>Ga0153959_1000002_pt1 | contig 155634 bp, 168 predicted proteins | sample TSFL043MetaG_FD_104685 | JGI IMG/M metagenome (GOLD analysis project Ga0153959, IMG submission 104685) | Attine ant fungus gardens microbial communities from Florida, USA - TSFL043 MetaG | ecosystem: Host-associated > Fungi > Mycelium > Unclassified | place: USA: Florida, Wekiwa Springs...
ATAACACTTGTGAACGGACACTAAAACAGGTACTCCGGTCAGACCCCTTTTCAGATAGGTACCGGTGACTTCTCAGTGAGCCAAAGCTCTATGAGAAGAGCCTGAGTCAGTTCATTCTATCAACAGCACGTTCCCCATTCTTCGTCAAAGCCCAACCTATGTGACTTCCTGCAATGGTAAAGGTGAAGCAAAGGCAGCCCACCCATGTTTTGAGCGTTGGGGCTCTACCATCGGGTTTTTGATTAGGGGATTGCAAAACCACCTGGATAGCAGTGTTAACTCGGCATGATATCCTTTTGGACTACCATCTGCGTTTTGGATGCTGCTCTCTAGAAGACAAAGGCAAGAAAAGCTCCACCAGCAAGAGCCTTGACTGGTACAATGTGTCCAACACGTGTCACAACGATCACGAGCCAGACATAAATAGACAATATTGTGGAAGACCAGAATATAAAGAGGAAGGTGAATAATGACAATATTAATGTAAGATTTTTGGTATCATATGATCCCTCTAGGGGTCCAGAGGGGGGTGGTGGTGGTTAAAGGATGGCTATTTTTGTAAAGTCTTTCACAAATTGCCTATAATAATTTGCAAGATCTAAAAATTTTCTAATATCTCTGACTGTCTTAGGTGTAAGCCAGTTCAGCACTCCTACTACTTTGTCCTCCTTTATTTTGATCTTCCCCTGACCCACTACTACTCCCAAGAAATTTACCTTCTGTACCTTTCAAGCACATTTCTCTGGTTTGACATATAGGTCATTTTCCTCTAGCCTTCCCAAAGCTTCCTCCACAATTTTGTCATGCCCCTCCTTTGTCTCCATTCCTATTAACACATCATCTATAAATGCTGTCACCTTCCCTTTGTTAATCATGTCTCTTAGAATTTCATTCATCATGCCTTGGAACATGGCAAGCAAATTTGTCATTCTGAAAAACATCACTACTGGCTCATATAATCTCACATGAGTAGTAAAAGCTGCCTTCTACTTATCTCTTTCTTTTATTCTCACATTGTTATAACCTCACCAGAGATCCATCTTAGTGAATACTCTCTTGTTATTCATAGAGTCTACTAAGTCTGTAATTAATGGCAAAGGATAATTATTCTTAATTGTTTGTTTATTGAGTCTCCTATAGTCCATAACCATGTGTTTTCTCTCATCCTTTGTACCCACAAAGAACATTGGTAAGGTTTGAGGTGATTTAAAAGGTCTAATGTATTTCTTCTTTAAGTGCTTATTGATAAACTTCTGTACCTCTTCCTTTTCATTTCTGGAAAGGAGGTATATTCTTGCTTTACTTGCTCTGAAGTCATCTCTAAGATTGATTACATAATCCCACACCTTTCTAACTGATATTCTTTTGGATTCTACCTTTCCAAACACTTTCAACCATTTATAGAACTTCTGAGGTACCATTTTCTTCACCTTCCTATAGTCCATCTCCATTTCTTCTTCTCTTCCCTAATCTTCCTTTTTGTTTACAGCCCATCTGATGATTTTCTTTTTATCCTCTCTTATCTCTTTTCTTTCCCATATTTTTACTGTCTTTCCACATAGTGGTGAATATCTTGTCATTCTAACTTCTTCCTTCTCCCAATCTATCTTTGGATTATGGACTGCCAACCATGGCATATCCAAAATGACATTTGTCTTCCCTAGTTCACAGACATCCATTCAAACTCTCTCTACATATTCTTTATAGAACATGCTTACTTCCACCTTATAAGTGATCACACCTCCACTATTACTAGTGTTATTCACATTTCTCACTTATAAAGGTTAATCCAACTTGATCAATCTATATCCTCCTTTCTGAGCTAAGCTTTTGCTTATGAACATTCCTGTTGCTCCATTATCCAGCAACACTTTTACTGTTCTTTCTTCATAAGTATCTATTTTTTCAATACCCATATTCACCCACACTTCTCTTAGAGGCTTAAACATTTACCTCACTTTTCTATCTTCTCCCTGTTACACTGCCTTCTGATTGACAGTTCCTACCACTCTCTTTGGATTAGTGATTCCAGCCCTCCTCTTCTGGGCCCTAGATACTGACCATTTTAACTCTCTATCCCAATTCCACCATAGCACTTTCTTTCCTGTCCTACAGAGCAGACAGAAAATCTCCCCTTTTGTGTTCCGTTTTATCTTCTATATCACTGTATTCTTGCCTCCATATATGTTGCATTTCACTCTTTTTACTTTTCTACTTTCTGCTTCTCTGTCTCTCCAATTCTACGCCTCCTTACACCTTTCACACCACATGTTGGATAACTGCCTTTTGTCCAGGAAACCTTGCCCTCTGTTCTCCTGAGTTTTTGTTCCTTTGTAGTCATATCCCCTACACTTTACAAAGATCACTACTTCTTCCCATGTCATTCACCCCTCCATGCTCGTTACTGTTCCTTTTGGAGGCAGTCCCCTCACTCCATAATGTTTCTTCACCTTCTCCCATATTTCTCATAGTAGTGCCACTTCTTCTTCTCTCCTTCTTTCTTCCATCTTTAGACACTCCTATTTCTTGTGTTCCTCTTCTCTACACTTGAAACATTTTACCTCTTCTTTTATTACTTCTTGCCTTCTTACTTTTACTCCACACTGCATTACACGATTCTTCAACACTTCAAACCTATTCTCCACTACTATTTTCTTCTTCTGCTCTTCTTCACTTCTGGACAAGGTGCCCAAACCTCCCATATTGTTTGTATAACCTCCCCTCTCTCCCTTTTCATTCTGCCCTTAATTTGGTGAGAGCACACCTTTGGTTAAGCATGTTGCTCATAAGATTGTTATATTATTTCAGAGACATAGTGTTATGTTCTGGATAGCATAGTATGTAAAAAGAAATGTATTCTTTGAGAGACTTGTTGTGTTCTTTTCCTATCTCACTTGTATGTCTGCTGGGGCGCAAGATCTTTATCCAGCCAGGTGCCTACTGCCTTATTGACTACTGCCCTAATACTAGAGTAGACCATCACTTCATGGAAAAGATCTCTACTCTAAGTAGCCTCCTAAAGAGCAACTACTATTCCTTTGTGTAGACTAATCATAATAGAATAGTAGCATGAAGTAGATAAAGTGAAGACAATACAAGTATTCTACAAAGCCCACTCAATTGTAAGGTCTGGTCTGGGCTAGTACCTGAGTTTGGTCCTAACTGTCCATCTCTGGGATCTAAACTTCCCAGTCAGTCCACTTAAGCCTGTAGCCTAGCTATAAGGAAATTGAGATTGATCTGAGACGATTGCACACCAAGAGAGCAATAAGAGTAAAATTGAACAGGGATCAAGGTGATTGGTATCCTAGATATGAAAACAAGTTCTAATGTCAGGAACGATCATCCAAGTAACTTAGGTAAATGGCTTCCAACTCTAAGTCAGAGTAGACAAAGAGAACTTATTAGAGTTCCCATTAAATTTGAGTATACTACTTATACCTATTCTACTTGGTTTGTGTACTACTTTCCCAAAGTGATCATGTGACCAATTATGTGACCTCTCTGATTATGTAAGTCCATTCTAAAAATAGAAAGTAAAAATAGAAAAGAAAAGACAAAGAAAGAGTCCTTGTGTCATGATTCATGACATATCAAGCAGATTTTGTTTGATAATGTTCTAGATATTAGAGTGAGGGAGAAAATGGAGTATAGCATGAACAACAAGTACATTTTCCAATTTGTAACCAGCTTCAGTAATATGATGTTTCAGATTTAAAAATGACCTAATATGGTTAGACATAGAGATGTGTTCATTTCACTTTCTAAGGTAAAGCTCTTGGAAATAATAGTACATATTAGTGTCCTGTCATTGAGTGACATGAAACTGACAAAGACAGTCCCACATTTCTTTGGAAGAGGTAGCAGATTGGACATGCTCACACTGTCTATATTCAATAGCCCTTTGTATTAATCCCATAGCAGCTAGGTCAGATTCCAGCCATTGCATATGCTTGGTTCATAAATGGACCTATTCCTTATAATCATCAGAGCTAGGGACAGGTTTTCCAGAAGTAGCATTGATAGAAGAATTAGTGGAGGGAGTAAGAGGAGTAGGTTGCTGGCTATTGACAATAAGCCAGAGGAGTTGTGTTTGGAGGGTAAACATCATGTTATCTGACTATGTGTGGTAATTGCTTCTATTTAATTTCAGAAAATTTAGCATTGAAGACATTTTGCCAATGGGTACCATAACCTGATAGCTAGAATGCACAGGTACATCTTTGAGACTAAGAGGTACTGGACCAAACTAAGACCAAATAGAAATGACTAAGTTGATTAAATGTTCAGGAGGAAATACAGAAGATACATGCACCTAAGACCAGATAGAAACAACTGGTCTTAGGGCTTATATGGTAAACACCTTATGTACAATACAAGTGTACAACTATTTACCTAAGAATGAACATGTTTCAGGTGTCTCTACATATGTTGCTAGGAAAAAATTTAATAGAATGTAGGAAGAATGAAGATGACATCTATGGTACATCATTCTGGAACATAATTGGGGAGACAAGAAGAGGAATGATGAAAGGTAAATGAATTTTTTGGAACATACTTTGTCAACAGCAGTAACCCTAGGATAGTATAAATATAAACAAAGAAAGGAGAGGAACAGCAAGTTCTCCTTTCTTCTAGTTTTCCCTCTATATCTTTTTAAGAGCCCAAAGGCCTCTTAGCAGATGAAAAAAGTCATCTATTGACTGAGGTTTAAACTGACTATTGTAATCAACAGTCTCTTAAGACAATAGGTGCAATAGAACTATAACACATTTATCTTTCTTTCATATAACCCTAACCAGAGCCACTGACCATGTGGTTAGGAAGGAATACAAGGTTGTGACTGATCTCTAAACTACTGGGTTTAGTCAGAGATTGGAGTGTCATAACATAGGACCAAGTGTCAAAAACTGGGTCCCAGTAAACAACATATGTAGTTATATGTCAGTAAAATCAAGTATGGATGTATAGCTATAGCAATTTGAGAAGTAATGAATGATAATAGAGAACAGGAATGAAGATGATGTAGCAATGATGAGTTGAAATAGGATGGCATCATCACCTCAATATCTATGCCCAAGGTAATATTAGACAAATTACAGAAAGCCATACATGGTAGAATGCCCTGTTGTAAACATATATTGTTAAACATATATCCAATTCTTCTCCCTTTCATGATTCCTGTACCAAGGACATCGCCGTGAAACGACCTGGAAATGGAGGCATACCATGATGGTATAACTATGTTCCTTGTTAACCGAAATAACTAGATATTATTCTCTGGCCCATCCTCGATCATTTTCGCGTAATCCTCGTAACTGACAAATGTAGGCAACGAGCGTCGCTTTTTCTTTGGGTCAGTCTCCTTGTCATCTGCTCGCTTGCGTTTTCGGGTTTTACTTTTAATTCCTTCCCATTCCCCTCCATCTTCGCTCTCGGAAAATGAGCCGTCGTAAGCGATAACATCGTCGGGCATTTCGTCGAGAGGAATAAGGTCATCGTTATCGGAAGCTTCGACCAATGAAAGGGCGTCATCAGTATCATCTTTTTCAGCATTATGGTCCTTTTCATCGATGCCGTCGTCGTGTTCAACATTGTCTTCATCTTCATTTTCACTTTCGTCCTCATTGTAGTTGTCAGAAAGGAGATCGTGTTCCTCTTTAGGCATCGTCACTTTCATCGCCTGGAGTATGGTTCATAAGATCTCAAAAAACTAAAAAAGGAGAAAACTACCTACCTTCCAGATTTCCGCTTCCTCCAGGTCATCCTCTTCATTTTTATCCTCGATTGTACCATCACTACCTTTTTCACTCGCCGTTCCATTTTGTTCGTCACTTTCTGTATCCTCGTCTGCTTCCTTGTTATCATCATCACCATCAACTTGCTCCTTCTTTTTACTTTTCCTTTCTGACTCATCTTTCCGCTTAAAATAATCATAAAAGAATATCTGGTCGACGGGAATTTGCGTCTCCTTTTTGTTTTTCCAAAATGAAGGAGAATTAACTTGCACAGAGATAGCTTCGCCTTTGAAAAGTTTGATACCTTCGGTGGCACTTCCTGAAGGTTGCATTGCACTTGAACCTGTGATAGGTTCATGAATGCGGGGGTGTTGGAAAATGAAACGGGGAGAAGAATTTTACCTTTACCTTCAGTGCCAGGAACTTTCTTTTTCGGGTTTTTGTAGACGAATCGATCGAGGAAGTGAGAAAGCGTATTTTGTGAGAGATCAGGCGTTGCGGTGAGAGGTTGGGCTGTGAGAATTTGACGTGCGAGAAGAGAGATGGTAGGGTGGAAGTGCAATAAGAGAGGCGTCTCATGATAAGGTTATTCAATGAATCCGAAAAGGAAAGTGGACAAGGAACATACAAGTTCCCAAAGACATGAGTGTGCAGCGCAGGCATAGAGGGGGTCGCGTTTGTGGGCATCATAGTTTTTTGCTTCGATTTCACTTTCAGAATTAGAGGAAATCATAGAACGAAGTCCAGGGACAGTAGTGAAAAGCTAGATCCATCATATCACAGATGATTATGTTGAAAGTATAAGGGAACGACCAACCTCGCCGAGAAGGTACAGCCCACCAACAACAAACTCAGTCGCTCCACTTCCTCCGCTGACAAGAACTTGAGCAAACCGTTTCACCATAGCCATCCTCCGCTCAGACGACCCTTCTGGATCGGTTTTAATAGATCTGTAGAAAAGGTTGAGGTACATAGCTTGTTTAGAAGATGTATTGAGTCGGTAATCGTAGAGAGAGGCATAGAGCGTGCGGAAGTACCGATCAACAATGGATTTAGCTAGTGGAGAGGAAGAGTATTTGAAAAAGTTGAGAGAAATTTGGTGGATCAGAACAAGAGCTTGGACGGAGGTATTGAATGTGGATCTGTGTGTGATGAGAAAGAGGGTGTCGAGATGTGTATTGATTCTAGAAAAGATATAGCGATTAGTCCGAGAACGGGAGTGGAGAGAGTAGCCTACTTTGTATTCCGGGCTTCGACTTTGGCAAATGGAAGAGCCCGGTTAACACCCGTTAGTATGGCTGAGATGAGTCTGGAATTGGAATCTTCAACTTCGATGAAACCCGCTGCGCCGGTTGTTTCTTTTCCTTTCCCCCCTTTCCCCTTTCCTTTAACGACCACGCGACCTTTTTTGTCCTTTTGAACCTGACCATCCAGCTCGAGTAAGTGTTCATCTACTTCGTCGCCAACAGCATCTCCAATATGACTACCATCGGAACCAAGGATGACTTGAAAAAGTTCAAAATATATATCTATAAGGCGCAAAGCGACTTCACGGTCGGCGGATGAAGGTGTAAGTACAATTTGGTTAAAAGTGATGGTTGCGTAGTATTGAATATGTGAATTACGAACTTTTTTGGTGTCTTCTAGTTCAGGTTTTGATTTGGACGATTTTGAAGAGGATCTAGGGGGAGTATGATGGACGTGATTATTCGCTGGTACAACGGCAGTAGTTGGAACGGAAAGAATGGAAGGTCTGAGAATAAGGGAGGTGGTTTCTCGGATGACGATAGATTTCATGGAGGGGTGAGATTGGAGAAGCTGGAGGAGGTGGTAGGATGCTCGAGAGCATATTGATTTTGAAGTATCACCCTAGGAGTGTAATCTGTATCTTTGAAGAGGATGGAGAGATCAACGACGAACAAGTTTATTGACTAGGAGTCGGAGAAGGTTCTGTTCTTGCTCGGGTTTGTCTTTGAGAAGGGTGAAAATGAGGGAGATAACTTGTGTTCGGGCATAGGGCACTGGGTCAAGAGAGAGCGTCTTCTATGGGATGAGAAAGAGAAAGAGCTTCGGGGATGAGAGACTCGCCTCCAGAATCTGGAGGACAGAAAAAAAAAATTTCTTGAGCCAGTCCTCAAAGTACCAAAGTAGGAGATAATCATCGGATACTTGAGGATGGAGCAATGGTTGATCGCGGAAATATCTGACATACATCAGACATGTCATGACCGGTAATTAAGGAGCTCACTTGAGTTTCCGATCTGGTACCCCGCCGCCAACCCACCAGTCAACGATGCAGCGCAAAGCTTTCAAGCTCTCATTTCTACCTCCGCCAGCCTTTCCCGCCATGTTTTTTAATGTGTCTAGTGCTTTGGTGTTGTGCACTGGGCTACTTTGCACAAGCAGAGTTAAAGCACTGAGTCTGTCCGAGAGGGTACCAGCATGAATAACCTTGGCAAAGAATGTCGCCTCTGAGGAAGAGGATGAAACGGAAAGAAAACTTTTGGTATCCTTTTCCATCAGAGAAGCACTCTTTTCGATGAGTAAGTTTATTTGTGCCGCAGACGGTACTCGGAGATTCGTAGCAGGAGGAAGCGGCTGTAGAATTGTGTGCCAGAGCGAGGAAGGGGGAAGAATGGTTGACTCTGTCTTTTTATGTATTGCTTTCTTGGTTTCCGTACGCGCCATCACGGTGAAGAACGCCGACGAAATTGGCAGGAAATTGGCAGGAAATTGGCACCAGTCAAATTAAACGAGTCACGTGTCCTTTCAAGGCTGATTTCTACAGAAATTCAAATTACTCGATTACCCGAGCTCTATTCCACCCCTTCCTTCCTATTACTCGACTTCCAACGAAGACTACTCCAGATTTTCTTCTCCTTGTCTCTCCCGTGATGAGATACGTTTTGCACTGCAGGAGGACTACTTGACAGCGTGGTAGCATAGTGTGGTAGCAGAGGATTATAACAAACAGCGGCACGCGCAGGCGGAGCCGATGCATTATGATATCCGGCGGAACTTCCCGCTCCAAGCCCAGCAGATGAGGTATTAAGTTTTAGTAGAGGAGGCCCTTTGCCTCGTTTGCCTCGTCCGAGACATGTATCGGCATGATGATTCGTTGTCATGGGACAACTATAACGACTTCCGCCGTGTTTCAAAGGGTACCTTTTGAAGAAATAACGGATGAAAGGAGTGTCTTCATCAGTATCAGTATGATCCGATTCAAAGCCATCATCATCCGTTTCCCACCACGGTTTACGAGTGGCAAATGGACTTAGAGATTGTTTGTTCTGGCGAATGATAGGAAAAGGACGGTAATCAGAGTCATGAAGCGTCCCTTGCGGATCAACGTAAGGTATCGCGTGACTATATTGTGCACCTCCAAATCTGCCACTACCCCCGGCACACAAACCATGAAAGAAGTTGTGAGGAGGGACTGGAACAGAAGAAAGGTATGATGGATCAAGGAGGCGCGCATCCTCGATGTTGGTTGGATTAGCACATGAAAAGATTGACTTGGTTAGCGTGGGTGTGCTCGGGCTGGTTGAAACATTGGTGGTCGTATTACCATGGGAATAAGAGAGGGAAGATGTTGGAATGAAGAGAGATGGACACGACATCAAGGAGATGCCAATCGTCGAACGCTGGTCTCGTTATCGTTGGAGGTCCAATCACAGAATATTGGTGTCACGTCTCTGGGCTTGGTGCTGGTAGTGGCGGCACAGACTACTCAAAAGCAGAGGTAGAAAGGGAGATGGAGTGCTGGATACTGGATGCCTGCGCGAAGTCTTCAGGTAAGGAGGGAGCTCCAACTGGACTGAACTCTGGTGTTTCAGCATTGTCATCAATATTAGACAGATTAGAACCGAAATCGGACCCGGACTTCTGAGAGCGGACACAAGTTTCGTTTAGAATAAGTAGACGTTAACATTGGTACTGACTAGAGCTTACCGTATGACATATTCCCACCTAGCATCGCTTCTAGTGTACAAGCCAGTCTAATCGGAGAGCATGGCATACCTGATCAAAGTCGTTCCTTTCCAGCAATCTTCGTGAATGAATGCAAGAATTCGTGTTGGATCTGCTGGGCAATGACAACCTTGAGGTGTAGAACATGGATATTCAAAACAGAACTTTTGTTCGGCTTCAGGATTGGCATCAACATGATACAAACTGGAACTAAAATCAATACTTCCAGATGAATCAATCATTCTCAAAAGCTAGTTTTCTGGAAGTGGAGAGAGCTGGAGGAGTAGACCTAGTCTTACTATAAACTATCCGTTTGTCGGGACCAACACAGAGATCATTTCAACAGTCCTGAGCCAATCCACTAATCATTGTGGTCATCGATAGCACAAGATTGCATCCCGTATGTCGGTACTGATCAGTTACAACCTCTAATTTTGATATGAAAGGATCCACTGTTGTGGAGGATGGGTGCCGTGATCAAGATATAAATACAAGAAGCCGAAAGCAAGTTGAACGAAAGGGATGTAGTTACACCTTATAACGGCGACCTGTTTTTGTGAAAAATGTTTGAAGAATATAGACCTGAAAGCTAAAGCCACCGTATCAATAGAAAAGCCGGGAATGAGGATTATACAACCTACACAGCCATGCCTACTACTGCTAAGCTCTCGAATGTGGCATACCAAAAGAGGCGACTAATGACACATGAGGTTGGCTAACGGAATGAAGAAGAAATAGTGACTTACTTCTGTGTCGACTTGACAATTGAAAAACCGCGATTTTCTGACGTATGAAAACTGATATAGCTAAGCGAGCGTGTACACGCGAAGGAAAAATAATCATTCACTGTTTTTGGAGTCGCTTGATAGAGTTCAACATTCCTGTAAGCCTGAATATGCTTTCCTCGAGAGCGCTCGTATGTTCGGAGATTTGACCGGCCTTGGCGGGGGCTTCACGGCGAGGTTCACTCTCGACTGTGATGTCGAAATCAACAAGTTTCTCTGTGAGTGTTGACATGTCATTTTCGAAGCAAAAGGCATATTCTCCGGCGACATTGGCAGTCAGAACAAAGTCTCCTTGACGCTCCTGTTGGCCATCAAGGATTATCTTGTCATTAGGATCTCTGACTTCGTAGTCGATATCGAAAGAGCCCCCCGATTGCACCTACACATATAATAAAAACTCAAAATGTAGGGCAATAGTAAAATTACGCACAGAAAAATAGAACTACAGGGCCAGTCAATGAATATGAATCTGGAGACCGACAAGTTACATACACCAATCTTCTCTCCTGCCTTGTCTACTTCCGTATAGAAGCAGAGTTTCTCATTTGCGCTAATTTGTGTCATTAAGGCAGTGGCATTGATAGTGACAATGAACAAGAACGAGATACAAAGAGAAAATAAGGTGTACATAGCAAGGTGTGTCGACTTGTGAAATGACACTGCAAGACTGGCGGTGAGTGCCTCGAGCAACAGAACCAAATAACGGGATCATTTTATAATACGCTCCTATTTCTTATCGTCTTCTCATGTCGTCCTTCTACTCAGGAAGCCTTCAACAGGATTTCCTTACAGACGGTCTGGCGCGTGTATTAACACCATGGAACTACCTCTCTGTGTCGCCGGGACCGATCAGGCAGCAATGCAGCAGGACTCAGTCGTCGTCAGGCTCAACCAGGACTCTGCTAGACACACCTTCACCCAACATGCTTACCCTCGCCAGCCGGGATCTCGCTCATACTCCTAGATTTTTGGAAGCTGATACTGAACATGCTCTGCAGAGTACTCCCTTTGAGAAACACTTTGGTGTCTCGTTTTCTCCAGCTTGGCTTCAGCCGCTCCAGGAAGTTTCTCCAGTTGTTCGCGCTTCGTCTTCTCAAGGTGCTATAGCTTCGTCATCTGGTGATAAAGCCCTCTTGCCACCCAAGCAGCCGGTTCAGAAGGCTGTTTCTTGTCCAGATCATGTGATGTACTCGAGCGACCTCGAGGAGAATGACTACACCATCGACGTTACAGATGATGCAGACAGTGAAGATAACAATGAAGAAGAAGAACTAGAAATATACAACGAATTGGCTGGAATAGATAATATTTTCCTCCGCAGGCTTCACTCTCTTGGTCCTGAGCTTTCCCCCCCACGATCACCTCCTCGTGATGACCATACCTCACCTCTGCGGTCTCCTTGCAAAATTGAATCTGTATGTATATATACAGTATCGCCATCAACTTGGGATGACTCTTGTGTCGACTCAGAGGAAACTGATAACGAAAGTATTGAAGAGGTCTCTCCAGTTCAGTCTCTCACCCCTGTGCAATTAAAGGATCCATCGAGAACTCCAGATAAACAACGCTATGCTTCACCCCTCTCTCCGTTGACACCTCTAACACCTCTCTCATGTTCTCTCGATTCTCCTATATCGTTGTCCACTGTCGTTCGTCGGACCACTCAGAAACGCAGAGCCGACGATGATTTACCCCCTATGCTTACTAGTTCCCCAAAAAGATTGAGACTCTCTCTAAGAATTCCTCCTCGTGCAACAGTTACTCTGGAACCTGCCAGGTCTTCGTCTGTGGTTTCTGTTGCCTCAACTCCAATGTTCACTACTCGCACATTTCCTCCTCATGTCGAAATCTCATCAAGGTTTACACTCTTCTATCGTCGGTACCCTATTAGCTCTTACTTTCAACCCCCTCACCTCGAGTCAGTCGTTTGATATTTTTGATCCAATTGAAAGTTTTCATATCTGTTTAGTTCCCCCTTTGCTCTATTGAATGTACGCGATCCTGGTGGCACCTACAATCCTCCGCGAAGCGTTTTCGATCTTTACACGCCTCGATTCGTCAAAGGCAAGGGCCCCGGAAAACTTGGTCTTTGTCCTATCTGTGTCGAACCTTTTGAGCGCGGGGGAGAAAATCGAAAGAATTGGTTAGCGATGAAATTCAGTGCCTTTAAGTGGTAATTGCTGCTCCTCAGCTGTAAACGTGTTTGTGTCTGACTGTTGTGATCATCAGAATTTGATCTCATCATTGAAAGTGAACTTGTACTAATATCAATATGAATAGCTATCACATGCAGTACGCCCATGGTGCGCAGGTCCTCACATACTTACCTCTTCTTGACATCTTGCTCTTCGGCAGGCATTTCAGCTGCGACCGGGCGTCCATTTGCACCGCCCTCTTCCTTCCAGATGGTAGCTCGGCCAAATGCAGCAAAGAAGGAACGGTCGCAGATACTTCAGGGTAAGTGCCAAAAATGCCGTAAGTGGGTACCTGTTGAAGGGATCAAGGATGTGGAGAGCAAGGTGCGTTTTCGTGTTGTACTTATTAGCGTGTTAGGTTTACTATCCAGGAAAAACCGTCATGATAGGTTAAAGAACTTGTTTGGTGAGTCTTCTGGTACGTGTCCATGCTTATAGACTACAACAAAGGACTAGGTGGAAACACGCAGCATCTTGCTATCAGGATACTCTAGTTGAAGGGGAGGAACGCCATTATTTTGAGCACGATGCAGTGTTCGCAGTGATGGAAGAGTATTATGTACCAATATGAAGTGGCCAAACGCGTTTCTCATTATATGTGGTGGTTTGATATACATTGTGTGAGAGTAGTAAGCACATTGGTCCTCAAGCAGAGCGAAGAAGTGAGAAAGAGATATATACGTATCGTAAGATGTCAGTGGAGTGCAGGAATGCCAACCCTATTCTCTCATACACAAACCTGCTCCTCCCTCCAAACTTTATTATAGTATCGCGCATTTCCGCTCCTTGACTACTCTCCCCCATCGACCCTTCATACTTTCTTTGAGAGCGAGTGAAAAGACATCTTTGACGCCTAACCCAGTCTTGGCGGAACATTCGATATATTTTGCACCCATCTCTTTGGCGACAGCTTGTCCTTGTTCGGCTGTCACAGGCGACTGCCCTTGTGCCGCGAGCATGCGACGGGTGTGTTCGTCCGTCCGTAGGTCAATCTTGGTTGCCACGAGTATTAGAGGAACAGATTCGCAAAAATGGGAGACTTCAGGATACCACTAAATGACAACGGGGAGATGAGGAGAGGACAATATGACAGAGCGAATTAAAGAAAAGACCTTATCGAGGACATTCGCAAGACTTGTCGGAAAATCTACTGAGAAAACAACAAGAATAACGTTGCTTTCTGGATAAGAGAGTGGACGTAGACGATCGTATTCTTCTTGACCTGCAGTATCCCAAAGAGCGAGCTCAATCTGTTTACCATCAAAATGTACTTGGGTGACATAGTTCTCAAAAACTGTAGGTATATATGCCTGTCATCGAGTATTTTCAATCAGCGTATGTTCGTCCCCATGTAGATTGATATGTTCTGACCTCAGGGAATCTATTTTCTGCATAGACGATGAGAAGACAGGTCTTCCCGCATCCGCCTGTCAGGTGATATGAGTTTTAGGGTCGTGTCAGCCTTTTGCAGCCAGACTGGATTATGAGCTACCGTCTCCAACAACAACAAGCTTCTTTTTGAGGTCTGGCCTTCGCAGGGGTGCAGACATTGAGGACAGACTGAATATATGAGGAAGTACAGATCTGTATCATGATCCTGAACCACGTGATCATTCAACCCTGATAGCCCCTATCAATCTAAGTGATTGCTGAAAGAACACCAGACAAATTTGATAATAGAGTTGGTTTCTCATCAACATCAATGTTGAGTTTGTTTGCATTCAGAATACTCAGACAAAAAGCATACCCAAACCTCTCTCCATGTAGACCAATGTCATAAAGTAGTGTTGAAGGTAGTGGAGATGACCTGTTTTAATTAATAATAAGAATATAAAAGAGAATACTCCAAGATTGTTCTATTCCAGAATTTCATAGTTATTTTCTTTTCTTTTTATTTTAATTGATTAATTAATTATTATTATTATTCTTTTTATAATAGATCTCCTAGTTTGTTAAATCTCCTGTAATTATATTGTAGTCTATGCTCCATGTACATCTTCTTTCTCAGATTTAGTATATATACTGTATAGTTACTTTGTAGTTCTCTAGTTTGTAAATTAATGTTACTTGTGTCTATTCTCCTTTTCTATATACCTCCTTTCCAACTTGTACTCCAACAACTCTGTTACTCCAAAATTAGCAACTAACACAGTAATAGAAGATTGGGGCATAACACATAAGTTGAAGCCAAGGTTGTTCTCTCTATTATCACCAAATATAACCTCTGGACATTACTTGACAAAACTCCAGATCTTATATTCTCTTTTATTTCTTTGATAGCATACTTGTAAGCAAGTTCTGAATATCATTCAGACCTTAGAGTAATTATTTTATTAATTCTTTCTCTTTTTATTTATTAATATCACTTTGCTACCTCTAACACTACTCCATGACAAAGATTCAAAACAAATATTGTCTAGAGTTCAATGACAAGTATGTTACTATAAAAAAAAAGAAAAACAATTAGTCTGAAGTGATGTTTTATTAATAATGGAGTGGAACAACCTTAGCTTCAACTTATGTATTATATCCCAATGTTCTTACATAGTGTTAGTTGCTAACTTCAGAGTAGCAGAGTTGTTATGAATTGCCACTTTTATTAAGTTAATATTTATTTTTCTTTTAATTTAATTTCAGTTTATTGAATGCATAGGAACTTATTACCAACATCTATTTATACACATTATAAAAGTTTTGTGCATTGTTTATTGACTTATTACTTCCTTATTTGGTATTTCTTTTCTATATGTCTGAAAAAAAAATAAAAGAAAAAAATAATGATTTAAAGAAATGGCAATTTATAATACCACCTCTCTCTTAAAAGTCCTTGTCCTGAGAACTTTTCTTTATAACTTATTGTATAGGTCTCTTAGGTTGCCCATATCCTCATCTTTTCCCTTTAACTTTTTTAAATGCTTTCTATCTTTTTCATTCCATTCTTCAATCATTTCTCTTTTATATTCCATTCTATTTTCTATTACTTTTTTTAGGAATAGATTTCTATTATATTTGGAGAGTAGATTTCTTTTCCATCATTTCCAATTTTCTTCCATCTTTTTCCAATATACTTCTTATCATTCTATTCATATAATAGCTTTACTGTATATCTCAAGGTAATTCCCTACTAAATATTTTTCTATCTTCTTTGGTCACTTACTGTCTCATCTTTTCTTTATTCTATTCATGCTCTTTCTCAAATTTTTTCATTAGATCTATTGTACTCTTTAAGTTCTCCTTACTTTCTCAAGTATTTTACTTTTCTGTGCATTCTTTTTATTACACCAATGTCATGAACTAACCCAGTTTTAAAATTATACAATTAGAAGAATGGAAAAAGCAGAAACTCTTCTCTGATGGATTAGATGAGGCATGCTAAAAATAGAATAGGAAATAAGATTAGATAAGATAAAGGTAACATGATCTAGTCACATAATAGATTACATGATGGAAACTTCTGGAAGGATCATAGGAAATTACTTAAGTATATATATAGATAAATAATATTTGTGTATAAATAGGTAGAGCAATTCATAGAAGAACTCTATCAAGTTCTTTTTATTCTCTCATAAATGTTGAGTGTGATAAGCTAGTCATCCCAACTAAACTTGTTATTACAACCAAGTACTTATTTTTTCTTCATATTTTTTGTTTATTCATTATCTTTTCTACTTTTATTCTCCTTTTTCTTTGATTACCATTAGTTATGGCATTTCTTTCCTTTGTCTTTTCACTTGTGACTTGTACTTTTGTATTCAACTAACATTTACTACCAGATGTATTTAAATACATCTACTAGGCAATTTTAACTCTATTGTATTACTAGAAATTATTGTCTTTACTTTGTAAGGTTTTACAAAGTGTTTTGTTAGTTTTTCTGTTCATTTTTTGACCATCTGGTACTTAAGATCCTTGGTACTCAATAGTACTAAACCATCCACTCTGTATTCCTTCACTTCTTCTCTATTTCTATCTATATAGCACTTCATATCCTTTTATGCTTTTTGTAAGGCTACTTTAGTCTTCTTCTGTACTTTCCTCATTCTTGTTGTGAACTTTTTTGTTTCCTCATACTTTTCTCACTTTCTCAACTGAAATTCCATTTTAGAATCCTGTCTATGGTTTACTTTAAAAAGTGACACTTTTGTTTCTATATGTACTTTATTATTGTAAGTGAACTTTGCTGTTCTTAACTATTACAGCCATTGTTGTTATCTATAATTAATAAACATTTTTAGGTATTTATTACAAATGGTCACTTATTTATTTATGATTGCTTTGAGTTTAGAAGTTCTCAAGAGTGTTTGAAGTGATTTGGAGTAAGTAACAAAAGATGTTGTTAAGTCTGAGGTCTAATCCTCAGACTAGGAAGCTTATATACATGAATAGATGGTCTGTGCACCTGGACAGAGCATCACATGTTCTACTGCCTATTGTTCTACATATGGCAGTTCTTTTGTATCTGAAATAGTGAGAACTTAACCATAAAAGGAGCAGTCCTTGTTTGTGTTCAAGGATTGATGTGCATCTATGGATAATAGATCAATATCATGCCAAACCTTGAGGTCCTTATATCTTCACAGGATCTTATTGCCTTAAGGTCTATTTATAGTTGTCAGAAGTATATTGAAGAGAGCTTCCATATGCATGTGGAAGAAAACATCCACATTCAGTGGTTCCCAAGATATCAGCCAATCAGTGTCTGGCACTGATTAACTGATATCTCAATGAGTACTGATCACTTTGACACATTTTGGGCATTGTTTGAAAGATCTTCATGAGGGCTTTTAGATGCATTTTAGACTGTGGGAATTGTGCAAGTATTCGTGGAGTTATGGCCAAATGAAGTTTGTGACAGTATTGCTTTAACTCTTGATTCATCCTTTCTATTTACTTATTTGTTTGTGGATAGAATATCATTGACAACTTAATATTGATCCCTAATATTCTATTCAACTCTCTTATGATTTCTGCTGCAAACTAAGGACTTTTATCTGAGATAATGCTTTTTGATAAGCCATATAACTTTCAGATACTGTCTCTAAACAATCTAGCTAGCTCTACTACACTAGTCTTTTTTGTAGTAAGAATAAAATGTGCTATTTTTGTCAATCTATCTACTACTACAAGAATAAAGTCATATTCTTGTGTTAAAGGCAACTTTGTAATAAAATCAGTATTAATATATATCTAAATTCTTTTAGAAATTGAGTTTGGTATAAATTTTCCTACTAGTAGTTGCATTCAATTCTTGTTCCTCTAGTAGGTTCGTATTCTCAGTTGATCTCTGAATACTATGATAGTGATCTTTATGTGATTGTTAATGAATATGTCCCCTTTGACTCTGAGCTCCATTGGTCTCATGGGTATGCATATTCTACTGCTCTTCCATTTGGATTTATTCTTATATTACAGACCATCTAGCTATGTATTTAAGCTTGGCAATTGTTATAAATCATCTTTTCTCTCTAAGTCAATATTTATTTTTCTTTTCTTTTCTTTTTAATTATCAGATGCATGAGAACTTATTACCAAATTGGAAATGGTGACTCAATAGGGAAATGCAAGAGAAATATAATGTGTACAAATAATTAAATTGTATAAGTAGTATAGAACAATTAGCGGAAACTTTAACAAGTTCTCTTTGTCAACTCTGACTTAGAGTATGATCTGGGTTAGGGTTAATTTACCTGAACTTAAGATCATTATACTAGAACTCGTTTACCACTACTAGCTCCTGATCTCCTCAGTCCTGAGCAATCTTACTCTTATATCAATCTTGGTATGCGGTCGACTCAGACCAATCGTCCTATCCTCATAGCTGGGCCACAGGCTTAAGTAGACTGACTGGGAAGTTTAGACCCCAGAGGTGGACAGTTAGGACCAAACTTAGGTACTAGCCCAGACCAGACCTTAAAATTGAGTGGGCCTTGTAGTATACTTGTATCTCTTTTATCTTATTTACTTTGTACTACTGGTCCATTGTGATCAGTTTACACAGAGGAATAGTAGTTGCTCTTTAGGAGGCTACTTAGAGTAGAGATCTTCTCCTTGAAGTGATAGTCTACCCTAGTATTAGGGCAGTAGTCAATAAGGCAGTAGGCATCTAGCTGGATGAAGATTTTTGTGCTCTAACAGACGTACAAGTAAGATAGATGAAGAACATGATAAGCCCCTCAAGAAATACATAAATCTTCTTACACAACAACAACTTGTCTAGAACATAGTACAATGTCTTTAGACCAATATATGTAAGAGTATTAGTCTTTGGTGAGTGATCTTAGACTTAACTCTATTCTAAGTCAGAATTGACAAAGAGAACTTGTTAGAGTCCTCATTAGATTTTGTACACTACTTATACACATTTAACTATTTGTCCTTGTTTACTGATCCGATGTTATTACATAATTAAAAGAAAATAAAAAGAAAAATATATAAATATTGACTTAGGGAAATTTGGCAGTTTATAATAATATAATCAACTCATGAGCAACATGTTCAACAAAAGGCATGCCCTTACCAAATTAAGGGCAGAACTAGAAGGAAGAGAGGGGAGGTAGACATTGCAGGAAGTTTGAACATGTAGCTCAAAGGTGTAGGAGTAGAAAAAAGGAGACGAAGAAGGCAAGCTCTCAGAATAGATTTGAGGTATTGAAGAACTGAGTAATGTAATATAGAATAAGGGAGGTAAGAAGGCAAGAGAGAGTGAGAGGGAAGATAAAATGTTTTAGATACAGGGAAAATGGATGCAAGAAGTGGGAGTGTCTAAGGAGGAGAGAGAAAGAGAGAGAGGAAGTGGCATCCCATGAAATGTATAGGAGAAAATAAAACAGCATTACAGGGCAAAGGGGCTGTCTCCAAGAGGAGTGGTCATGAGCATAGAGGGGTGGACAACACAATGGGAAGTAGTAATCCTTATGGAGTGTAGGGGGTGTGATTATAAGGGGACGAAGATGCAGAAGAATTGGGGACAGAGGTTTTTGGGAAAGGGACAGCTGTGTAATATATGGTGTGAAGAATGTAAAGAGGCATGGAATTGGAGAAATAAAGAAGCTGAGGAGAGAAGAGCAGAAAGGGTGAAGTGTAGTACGTATGAAGAAAAAGATACAGTCATTTGGGAGATGAAATGGAACAAGAAAGAGAAGATTTTCTGTCTATCTTGTAGAATAGGAAAGAAAATGCCATAGTGGAATTGGAGTGGAAAAATTAGAATGGACAGTGCCTAGGGCCTAGAAGGGGAGGACTGGAATTATTGATCTAAGGAAGATAGCAGGAACTGTCAATCAGAAGGCAGTGCAGAAAGGGGAAGTGAGAGAAGTGAGGTAAATGTTTAAGCTTCTGAGAGAAGTATGGATGAATGTGGGTATTGAAAGGATAGATACGCACGAGGGAAGAACAGTGAAAGCATTGCTTGACAGTGGAGCAACAGGAATGTTCATGAGCAAGAGTTTAGCTCAGAAGAGAGGATATAGGTTAATTAAGCTGGATTGACCTCTACAAGTGAGAAATGTAGACAGCACCAAAAACAGTAGGGGTGCAATTATGCATAAAGTAGAAGTAAACATGTTCTACAAAGAACATGTAGAAAGAGTTAGAATGGATGTATGTGAGTTAGGGAAGACAGATGTAATTTTGGGTATGCTATGGTTAGCTGTCCATAATCTAGAGATAAATTGGGAAAAGGGAGAAGTAAAAATGATGAGATGCCCATCACTGTGTGAAAAGGCAGTGAGAATAAAGAGGAAGAAGGAAATAAGAGAAGATGAAAAGAAAATCATTAGATGGGCAGTAGATGAGAAAGAAAATTGAGAAAAAGAGGAAAAGAGAAAAAGATAGAAACAGATCATAGGAAGGTGGAGGAAATGGTGCCTAAACAGTTCCATAAGTAGTTGAAGATGTTCGGGAAGGTAGAATCTGAAAGGATACCAGTTAGAAAGGTGTAGGATCATATGATAAATCTCAACAACAATTTCAAAGTAAGCAAAGCAAGAGTGTACCCTCTCTCCAAAAACAAAAAGGAAGAGGTACAGAAATTCATTGATGAGCATCTCAAAAAGGGATATATTAGACCCTCAAAATCACCTCAAACGTTGCCAGTGTTTTTTGTAGACAAGAAGGATGAAGGAAAGCATATGGTTATGGACTATTATAGGCTTAACAAGCAAATGGTAAAGAACAACTACTTGCTACTACTAATTACAGATCTAATAGACAGTATGGGTAATAAGAGAGTATTCACCAAAATGGACTTATGATGGGGATATTACAATGTAAGGATAAAAGAGGGAGATGAGTAGAAGGTGGCCTTCACTATATATATGGGGTTATATGAACCAGTTGTTATGTTCTTTGGAATGACAAATTCACCTGTCACGTTCCAGAGCATAATGAATGAAATTTTAAGAGACATGATCAACGAAGGAAGGGTAGTAGCATTTGTAAATAATATGCTGATAGAAACAGAGACAGAGAAGAGACATGATGCCATTGTGGAGGAAGTACTAAGGAGGTTAGAGGAAAATGATCTATATGTGAAACCAGAAAAATACACATGGAAAGTGCAAAAGGTGAATTTCTTGGGAGTAATAATGGGTCAGGGGAAAATTGAAATAGAGGAAGATAAAGTGGCAGGAATGTTGAACTAGCTGATACCTAGAACAGTTAGAAATGTTAGAAAAATCCTGGATCTCGCCAATTACTATAGGCAATTTGTAAAAGACTTTGCCAAAATAGCCTAACCCCTGAATAATCTGACAAGAAAGAAGGAGAAGTGGAAGTGGGGAGATGAGCAGTAAGGAGTATTTGAACAACTCAAGTAGGTTTTTACAAGCAGACCTCTATTAGTTATACCGGACATAGACAAGGAGTTCAGAGTGGAAGCAGATGCTTCTAACTTCACAACAGGAGGAGTATTATTGATTAAATGTAAAAATAACCAGTGGAGACCGGTAGCATATATCTCAAAATCATTGAACAAAACTGAAAGAAATTATAAGATACATAATAAAGAGATGTTGGCTGTAATACGCTGTTTGGAAGCATGGAGACACTTCTTAAAAGGAATTAAGAGTAAATTTGAGGTCTGGACAGACCACAAGAACCTAGAGTATTTCATGAGTAATCAAAAGCTTAATCAAAAACAAGCAAGATCAACTCTATACTTATCAAGGTTTGACTTTGTATTAAAACATATTTCAGAAAGTAAAATGGGAAAGATAGACAGATTAAATAGGAGGCTGGATTAAGAGATGAGAGTAAAAAAGGATAACAAAGAGCAGACGTTGGTAAAGAAAGAATAGTTAGAGGTGAAGAGGATCAAAATAGCAGAAGTGATAATAGAAGAGATTGATTTATTGGACAAAGTAAGGAAGTGTGAGGCTCGAGACAATGAAGTAATAAAGGCAGTGGAAAAGATGAAACAAACAGAAGTAAAAATGTTGAGAGATGAAGAATAGCAACAAAAGAATAGTTTGATATTAAAAAAAGGGAAGGTATATGTCCCCAAAGATGAGAAACTAAGAGTGGAAATAATCAGGCTATATCATGATACACCTGTGGGAGGGCATGGAGGACAGTGGAAGACAGCTAAAATGGTGACGAGGAATTTCTGGTGGCTAGGAGTTACTAGAGAAGTAAAGTAGTATGTGGAGGAGTATGATACCTACCAACATAACAAGAATCAAATACAACCACTAGCAGGAAAGTTAATGCCAAATTTGATTCCAGAGAAGGCATGTGTAAAGACTCAAGTTGTAGTTGCAATAACCCTAACCCAAATCTCACTCTATGTCAGAGTAGATAAAGAGAACTCGTTAGAGTTCTTGTTAGTTAGTTGTACACTACTTATACACATTTGACTATTTGTCCTTGTTTACTGATCTGATGATATTACATAATTAAATAAAAGAAAAAGAAAATAAAAATAAATATTGACTTAGAGAAATTTGGCGGTTCATAATAGCATGGACCCATATTAGTATAGACTTTATTATGAAGTTGCCTTTGGCTCAAGAATACGACTTTATTCTGGTAGTAGTAGATAGATTCACTAAGATGGTACATTTTGTATCTACTACAGAAAGAACAAGTGCAGAAGAACTAGCATGGCTGTTTAGAGATAATGTTTGGAAGTTACACAGACTACTAGACAGTATTATTTCTAATAGAGGACCACAATTCGTAGTGGGTATTATAAGGGAACTAAATCGCATGCTAAAGATCGAGACAAAGTTGTCTACAGTGTTTCACCCACAAACAGACGGTCAGACAGAGAGAATGAATCAGGAGTTAGAATAGTATCTCCGAATGTTCATAGACTACCAACAAAAACAATGACTGGAATGGCTGGGTACAGCTGAATTCGCCTACAACAATAAAGTGCACACTGGAACTAAGGTGTTACTATTTAAAGCAAATCAGGGACAAGATTCAAGAATGGGATTCGAGATGAAGAAGAAGGGGAAATATGAGGGGGCAGAGAAATTTGCAGAAAGAATGAGGAACATGCAGGAAAAAGCCAAAGCAGCGCTACAAAAGGTGCAGGAAGATATGAAGTGGTATGCAGACAGAGAAAGAGAAGAAGTAGAGAAGTATAGAGTAGACAACTTAGTGCTACTCAGCACTAAAGACTTAAAGTACCAAATGGTTGAAAGACCCATGGAAAAGTTCATGAAACACTTTGTAGGACCTTACAAAATAAAAGCAATTATTTCTAGTAACGCAATAGAATTAAAATTATCTAGTACAATTAGAATACATCTAGTAGTCAATGTTAACAAAGTACAAAAGTATAAGTTGCAAGTAGAAGGACAGAGAAAGGAAACACAACAACCAGTGGTAATTGAAGGAGAGGAAGAATGGAAAGTTGAAAAGATTATGAACAAGAGGAAAGTACGGGGAAAAGATAAGTACTTGGTATAATGGAAAGGATGCATGGCTGAGAAGGACACTTGGGAGAGCAGAGATAATTTAAAGAACGTGATGAAATTGGTCAAAGAATTTGAAAGGGAATATTGCAGAGAAGAAAAAGAAGAAGTAAGGTGACAGGAGGTGGAAGAAGATAAGAAGACATTTAGCAGAGAATTGCCAGAAAGATATATGGCAAAATTGTTATATAGTTGGGGAAACAAGAAATATGATTGGGAATACTAGAAGCAAATGGAGGAGAATTGGAGAAAATGGAAAAGAAACCTATTTTCAAGATATAACAAGAATCTGTTCTTGAAAAAAATAAAAGAAGAGAAAGATAAATACAAGAGAGGAAAGATAGAAGAGTGGGACGAAGAAGAGAATGAGGAAGATCAACAGAGAATTGAGAAAGATAGGCAATACTTGGAGAAATTGGGAAATGAAAATCAAGATATAGGAGATCTAAAAGACCTATATGACAAATTATGAAGAAGTCCTCAGGACAAGGACCTTTGAGAAGGAGGTGGTATTATGAACTGCTCAATTCCTCTAAGTGTAAGAACTTCAGTTGCAGTTGAGTAACCTTAACCTTAGTTCTACTTTTTATTGGAGTTTAACAAAGAGAACTCGTTAGAGTCCTTGCTAGATTGTGTATACTACTTATACATGTTTGATTGTTTGTTCTTATTTACTGATCTGACTATATTACATAATTAAATGGAAAGAAAAGAAAATAAATAACTATTAACTTAGAGGGAATTAAGCAATTTATAACACTAAGGCAATTTTTTTTCTTTTTAATTATTGGATGCACAAGAATTTATTACCAAATTGGGAACAGTGACTCAATAGGGAAACACAAGAGAAACATAATGTGGACAAATAATTAAATTGTATAAGTAGTATAGAACAATTAGTGGGAACTCTGACAAGTTCTTTTTGTCAACTTTGACTTAGAGTGTGATCCAGGTTAGGGTTACTTTACCTGAACTTAAGATTGTTACATACTTGTATCTATTTTTTCTCTCTTTATATATCTCCTTTCCAACTCATACTTTGATGACTCTGTTGTTAAGCTGAATCAACAATTTATAGCAAAATAATAATATTTTAGTACTCTAACAAAGCTAATCTGTCTTCAGAACAAGGACAGCAAGCTCCTACACTTCTCTATAATGTACTTAGATTATACCTTTCAGTGTAAACACACTTAAAAGATGGAGTAGTGGCTGTGAACATTACTATCAGATATCTTGAACCCATAAAACCAATACTCAGCTTCCTTAGATAATTGGTATTCTAGTCTTTGGACTAATATACCACTCAGAACAGACTCAAAAGTGCAAAGTACTACTTATGAGATGAGCTATAGTATATAGGACTCGTTATCAGAAACTGTGACATCATTGATCATCTATTAGATAAGTTTATCAATCATTGATGGATAGCTACAGAAATAGATCTTACTCATGAAAACAAAAAGTAGTCCATTGTACTGTTAAACTACAATAGAAAGATATATTAGGTAAGTAGAAAGAGATGTAATATGATAGAAGAGCAGAGAATGAAGGGCAGAAGCATACCTAAGCAGTAGTGAGAGGCAGATGGCCTTGATTAGCTACTATAAACTCAAAATAGGTCCTGAGTCTGGGCTGAAGACAAGTTAGTGGCAAAGAAGACCACTTGTAAGAGGACATTTTGATGTTGAAGATACCTAAAACATCATTCTAGTAATGCAGGACTAGGTTAGTGAGGACTGGGAAGGATTGGTTGTGTGGAATATATGGACTTCAGTTTCATTTTCAAGTTTCTGTTTTCTCTTTATTTCTTTATTTTTTTGTTTGTATTCTCAATATAAAATACTCTAGTTGTGAGGAAGGTAAAAGAGGGAACTTTGTATTTGCTTTCCAAGCTCTAGAGTTGTAAAGTTATGATCTTGAGTGTTTTAAGTGCTGTGTGTACCCTCATTCAGAAAAGAATAGAAAACTCATTTGCAAGTGTAACTAGAACAACTTGAAAGATTTGGATAGCCTTGTGCCCTAAGAGATAGAACTCTTAGTATACTTTAGGGTAGAACTCATAGATCATATGGTTGACTGTAGTGAAGTGCCTCATAAAATATAGCCAGATCTGAGACTATACTGCTGGATTGACAGTGAACTAGTATAGCTAGACTATAAACCAGTGAAGACTATTATAGTACGAGAGGAATGTGTACTTTAGAGGACTCATCTCAACTCAGAACTAGTACACTTTACAACAGAACATAAAAACAATTCTATTTTTTATATTATATTTTTATTAAGATTGTTTCACCTTTTCTTTACTTTTAAGATGACTTTTGTCTCTTACAAGTATACTTTTATACTGTGTTTTCACCTCTTGAACTCTTTTTTTATTCTTTTGATTTAATTTCTCTTCACAAACAATACTCGAGGACTAACATCGTTGTTTCATCTGTGATTGTAGTAATTCTCTTGTTTGTTTTGAAGTTATTTTGTACTTGGATACCACTAACTGAGGAAAACACAAAATATCCTCATCACTATCACTCTGAAGTTAGCGACCAATACAGCAATAAAAGATCAGAACACAACATACAAATTAAAGCCAAAGTTGTTCTCTTTGTTATCAATGAAACAATCTCTGAACTTTACTTGTCAATACTTTAGGTTTTGCTTTTTTTTCTTTTTATTTTTTTGATAGCATACTTATAATCAAGTTCCAAATATCATTTAGATCTCAGAGTAATTATTTCATTTTATTTCATTTATTTAATTAACAAATCAAACTGCTATCTCCCATACTACTCTGTAACATGAATGAATAGAAAATCTCTTCTTTTTTATTTCTTCTAAATGCTTCTCCTACCATTGCATTTCTTTCTCTATATATACTATACTGTACTTTTTCTGTCTCTTTTTTTGTAACAATTGAGACTTTGGTTGTGTAACCTTAACCTCACTTGTACTCTAAGTCAGAGTTTGACAAAGAGAACTTGTTAAAGTTCCTACTAATTGTTCTACACTACTTATACAATTTAATTATTTGTCCATATTATGTTTCTCTTGTGTTTCCCTATTGAGTCACTGTTCCCAATTTGGTAATAAGTTCTTGTGCATCTGATAAAATAAAATAAAAGAAAAAATAAATAAATATTAACTTAGAGGGAATGGGTGATTCATGACACCACCATCCTCTTAAGGGTTCTCATCCCAAGGACTTTTCACAGTTCGTCATATGGGTCCCTAAGGTCACTCATATCTTCTCCTTTGTTCTCTAATTCTTCTAGGTATTTTCTATCTTCCTCAATTCTTTGTCAATCTTTGTTTTCTTTTTCATTCCATTCTTTTACTCTTTCTCCCTTATATTCATCTCTCTCTTCTTCCATTTTCTTCAAGAACAGATTTCTATTATACCTTGAGAACAGATTTCTTTTCTATTCTCTCTAATTCTCCTCTATTCTCTTCCAGTATTCTCAATTGTACCTTTTGTTTTCCCACCCATATAGCAGCTTTGCAGTGTACCTACCTGGTAACTCTACTAAATGTTTCCCTGTCTTCTTCTGCCTCTTGTTGCCTTACTTTTTCTTCTTCTTCCCTGTGATATTCCTTCTTGAATTCTTTGACCAACTCTATCATATTCTTTAGGTTCTCTTTGCTCTTCCATGTATCCTCTTTTGCTATGCATCCCTTTCATCATACCAAGTATTTATCCCTTCCTCATACTTTTCTCTTATTCATAATTTTCTCTACCTCTCATTCCTTTTCTTCCTTGATTATTACTAGTTGTGGTGCTTCTTTCCTTTGTTCTTCCACCTGCGACTTGTACTTTTGTACTCTACTAACATTGACTACTAGATATATTTTAATTATACTAGGCAATTCTAACTTTATTGCGTTACTGGAGATGATTGCTTTTACTTTGTAAGGTCCTACAAAGCATTCCGTGAACTTCTCTATATGTCTCCCAGTTATTTGGTACTTTAAGTCTTTAGTACTGAGTAGTACTAAGTCACCTACTCTGTATTCTTCTACTTTTCCCCTCTCTCTGTCCACATATCTCTTCATATTATCTGGCACTTTCTGTAACATTGTCTTAGCCTCTTCTTGCATATTTTTCATTCTTTCTGCAAACTTTTCTGCTCCTTCATACTTTCTCTTTTTTCTTATCTTGAATCCCATTCTTGAATTTTGCCCTTGATTTGCTTTAAAGAGCAACACTTTAGTCCTAGTGTGCACTTTATTATTGTAGACAAATTCAGCTGTGCCTAACTACTCTGGCCATTGTTCTTGTCAATGGTCTATGAACATATGGAGATACTACTCCAACTCCTGATTTATCCTTTCTGTCTGACTGTCTATCTGTGGGTGAAATGCCATTGATAATTTGGTTTTGATCCCTAACATGTGATTGAGTTCCTTCATAATGTCCACTGTAAATTGTAGTCCCCTATCCAAAATAATACTATCTGACAGTCTGTATAACTTCCAAATGTTATTTCTAAATAGTTGTGCTAGACCTTCTGCACTAGTTCTTTCTGTAGTAGGTATAAAATGTGCCATCTTTGTGAATCTATCAACTACTACTAAGATTGAGTCATATCTTTGTGCTAAAGGTAACTTTGTGATGAAATCCATACTAATATGAGTTCATACCTTCTCTAGAATTGAATTCAGCATAAACTTTTCTGTTGGAGGTTGTGTTCAATTCTTGTTACGTTGGCAAGCATCATATCCTTCTACATATTGCTTCACCTCTCTAGTGACCCTGGGCCATCAAAAGTTCCTTGTTACCAACTTTGCTGTCTTCCACTGTCCTCTATTGTCCTCCATGTCCTCTCATAGACATATCATGATATAGCTTGATTACTTCCACTCTCAACTTTTCATCTTTTGGAACATACACTTTTACTTCCTTTAACATCAAACCATCCTCTTGATGTCATTCCTCATTTCTCAATATTTTTACTTCTACTTGCTTCATTTCCTCTACTGCTTTTACTACTTCATTGTCTCTTACTTCATACTTTCTTACTTTATCCAGCAAATCTACCCCTTCTATTATTACTTCCACCACTCTAATCCTTTTTGCCTCTAACCACTCTTTCTTTACTAGCATTTGCTCTTCATTATCATTCTCTATACCAACCTTCCAGTCCAGTCTCCTACTTAATCCATCTGTCTTTCCTATTTTGCTTCCTGAAATGTGTTTCAACACGAAGTCAAACCTTGATAAGTATCAAGCTTATCTTGCTTGTTTATGATTAAGCTTTTGATTACTTATGAAATACTCCAAGTTTTTATGATCTGTCCAGACTTCAAATCTACTTCTGGATCCTTCTAGAAAGTGTCTCTATGCTTCTAAGCAATATATCACAGCTAACATTTCTTTGTCATGTATTTTGTAGTTTCTCTCAGTTTCGTTTCACAACTTAGAAATGTATGCTACTGGTTTCCATTTACTGTCATTGCATTTAATTGACAATACTCCTCCTGTTGCAAAGTTAGAGGCATTTGCCTTCACTCTGAATTCCTTATCTAGATTCAGTATAACCAGTAAGGGTCTATTTGTAAAGACCTTCTTAAGCTGTTCAAATACCATCTGTTGCTCTGCTCTCTAATTCCATTTCTCCTCCTTTCTTGTCAGATTATTTAAGGATTAGGCCATTTTTGCAAAGTCCTTCACAAATCGTCTATAGTAGTTTGCAAGACTCAAAAACTTTCTGACATCTCTGACTGTCTTAGGTGTAGGTCAGTTCAACACCCCCATCACTTTATTCTCTTCTATCTCAATCTTTCTCTAACCCATTACTACTTCCAAGAAATTCACCTTCTGCACCTTCTAGGTACATTTCTCTGGTTTCATGTATAGGTTATTCTCTTCCAATCTTCTCAACACTTCTTCTACAATCTCATCATGTCTTTTTTCTGTCTCTGTCCCTATCAATACATCATCTACAAAAGCTGCCACCTTTTCTTTATTGATCATGTCTCTCAGAATTTTATTCATTATGCCTTGGAATGTGACAGGTAAATTTGTCATTCCAAAAAACATCATGACTGGTTTGTACGACCCTATATGAGTAGTAAAGACCACTTTTCACTCATTTCCCTCTTTTATTCTCACATTGTTATATTCCCATCATAAGTCCATTATGGTGAATACTCTCTTATTACCCATACTATCTACTAGGTCTGTAATTAAGGGTAATGGGTAGTTGTTCTTCACTGTTTGCTTGTTAAGTCTATGATAGTATTATAAATGGTTACTTAGTTTGTGATTGGTTGAAGAGAGTTTCTCAAAACTTGATAGCAGGATAGAATAAGCAACAAAAGATATTGCTAAGTCTGAGGTCTAATCCTCAGACTAGGAAGCTTATATACATAAATAGATGGTCTGTATACCTGGACAGAGCATTACATATTCTACTGCCTATTGTTCTACATATAATAGTCCTTTTGTATCCAGAATAGTGATAACTTAATAATAAAAGGGGCAGTCCTTGTTTGTGTTCAAGGATTGATATATATCTATAGATAATAGATCAGTGTCATGCTAAACCTTGAGATCCTTGTATTTCCACAGGATCTTATTGTCCTAAGGTCTATTTATAGTTGTCAGAAGTATATTGAAGAGAGCTTCCATGTGCACATAGAAGCAAATATTTGCATTTGGCAGTTCCAGAGATATCTGCTGATCAGTGTCTGGCACTAATTAACTGATATCTCAATGAGTACTAATTACTTTGACACGTTTTGGGCATCATTTGAAAGGTCTTGATGAGGGCTTTTAGACGCATCTTAGACCATAGGAATCATGCAAGTATCCATGGAGTTATGGCCAAATGAAGTTTGTGATACTAGAACCCAAATGCACCCTTAATCCTGGAGACAGATACCTTGGATGTAGCCCTAGCAGCCATCCTGTCCATTCATACTGGAGGAGATATCTATCCTATTGCATTCCACTTAAGGAGTTTCCAAGGAGCTGAGTTGAACTATGATGTATATGATAAAGAACTTCTGGCAATTATGAAGTTTTTCAAGAAGTAACGTCACTATCTAAAAGGACCGAGCATTCCAGTTGAGATGTTTACAGACCACAAAAACCTCACCCACTTTTGTCGCACCAAGATGTTGACTCATAGGTAGACAAGGTAGTCAGAATTCCTGTTATAGTTTAACCTCAAAATCAAATTTTGACCTGGGAGACTAGGAAAAAAGCCAGATGAACTCACTCGTTGCTGGGATGTATATAAGGACATGGACCCCAATTTACAGAGCAATTATCAACCTCTCTTTAGTTATATGCAACTGGACAATCACTCTGTAAAACCCAACCAGCCTACATCCTACCTACAGATAGCTATAGTGATAGACCTAGTAGGTCTATTAATGGATATCAAAGAGGCACTGAGCCAGGACCCCAAGAGCATAGTGCATGCCAACATGGATAGTGGTCCCCATTGGAGCCTACAACCTGATGGTTTCCTCTATTATGAAGGTCAGAAATATGTACCTGACTGTGACCATTTATGACTTCAAGTACTAAAAGCAAAACACAATCATATTCTAACAGGATACCTGAAACAGAATAAGATCTATCAACTTATCCATTGTGGCTTCAATTTGTAAGAGTTTAGACTTTGGTGAGCGATCTCAGGCTTAACTCCACTCTAAGTCAGAGTTAACAAAGAGAACTCGTTAGAGTTCCCGTTAATTGGCTCAGCTACTTATACACGAATATGTGTTTATAAGTATTTGCCTAACTATTTTATCCCACACATCTCTTTTGAGTCATGATGTCCCACATGCATTTAATATTACATAATTATTAGAAAAGAAAAAGAAATAAAATAATCTGCCACCGCAGATCGTCTAGCTCACCTGTTGTTTTATAACACCACCCCCCTCTCAAGGGTCCTCATCCTGAGGACTTCTTCATAGCTCATTGTATGGGTCCCTTAGGTTACCCATGTCTTGGTTTTCATCTTCTAACCTCTCCAAATACTTCTTATCCTTCTCTATCCTTTGTTGATCTCTCTCATCCTCTTCTTCATTCCATTCTTCTATCATTCCTCTCTTGTATTTGTGTTCCTCTTCTTCTATTCTTTTCAAGAATGAATTTCTACTATATCTGGAGAATGGATTTCTTTTCCATCTCTTCTAGTTTTCCTCTATTTTCCTCTAGTATTCGCGATCATATTTCCTATTGCCCCATCCATAGAGCAATTTGGCCATATACCTCTCTGGCAGTTCTTTTCTAAATGTTTTGTTATCTTCTTCTTACTTCTTCCTCTTCCTCCCTGCAATATTCCTTCTCAAATTCTTTTACCAATTCCATCACATTCTTCAGATTCTCTCTACTTTCCCATGTGTCTTTTTCTACTGTACATCCCTTCCATCATACCAAATACTTGTCCCTTCCTTGTACTTTTCTCTTGTTTATGATCTTCTCAACCTCCTATTCCTCTTCCCCTTCAATTACCACCGGTTGTGGCATCTCCTTTTTTTGTTCTTCCACTTGCAACTTATACTTTCATACCCTACTGACATTAACTACTGGATGTATTTTAATTGTGCTCGGCAACTCCAATTCTATTGTATTACTGGAAATGATTGCTTTTACTTTGTAAGGTCCTACAAAGCGTTTAGTGAATTTCTCCATTCGTCTTCCGACCATCTGATACTTCAAGTTTTTAGTACTGAGTAGCACTAAGTCACCTATCCTATACTCCTCTACTTCTTCTCTCTCTCTGTCTTCATACCGCTTTATATCTTCTTGTGCTTTCTGCAGTGCTATCTTAGCTTCCTCCTGCACCTTCCTCATTCTTTCTGCAAATTTCTCTGCTCCTTTGTACTTCCCCTTCTTTCTCAATTCAAATCCCATCCGTGGATCCTGTCCTTGGTTTGCCTTAAAGGGCGATACTTTAGTTCCAGTGTGCACCTTGTTGTTGTAGGCAAATTCTGCTGTTCCCAGCCATTCTGGCTACTACTCTTGTCAGTGGTCTATGAACATATGGAGGTACTGTTCCAATTCTTGGTTTATCCTTTCCGTTTGGCTATCTGTTTGTGGGTGGAATGCTGTAGACAATTTTGTCTTGATTTCCAGCATGTGATTTAACTCTCTCATGATACCTGCTACAAATTGTGGTCCTCTGTCTGAAATAATACTATCTGGTAGTCCATGCAACTTCCAAATGTTATCTCTAAACAATCATGCTAGTCCTTCTGCACTCGTTTTCTCTGTAGTAGAAATAAAGTGTGCCATTTTTGTAAACCTATCTACCACTACTAAGATCGAGTCATAACCTTGTGCTAAAGGTAATTTCATAATGAAGTCTGTACTAATATGAGTCTACGCCTTCTCTGGAATTGAATTTGGCATTAGTTTCTCTACTGGTGGTTGTGTTCAATTCTTGTTTCTTTGGCAGGCATTGCACCCTCCATGTATTTTTTTACCTCTCTAGTGATCCCTGGCCACCAGAAATTTCTTGTTACCAATTCTGCCGTCTTCCACTGTCCTTCATGTCCCCCTATAGGTGTATCATGATGTAGTCTGATCACTTCTGCTCTCAACTTCTTATTTCTAGGGACATATACTTTTCCCTCTTTTAGCATTAGGCCATCTTCTTGATGCCATTCTTCATCTCTTAACATCTTTACCCCTGCTCACTTCATTTCCTCCACTGCTTTTACCACCTCATCATTCTTTGCTTCACATTTCCTCACTTTGTCTAACAAGTCCACTTCTTCTATTATTACTTCCGCTATTCTGATCCTCTTCACCTTCAGCTACTCCTTCTTTACCAGTACTTGCTCCTCATTATCTTTCTCTACTCCCACCTCCCAATCTGGCCTCCTACTCAATCCATCCGCCTTTCCCATTTTGCTTCCTGAAATGTGTTTTAAGACAAAGTTGAATCTTGATAAGTACAGTACCCATCTTGCTTGTCTACAATTGAGCTTTTGATTGCTCATGAAATACTCAAGATTCTTATGATTGGTCCAGACTTTGAATTTACTTTGGGACCCCTCCAGAAAGTGTCTCCAAGCTTCTAAACAGCATATTACAGCTAATATTTCTTTATCATGTATTTCATAGTTTTGTTCTGTTTCATTCAATGATTTAGAAATATAAGCTACTGGTCTCCATTTGCCATCTTCACATTTGACTGACAGAACTCCTCTCATTGCAAAGCTAGAAGCGTCCACTTCAACTTTAAATTCTTTGTCTATGTCCGATGCAACTAGTAATAGTCTGCTAGTGAAAACCTGCTTTAGCTGCTCAAATGCTCCTTGTTGCTCATCTCCCCATTTCCACTTCTCTTCCTTCCTTGTTAAACTGTTCAGGGGTTGGGCTATTTTGGCAAAGTCTTTTACAAATCGCCTATAGTAATTGACAAGACCCAAAAACTTTCTAACATCCCTGACCGTTTTTGGTACTGGCCAGTTTAATACTCCTGCCACCTTATTCTCCTCCATTTCAATTTTTCCTTGACCCATTACTGCTCCCAGGAAGTTCACCTTCTGCACCTTCCAAGCACATTTCTCTAGTTTTATGTATAGGTCATTTTTCTCTAATCTCTTCAATACTTCTTCCACTATTTTATTGTGTCCCTTCTCTGTCTCTGTTTCCACTAGTACATTATCCACGAATGCTGCCACCTTCCCTTCATTTATCATGTCTCTCAGGATTTCATTCATCATACCCTGAAATGTAGTGGGCGAGTTTGTCATCCCAAAGAACATCACCACCAGTTCATATGACCCCACATGAGTAGTAAAGGCCGCCTTCCACTCATCTCCCTCTTTGATTCGCATATTATTATACTCCTACTGGAGATCTATTTTAGTAAAGATCCTTTTATTGCCCATAGAATCTACTAAGTCTGTAATTAACAGCAGAGGATAATTATTTTTAACCGTCTGCTTGTTGAGTCTCCTGTAGTCTATAACCATGCACTTTTTCCCATTTTTCTTGCCCACAAAGAACACCAGCAATGTCTGAGGTGATTTAGAAGGTCTGATATATCTCTTTTTTAGATGTTCATCAATGAACTTTTGTACTTCCTTCTTCTCATTCCTGGAAAGGGAATATACTCATACTTTACTAGTTCTAAAGTCGTTTTGGAGATTGATTGCATGATCCCACATCTTTCTGACTGGCATTTTTTTGGACTCTACTTTCCCAAACATCTTCAACCACTTATGGAACCATTTTGGTACCATTTCTTCCACTTTTCTGTGATCTGCCTCCATTTCTTCCTCTCTTCCCTAGTCTTCTTTCTCATCTACTGTCCATCGTACAATTTTCTTTTTATCCTCTCTAGTTTCTTTCTTCCCTTTTATTCTCACTATTTTTTCACATAATGGTGGACATCTCGTCATTTGTACTTCTCCCTTTTCTCAGTCTATTTCTGGGTTGTGGGCTACTAACCATGGTATACCCAGTATTATGTCTGTCTTTCCCAATTCACAGACATCCATTCATACTCTCTCTACATGTCCTTTGTAGAACATATTTACTTCCACTTCATGAGTAATTGTACCTTCACTATTACCGGTGCCATCCACATTCCTTATTTGCAAGAGCCGATCCAGCTTGATCAACCTATACCCCTCTTTCTGGGCTAAGCCTTTGCTCATGAATAGCCCTGTTGCTCCACTATTGAGCAATGCCTTCACTGTTCTTTCCTCATGCATGTCTATTTTTTCTATTCCCATATTCATCCACACTTCTCTCAGAGGCTTAAATGTTTGCCTTACTTCTCTCGCTTCCCCTTTCTGTACTGCCTTCTGATTGATAGCTTCTGCCACTCTCCTTGGATCAGTGATTCCAGCCCTCCCCTTCTGGGCCCTAGACACTGTCCGTTCCATCCTTCTACCCCAATTCCATCACGGCATCTTCTTTCCTGTCCTACATGGTGGACAGAAAACCTCCCCTTTTTCATTCTTTTCCACTCTCTCCTCTACTACTACGTTTTTGTCTCCATATGTGCTGCATTTTACCCTTTCCACTCTTCTGCTCTCCGCTTCTCTGTCTCTCCATGCTTCCTTATAGCTTCCACACCATATGTTGCACAACTGCACCTTCCCCAGGAACCCCTGTCCCCAATTCTCCTCTGTCTTTGTTCCCTTATAGTCACATCCTCTACACTCCACAAATGTCACAACCTCTCTGGGTGTCATCTACCCCTCCATACACATTGCCACTCCCTTTGGGGGCAGCTCCCTTGCTCCGCTATGCTCCTTCACTTTCTCCCATACCTCGTGTGGAGGTGCCGTTTTCTCTTTTCTCCTTCTTTCCTTCTTCTTTGAACACTTCTACTTCTTGTGTCCCTCTTCCCCACATCCAAAGCATCTTACTGCCTCTTTTACTATTTCCTGTCTCCTTAACTCCTTCACTCTACATTGTATTATCCGACTTCCCAAGGCTTCAAACCTATTTGTTACTATCTTCTTCTTCTTCTGCTCTTCTCCACTTCTACACTTCCAGATTAGATGCCTGAACCTCCCACATCTCCTGCAAATTCTTTCTTCTCTGCCTTCTAGTTTTGTCCTTAGTTTGGTGAGGGCATGCCTTTGGTTGAGCATGTCGCTCATGAGTTGGTTGTACACCTCTAAAAACATAGTGTATTGTATTTTTAGAGAGGCAAGTTGTTGTAGAAGAAAAAGGTTTTGTGTATATTTTTGAGGGACTTGTCGTGTTCTTCACCTGTCTCACTTTTACGTCTGCTAGGGCATAAGATCTTCACCCAGCCAGGTGCCTACTACCGTACTGACTACTGTCCTAATACTAGAGTAGACCATCACTTCACAGAGAAGATCCCTACTCTAAGTAGCCTCCTATAGAGCGACTACTATTCTTCTACGTAGACTGATCACAATGGACCAGTAGCACAAAGTTGATACGATGAAAGGTTACAAGTATACTATTGAGCCCACTCAATTGTAAGGTCTGGTCTGGGCTAGTACCTAAGTTTGGTCCTAACCGTTCACCTCTGGGGTCTAAACTTCCCAGTCAGTCTACTTAAGCCTGTAGCCCAGCTATGAGGAAGTTGGGATTGATCTGAGGCAACTGTATACTAAGAGAACAATGAGAGTAAAGTTGAACAAGGATTGAGGCAATCAGTGTTCTAGAAGTGAAAACGAGTTCTAATGTAAGAGTTTAGACTTTGGTGAGCGACCTCAGGCTTAACTCCACTCTAAGTCAGAGTTGACAAAGAGAACTCGTTAGAGTTTCTGCTAATTGGCTTAGTTACTTATATACAAATATGTGTTTACAAGTATTTGCCTAACTATTTTATCCCACACATCTCTTTTGAGTCATGATGTCCCATGCGCATTTAATATTACATAATTATTAGAAAAGAAAAAGAAATAAAATAATCTACTGCCGCAGATCGTTTAGCTCGCCTGCCATTTTATAACACAATTGGTCCAAACTTTGGAAATTTGTAAACAACTATGTGAGCTCTTATTTAGTATGTTCCTGGAACAAAGTAAAATACCACAAACCATATGGGTTGTTGAAGCAATTACCAATTCCCCCACAATCTTGGGAGTCTATATCTATAGACTTTATTGAGCAGCTACCCCTATCGGATAGCTACACAGATATCCTTGTCATGGTAGACAGACTCACAAAACAAGCAGTTTTTATCCCCACTATGAAATCAATCAATGTGGCAATACTAGCAGAGCTGTTCATAGTGCACATCTTTGTAAAGCATGGGGCATCATTATACATTACTTTTGATCATGGTGTTATGCTACCAGTGAATTTGTTGTGAAACTGTGACATGGGATAAGCATTATAACCCCACTTTCTAACTGGAATGCGCTCTTAGGACTCTCTTACAAGTCCTAGACATACCCTAGATTTCCTACAGGGTACTCTTATCAGATGGCTCCCAAGCTGTTATGGGCTGGAATAGTCTATCACTTTGAGAGACAAGACAGATGAGCTGGCAACAGGGTCTTTAGAGTTGGAACATCTCACTGGGCTTCTGGATACCAGGAATTTAGAATCTTCTCTGGAATGCTAGCTAACCTCGATCTAGAATGGACTTAGACAAACTTAGAACAAATGCAATGAGTCAGAAGTCTATTATGGGTATGTGAGTTTATTACATATGGCCTAATATTTAAAAGTGAACACTACATGCAGATCAAAGATGTGGATGCAGTTATATAATACTAGAGTTATTTCTAGATTGTGTTTGGAGCTAGGAAAAGCCAACTGATAGAGATGGAATAGATGGACTGTGAAGTCAGGTGGTAGTGGAGCAGAACCATATGGATAGATTTAGAAGGGTAATGCATAGTTGGGAAGTGGTGCTGTCATTGTCTATATGGGAATACTTTGGAGAAGAGCAGTGAGAAAAGCTAGGGAGATCACATTTTTCTTTTTTCAGTCTAATTGAGTCTTTTCCATTTGTAAAGTTGAATATATTACTCAAGGTGGAGGGTAATAGGTAGAAGAAAGCCTTCTTAGCTCTTGTCTTCATCTTAGAAGCTCTAAAGGTCATTGTATGTGATGTTTTATGAGTGTAAGAGTTGATCTTGGTAAGAGACTAGTGAGGACAACTTGTACTATAAAATTCTACTTGTTCTAGAGCCTAATGGTAAAGATAACTTGGACAACCTTTGGTAGGATTGAGTGTAGTAAGGCCTAGGAGTAGTTTACTGACTACCTTTGCTAGGAAGCTTGTTACAGTGTGTAAAGGTGAACACCTTAGAGAAATTTATTGCCAGGTGAATTTAGATTGATCTTACAATCTTTATGTTATTTTTGAAAATACAGCTAAGCCATCTTCATTGAAACAATTCTTTAATACCCTTTTTTCTTTTTCTCCTTTACCAACTCTTTAGTACGCAATTGAAGACTGTCTCATTATTTTCTTATTCTTGACGTAGTTAAACAAACAATCCTCTTTTGCCCCCTTACAGCAGTATAGAATCTGTGTCCAAGTTTTTCAAATCCTTAGGTTATAGACTAGAAATGAAACTATATTTTATTTCAGAGTACTACCTGGAAGCAGATAGTCAGACCAAACACACTAACCAGACTCTAGAACAATTCTTGAGGATATACTGTAACTATCAGTAGTCAAATTGAGCTCAGTTATTACCACTGGCAGAATTCACTTACAATAGCATACCCTCAGCAACTACAAGAGTATCCCTATTCCTTATGAACAAAGGCTATCACCCCAAGTCCCAGATAATTGTCAAGCAATCCTCTAATTCAGCAGCAGCTAACAAGCACCTACAAGGATTAGCGGATATCCAGGCTGAACTCAAACTTACTATCTTGGAAGCCCAATGTCAATATCAATTGCCTGCTGATAAGAAATGTTCCCCGGTCCCAAAAATCCATGTTGGAGATCTGGTTATCATTCTAGCAAAATTTATTAAGACAACCCAGTCATCAAAAAAACTGGTGGAATGATTCCTAGGTCTGTTTGAGGTAATCAGTCAACTAGGAACACATTCCTATCTTGTAAAACTACTAGCTCACCTCAAATCAGTCCATCCGGTCTTCTACATCTTCCAACTGGAACCAATGCATACTAGTCTGATCCTGAATCACAAAAGCATGCCACCACCACCAGTAGTCATTAATGGAAACCTAGAGTTTGAGATAGAGAGAGTTCTAGACTCAAAATTAGACCATCGAAAGAAAGATCCATTAATGTACTATGTATAGTGAGCAGGTTACAAAGGTTCCTCCAAGGAATATTCCTGGATACTAGCAGTTGACCTTGAAAATATAAAGGAACTCATAACTGAGTTCCACCAAGACTATTCCCAGAAACCCTCTCCAAGCAACTGATTGACATACTAGCAAATTGCCAAGGAGTAAATCACGTTCAACAGCCACAAGGGTGTAGTCATAAAGGGAGGGCACTGTCACAATTGCATGATACCTCATTAACTACTGGTGACCACATGTTTGCTCTATGTGTATACATTATTATTATCATTATCAACTAACTCTTCTACACAATTCCTGAGCCTTAACTTATCCAAGAACTACCTGAAAATCCCATTCCGTCTTTATCTGTCCTATGTAATGATAAGCCTAGTCAAGCTGACTGTCTTATCACACTCAACATTTGAGAGAACAAAGAGAACTTGATGGAGTTCTTCTGTAGATTGCTCTACCTACTTATATACATTTTCTATTTGTCTATATGTATGCTTAAGTAACTTCCTGCAATCCTTCTAGAATGTTCCATTATGTGACCAGTCATGTGACCAGGTCATATGATCCCCATCTTATCTTATCTCTTTATTCTATTTTTAGCAGCCCTTGTCTAGTCTATTCAAAAATAAGTTCCTTTCTTCCTACCCCTCTAGTCATACAATTTTAGGTCCTGGTGGGCTTATGACACCTTATATAAAATTAGTAGGGACTACCTAGTATACTTAGCTTTGTTCTCAACTTGATGTACCTCTCTAATTCATACTCTTGCTGTTCAACTTAAAGGCCTATCCACCTTTCTGTCCTGTTTCTTTATTTGGATGTAGTGCAACTTCTCCTGTTTAAGAATCCCTTTCTCCAACCTACCAGGAGGACGGCACCTAACAGAAACAAGACAGATGAGCTGGTATTAGGTTCTTTAAAGTTTGACCATTTATGCTGGACTTCTAGACACCAGAACTTTAGAATTCTCTCTAGAATGCTAGCTAACCTTGATTTAGAGCAGACTTAAATGAACCTGACACAAGTACAATGGATCAAAAGTCTATTATGGGTATGTGATCTTATTATATATGGTCTGATATCTAGAAGTAGACATTACAGACGGATTAAGGACATGGACATGCTTATAGGACACAGGAGTTATTTTTAGACTATGTTCAGAGCTGAGAGAAGCCAATTGATGAAGACAGGATAGATGGACCATGAAGTTAAATAGAAGTAGAGCAGTACTATATAGTTAGTTTAGAAGAGTGATATATAGTTGAGAGATGGCACTGTCAGTGCTTGCATGGGAATACTTTGGAGGAAAGCAGTGAAGGAAACTAGGAGAAATGAGATTTTCCTTCTTTCATTCTAATTGAGTTTTCTCCATTTGTAGAACTTAATATGTTACTCAGGATGGAGGATGATAGAAGAGAGCCTTCTTGGTCCTTGCCTTTATTTTAGAAGCTTTAGAGGTTGTTGTGTGCGATGTTCTATGAGTTGTAAGAGTTGACCTTAATAAGAGACTAGTTAGAACAACTTGTACTTTATGTTCCTACTCATTCTAGAATATAATGGTAAAGATAACTTAGACAACCTTTGATAGGATAGCAGGCTTGGAAAGCCTGGCTAGTCTTTTACTCAGCCTGTATTATATCCATAAGGTTTGGTATGGGGGTACAGATAAGAGATAGATTGAGTGTAGTAAGACCCAGAGGAGGTTTACTGACTATACTTGCTAGAGAGTTCATTACGGTATTTAAAGGTAGACACCTTAGAGGGATTTGTTGCTAGATAGATCTATATCAATCTTACAACCTTTATACTATTTTTTTCTTCTACCAACTTTTTAGCATATGATTGAGGGCTGTCTTATTTTTCTTTTCTGTAACATTTCTTTTTTGCCCCCTTTCATTGTGCAAGTATTCATAGAGTTATGGCTAAATAAAGTTTGTAACACTGTGGCATGTGTTGTAAGTACCAACTATATAGTTAGTAGTTTAGATAGCAAAAAGTAAGAAAACTACACTAAATAACAGACTCTTTATCTCCAAATATTTGCTTTCCTCAGAAAATAGTATAAACTCAAAAGAAGAACTTATACAAAAAAAATAGAAGCTTTTAGTTACTTTAATTAAAAAAATATATCAAATCTGAATACAAATCAGATAAGCTAAAACTTGATTAGTACTTAAAACTTAAAAATCATGATAAACTTTACATGAAAATGATTTTCCAAAATCATAAAAACATATTAGCAATTTGAATCATGGATGATGGTTGTAAAGTAGGAAAAGGTTTAAAATTTTCTACTAATTATTTTTCTCATTTTATTGACTTTTTTTGTGGTAATGGTTTTAAATATTTATCTATCTAAAGACCTCCCCACTCCTTTCATTTGCAATATCCACTGCCCGACCCTAGCCTTTAGCCCTTGTCATAGAACTTGATTGTCATGGAACAATTCCATTGGGATCAGATAATAGACACCAAGACAAGTGCTCTGGTCAGACCTCTTTTCAAGGGTACCAGTGACTTCCCTAGGGTTATCCTACCCTGAGAGAGAGCTCAAAGTAGTTCATCTTTGTACCTACCATGCTCTAATATACTTTCCAAAGATGATACCCAAATTTTGTAGAGGAACATGTGTATTTGTGGTCCATATAGGTATTGTTCAGTGATAGAGTGTTTGTAGGATTCTTTTTGAGGGTGGATTCCCTCTGGCCATTAGTTCAATCTCTAGATGGTGCCCTCTTCCAGCCTCAGTAAAAAGCAGGTGTAAAGGAAATATGCTATCATTATATTCCCAGTGCATAAATGAATACACAAATATACTACCTCTAAGGGCAATGAAAAACAAAAATGGATGGGTGACTTTATAACAATATTAGTGAGAGGTATTAGGTAGAGTATGACTCCTGGAGTTATTTTGCCCCAGGGGATAGTGGTGATAAAAGGGATGAGAGGTAAAGCTCTTGGAAGTAATAATGGATATTAGTGTCTTGCCTTTAAGTAATGTGGAATTTGTGTAAGCAGTTCCACATGCCCTTTGACGAGGTGGCAGACTGGACATGCTCACACTGTCCATATTTGATAGCTCTACGCATCAATCCTATGGCAGCCAAATCAGATTCCAGCCATTGGATGTGCTCATTTCATAAGCAGACCTATTCCTTATAATCATCAGAGCCAGGTACAAGTTTTCCAGAAGTAGTATTGACAAGAGAGTTAGTAAGGGGAGTAGAAGGGGAAGGTCACTGACCATTGACAATGAGCCAGAGAAGTCAAGCTTGCAGGGCAGATATTATATTGTCTGACCATACATAACAGTTGTTCCCATTCAATTTTGAAAAGTTCAGCATCTCGCCAATGGGTACCATAACCTAACAGAGTAGTGCACAATGACATCTTCAAAAACTGAGAAAGATTGGACTAAAAGCCAATAGCACAACTAGTATCAAGCATCCATAGGTAATCAGTTTACAAGCATACACACCTAAAAGCCAATGGCACAACTGGCTTTTAGGTTTACAAGTAGGTACTTTCTATATAACAGTGAGGTGTCAGTATATCTATCTACTTGGTGGAGGAGCAATTTTGGAGCCTATGCTTTGCTAAGAGAACAAGAATGTAAGAAGAGTGTTTTAGATAGAGCAATGAGATATGCAAGCAGAGCAGATGACGAATAGAATATACAGCTCACCAAAGAATGCTTCGTTAATCTATCTCTATCATCCATGTACAATACCCGACTCATCTCTCATCAAGGCAAGAGGAGGTAACCTCAGTGCATGATCATCCGAATTCTGATCAAGAGGCACCGAACCACCCGATCCAACCACCACCGACAAATCACAAGACCCTGCACCATCATCAGACGATGGCACCCTCCGTGACTGAATCATATTCCCAAAACTCCACAGCGGGACAGAAAGACCATCTACAATTGACACACAAAGAAAAAAAAAGAACGTTTGCGCAGATGAGGAAAGCACACTCACGAACAACGATGGACACAAGGACAACGAACCCCACAACAGGCTGAAGTGCCATCGCGAGAATATCTTCCTGCGTTTGAGGAGGATCCCGTGGTTCAGGTAAACGATGCAAAGCAAGTGCCGATACGAATACAGCGCTAACACCCATCTAATCACCATTCATCAGTCAATCTACACTCTCCAAACACAATCCACATCAACATTCACCGGTCCTAAAGATTTTTTTTTCTAAAAAAAAAACCATCTCGAACCAAAAACAACACACACCGAAATGGCCACAAAACAACGCCTCCTTCCAATTCTCAATCTCAGGAATCCATTTGTACAACATCAACACAGCCGGAATCCGACGCAAACCCAATATCCCACTACACAACACCACCAATCTCCAGGGTGTAATACCCACTTGAGGCATACTAAACCCATCCCACGGAAGCCAAGCACCAATATAGAAAAAACAAGCACAACTGAGGATATACCCCACGACTGCATTGAACGATTCACCCTCGATCTGAGTCTGGAATTCGTCGTCCTGCTGGGCGATGACATGGCCTGATAGATGATGAATACGATCAAATAAAAGATCGAAAAAAGGGGAGAGGGTACCGGCGAAGAACACAGCTAAAAGGTCATCACTCCCAATCGTTTTGACTACACCCATAGTAAAGACAGCCAAGGCAAAACATTGCGCCACATAAGCGTCATGATCGAGGTATCCTCTCTTGTGCGAAAACCTCATCATATGCGAAAACAAAAAACCTCAACATCATATCAACCTCTTGCCCTTCATTTGACGTCCCAGAAAAAAATCTCACCAATGATGATCCCAATGACAATCCCGAGGATAACCTGATCTGTTGCTGTTCATGAGCCACCCAAGTCTTATCCAAGGACAAGAACCAAATCATACAAAGCCACCCGATGAGGATCCAATCTCGTATATCCCTCCCTCGGTTCGGTTCCATCGTCAGATAGAGGGCGATACTGATAAAGGGGTACGCAAGGCTATCATTCGAGGCGGACTCTATAAAACCAAACACAAAAAACCAGAAAAAAGACACAATTAGAGATACTCACCTGCTATTATGAGATGCCTGATAGTATGAGGTACATGCTTCTTTGCAAATTTACCACCTTTTTTTCTAGCATGAATTCCAAGTTTGGCATCTAGTTGTAAATTTTTACCGATGATGGCAGCACAAATCGCAGGATCCGTGGGCGTCAAACAAGCTGCAATGACAAGGGATGTTACCAAGTCGAATCGAGAAAACAGGGCTTTCAAGAGACCTGAGTAAAGCTCAGAAGGGGGGGGGGGTAAGCAAAAGTGGAGATGACTCGCCCGCGACGATGATCCATCCAATGGCCATAGTCGGAATAACCATGACGAGCATACTTTTCGAGTGCTTGTACAAGTACGATTTGGGTAGTTCGGCGCCAGTTGCAAACAGGCCGATAACAAGGACAAAACGCATGATTTCGAGCGTGGTCTCATTTGACCAGGACCGTGGGTTGACGACTCCTGCACCCAGCGGACCCATCAGGATACCAAAACCAGTGCCTAGAAGGACCTCATTCATATACACCTGTCAAGTGAGTAAGAGACATGCCAGGAAACGAAGCCACGTTGGACGAAAACCTTTTCACGAATGAGCAGTGAAAAGACGGAAAACTAGCCAGAGTCAAGGAGGAGACGACAACCACGGAACGGGTCATACCAATACAATGAAGCCTCCTATACTGATGTATGCGAGCCCTGTGGGTGTGATCTGACAAACATGTTCATACGGTTCAGAAAGACGGCAAAAGGCTCACTTCAAGTAGCTGTACCATATTAACGAAGGATTACATAAAATTGTCTGTTAAATTTTATAACATTTACTACTCAATGGTCTCTAGACTTTCTAAAATATCATAAACACGATGTTTTTACCCAAAAAAAGCCTTGCGTTCACCTGTATTCGCCTTGAGCAGCAACGCCGAGTTCTTCAATCTCTCCTTGAACAGCTGATAGCGCTTCAGCCGCATTTGAAAAGTAGACAAGCTGTGCCTTGACAAGCTCATTCAGGTTCTTGAGAGGTTCAGGCTTGGCCAACGTCAGCAACACGAAAAAGACAAAAAGGATGAATTACGTTGTCAAGTACAGCTTTCATGAGCTGTATCGCAATCTCGGTCTTTTGAACCAGATCGTCTTCCGCATTCTCGACGTCGAGTCGTGCCTGTTCCTGTCGAGCAGGATTGGCATTCTTCAAGCTAGAGAGAGAGAGAAATGAATTGGTTGACGACCCAAGGGAATGAGCCAAGACTGACGCTTGTTTCGCGGCATCGAGATCCAATCTGCTGACCTTGACAGCATTCCTTGCCTTGATGGCGACGGAGACATTGGCATTCAAGGTGAGCTGCCAAGGCTGGACAAAGCGATCCTGGATGGCGATATCGTGGTCGACCCTGGCCGTGGCGACCTTGTCCCAGCCCTGTGCAAAAAGAGCCAAGGCCTGGCCGAATTTACTGGCGGAGCCGTCGGGGGCATTTGCGATGGTGGCATGTGCAGCAGAGGCCGCGCGGGTGAGGGCATGAGGGAGGGTTTTGTGCTGCGGAGGGGGAGGAGGGGCCGGCAGGGTGGGGGAGGGGAGGTTGGTGTTTTTGAGATTGTGGGCGGCGAAGGAGGTGATGTTGTAGCCGACGTGGGAGGTGATGCCCGAGATGGTTTCCTGGATCTGGGTCGGGTAGTCGTAGGACTCGTGTTCGTAGATGCGGGCGACCCTGGTGTGGTTAGCAAGGGCAGAGAGACGATGGGAAAAAAAAGAGACAACTTTTGGAGGGTAGAGAGGGCATCCTTGAGGGCGTCGACGCGGGTCTCGAGGTCCTTGTATTCTGAGAAAGATCAAGGCAGTAGAGGAGAGAGAGAGAGAGGACTGACCCTGGGGGAGCTCGGTGATGTCTTCGGGGGCGACGTGGCCGAGACGCTCTCGGGTGGCCTGGACAGACTGGGAGAGACCCTTTGAGAACTTTGAGCCGACTTGGGCGAGATTGAGGGAGGACTGGAGGGACTTCCAGCCTTGCATGGTGGTTGAAGGAAAACAAATTGATTGACAGAAACTATTCTATTCTAATCCAACTCTTGGCGGAGAATATCCGCTCCCAGAGACTTTATCTGGTGTTCGAGCGAGTGCTGGGCTGCGAGCTCGACGTGCGCAAGGGCGGGGCTGTGGAGGGGGATGTGCTCCCAGGTGGTGACCTTCATGGCGACGCCGCCGAGGATGTGGAGCCTGAGATACTTGAGCCAGGCGTCGACGACGTGGGGGTGGGCGTCCCAGGCCTTGATAGCGCGCTTGTGAACCCTGCGCTCAAAGTTTTCCTGGGACTTTTTATGGGCAAAGGGGCTGCGGACGACGGTCCAGAGGGAGCGCTGGGTGGGGAGGAAGACGGGGCCTGTGACGGGGATGGCGAGGGCGGCGGCGGCGTGGCAGGCAAAGTGGAGGAAGACGTCGAGCAGCGCAGCGTCGTGGGCCCGCACATGGACGCTCGCCACCGCGACCCCGTGTGTCCGTGCGTGCTGCAGCGCCCTCTGCAGGCTGACACTGTCCTGCACATTGTGCCCGATATTCTGCACAATATTGCGAACAGCAAGCGTCCTCAACATGGACGACGACAAGACTCAATTGCTCTATCTTCCCACGCCCGTATCTACTGCCAGCCGTCCCCTGATCATCCCCACAAGCTCTTTCCTCACCGTCCCTGCCAGCGCCGCTGCTCCCGTCAGTGCCTGGCACCGTCTCCCAGAAACTGATACCCACTGTGTGCATGCCCAGACACCTGCTCCAGCACCCTCCCAAAGTCCTCACACCGGCTCCGTTCTGCCACCATAAAACATACGGAAAAAAAAACAAACAAACACCCACCCTTGCTCTCGCCTTTGACCTCGTCGACCCACCCTGCCTCGTTCAGCACCGCACGCATCGCTGTCCGAATCCTGCCAACCTCAGCAATCGAGTCTCTCGTCGGCGCCACACACGCACTGGTCCCATTCCCCGCTTTCCACCAGCGAGCGCCGCACCCGACTGTACTCCGTCTCCATACGCATGTCACGCAACGCTCTCCCTGTCACACACCCTCATCCTGCTCACGTGCTCTCCTTGCCGTTCAACCATCATGGGCGACGCTGATCCTTTTTACCTGCGGTACTTGTACTCTTCTCCTCCCCTGCCATCCCCTTGACCTTTCTTTGCAGATACTAGTATGCCTCCACTGCTCTTTCTCTCCTCCCACTGACCGACCCCCAGCACCGGTCACTCTGGAAAACACGGCCATGAGTTTCTCGAATTCGAGTATTCCCACGGCCGTCTCCGCTATGCCAACAATTCAAACTACAGAAACGATAGTCTCATTCGCAAAGAAAGTAGGCTGTACCCCCTTTCTCTCTCTCTCCCACGCCAACCTCTCTTCTAGTGTGGGTCAGTCCTCTCGTCGTCAAGGAATTGAAGCGTATCATCGACTCGAGCGAAATCACAAAGTGGGTTTCCTTCGTTCTCTCCAGCTCTCTCTCTCTCACTCTCCTCAGGGAAGACGACACCAATTGGCCCAAGAAGAACATCGTCGGCAAGCAAGAACTCGAAATTAGGATTGCCAACGATCACATCTCCTTTGAAGTGCGCTTCCGTCTAGATATAGCCATATACTCACCTTTCCTGTCGTGTAGACCGCCAAGATCGGTTCCCTGGTCGATATTCAGGATAGCGAGGATCCTGAAGGGCTTCGCGTCTTCTATTACCTCGTTCAAGACCTCAAGGTCTGTCCAAGTCACCCGCCTTTTTTTCTCCTACTAAAAAATTGGGCCAGTGCTTGATATTCTCCCTCATCTCCCTCCATTTCAAAATCAAGCCTATATAATTCCTCGGAGGTGAGCATACTGTCGCCTCCGGAGTGAGAGTCCCGCATGCTGGTTTGTCCTTTTTCTCTCTCTCGACGTGCAAACTAGATTAAAGTTGCCTAGAACAGATTAACCGTTTCTCCAACTAATCCACCTCGGAAGAAGAATCCTCCTGTCAGGTAAGCTAAAATTGATCATTCTCTGTCATCTCTGAAATAATAAATCAGACCCACTGTCGTCAAGAGTTATAGTAGTTGAACCACTTGTGTAGTTTAAATTGATACACCTCGAGGCATTGCCGAAAACATGCCGAAGCTGACTAAGTGAACATGGTTGAAGGGACAGGCAGAATCTATGGAAAGCTTCTAAACTGTTCCTTCATTTTTATACTTTCGTTTTGGCTTTCTGCCATTCATCTTCCCCCATGACATCCAATTACACGACGTTTGCTGGCAAGTACAGACTCGAGGAAGAGATTGCCAATGGTGGTTGTGGTACGTCTGGTGAACTTTTTGGAAAGACATTCAATAGTAAATGCTGGTTATCAGGAAGCGTCTTTCTTGGTGTTCATACCATCGCTGGAAAGGAAGTCGCTATCAAGCTTGAACCAGCCGTCTCGCGTAACCTATCAAGTCCACTCAAGCAAGAATCAAAGATATACAAGACACTCATGGGTGGTACCGGAGTACCGTGGATCATGTGGTCTGGAAAACAAGGCGATTACAACGTTATGATCATCGATCTCATGGGTCCTTCCCTCGAAGACTTGTTCAAACTCTACAACCGACATTTCTCACTCAAGACCGTCTTACTCCTAACCGATCAACTGGTGAGTTTCGATTCGTTCTAAACAAACCCGAAAAAAGGGAAATCATTTCCGACATTCAGATATCCCGTATCGAATTCATACACTCTAAAAACTACGTTCACCGCGATATCAAACCCGCCAATTTTGTCATGGGGACAGGTAGATCCTCCCATCTCGTCAACGTCATCGATTTCGGTCTGGCCAAGAAATACAGAGATGCGAGAACGAGGGATCATATCCCGTTTAGACAAGATGATATACATGGAGTTGGTACCTCTCTTTTCGCAGCGATCAATACGCATCTTGGGATTGAATCTTCGAGAAGAGATGATTTGGAAAGTCTGGCGTATATGCTTATCTATTTCTTACGGGGTACACTTCCGTGGCGTAGAATTCGAGCACCTATCGTTCATCCATCACCGCCCCCGCCTCCTATCCCTCTGCCTGGATCTGCACTGCCAGACGACGACGCTGACGCTGACAATCGACATCATCAACATAAAGCCTACAACCCCATCTCAGCAACATGGGATCTTATCCGAGACGCCAAACTCAAACACGAACCTCTACTCACAGTCGGCCTCTCCCCCGAATTCGACGTTCTCTACAAATACGCACGAGGCCTCGAATTTGACGATTTACCGGATTATGAAGGATTGAGGAGATTATTTCGAGGGTTGGGAGAACGGGTGGGGATTGAGTATGATGATATTTATGATTGGACGGTTCAATCGGATAGTGCGAAAAATGCGCGTGAGAAGAGACATTCTGTGAGGAGTTTGAGTGAGGGGAGTGGGAGGAGGTATTGTGAAGCTTGTAATGCAAAGAGACGGTGACAGGCAGACAACGCATTCCTCAAATCGCAGCTTGCCCCCCAACTCTGTTAGTCGATCGCCCTTCATACCTCAATAGTGCTGCATGCTGCATGCTTCATGCTTTTTTGAAGCTTTAGTCGCGCGCTATGATCGCCCTACCCCTTCGATCGAGATCAGGTATCTCATCTCCCTCTCCCATTTTTTTTGACGCGATGACACCTATGTGTCTTCCTCCTCACACACACTCTTTCCGTCCCTGTATATACCCTTGGATCCATGATACTCTTTCGCTTACTCATTTCCAGACGTCAAAGATAGCTTCTCCTGTTGCAAATCACTTGTCCTGTTCTGTCCTTGTGAGTTTCTTTGAATCGCCTCTTTTTTTTTTTTTCCATTGCAGGATAGACGTGGACTGATCGATCGATGGTGTTTTTAGATTCAGACCGTAATCACTTTCTCTTTGACCTATCCCCCCACCCCGTTCGTTTGAGATCACACACCGATGTTTTTTGATTTGCGCATTTTGTGCGGTTTTCATTCGTTTGTTTGTTGAAAGTACCTTGATACCAACCTGCGGTCTTATAGTTTATATATATATATATTTATGTGTACTTGTGATCTTGACAGTGTTATTTACTGAGATTGTGTGCGTGCGTGCGTTTCTTGGTTCTCGAGTTACGGTGAGCAGGCCTGTTTGGGCGATTCAGTCTTTCAGTCATTCAATGAAATGCTTCCAATGGACTCGACTATCTACATGCTGCTACTGTTGCTTATTACCTGTTTTTGTATAGAAGTCTATTGTTAACTCGGAAGAATCATTGTAGATCATCCAAACCCCCTGTCTTTTTGAAAAGCCATGTGACAAAGCCATTACATAATGCACCTCCTTTACCCATGCCCACAAAGCAACTTGATTTAATCCAAACCATGGCCGTTCCCCATGTTGGGACGACGCCTTTGCACCTTGCTCGTACGGCACATCCTAAATCAAAGTCCGAGAGTCTGAGGCGAAGGCTGTTTGCTACCGTTGATAGTCTTGCGTCCCGACAACGTGAAAATTCGGGAGCGACCCTGGGTGAAGAAAGTGAATGGGAGAGAGAAGAAAAGGCTATTTGTACTACTCCTGGTATGGCATGCGCTGGGGAGACTGAAACTGAAACAGATGAGCCTGTGCGTTTTTTTTTTCTTTCTGGATTGTCTTTGCTGTTCTCACCTGACCTGGTTTGTAGTCGCGACATTTACCAACGGCGCGGTTCCCAAAGGCCTCTTCCCGCTTGTCGACTTCGTTCTCCTGGTCGGAGAGTAACTCGATCATTACCCTTCCCTGGCAATGGCTTCTGTTTGAGTTTTCGAGACTGTTGGCAATTGTACCTGCTTCATTTGGGTTCATCTGGTGTCTGTGGAACGTATATGCCTTTTCTCCATACCTGGATCGCTGCACCGGCTCGGATCGACCTTCCCCTGATCGGATTGATTATATCATGGCATCCTTATGGGTGAGCTGCTCGCACCTTTTAACGAGATATCAGAATTCACACACGCCCAAGGCTTTACTGACAGCTCACCAATGCCTCTCGCTGACTACCGGCTTGTTGACACGGTGGCGGCACTATTACACACCTCTGTCTACCCTTGTGCGACTACTCGCGCTCCAAGGGATCTGTTGGCCAGCTACCCATCTTACCGTCAATGGATTTGAAGTGGCCAAAAGACCTGCTGTAGTGTGGGCATTGATTGGCACATGCACGTGCATGAGCCGCAGTGTACAGATCTGGGTCGTCAGCAACCTTCCAACATCGTCACAATGTATCAATAAAGACATCAATAATGCAAGTACGGCAGATGCACGGGAGCGCGAAAAACGAAGAGTTGAGGGTATAAAACCTTTTCGAGGCTATGGGTATGTTTATTGGAAGAAGTGGAACAAATGGCGGAGGAAAAGACGATGGGACTGGAGAGAAGTGTCTACCAAATGTGTGTTGCCCGCCGGCATCCTCTATTTTGTCATGGCATGGGCAGGAGAGATGCGCCGAGAGTTGGGTGGGTGCTGAGGACGAGCACGTGACCATGACGCAGAGCTATAATTGGACATGTTCTCTATTTTGGGCTCCCGCTGCCCAATGGCGTCATTGGGCAGCATCTCCTATATATCCCAGACATTTTCCTATCCCTCTTCGACTTCTTCTTTATGGACAAATCTTCATCTGTCATTGCTGCTCTGGATGCTGGGAAACTGCCATCTACCCAGCAGCTCAGTCGTTTTTTCAGCTGGCTTCGTGATGTTGGAATCACCAATGTCGAGCCATCAGCTCAGGCTGAACTGAGTTCTCAAGGCCGTGTCCTCGCAAACGATGTCCGCCGTATCTTGGACGCCTATACACAGTTTCTGAACAACAAGAATGGTTTGCCTTTGACTGTGTGACGTCGATGACCGCTCACTTGCTCTCAGATGATAACATTCTCCAGGAAATGGCCTGGCATCTTGAACAAGGGGATCTCGTCCCCACAGCTGAAGCTAAAGAGGACCGCGAGCAAGCTCTTAGAGACGTTCACTCTCTTCAAAGGTCCCTTCGTGTCATCTTGAAGGTTGCATATAACAACATCACGACCGAAGGCACCCATATATTTAGTGACTTTGCGTCAGTCGTTCGACTGATGTTGGCTGATGCTGCAGAACTGGTGGAGGTCCAGGCAGGCAAGGCTAAAGAGACATTACGCAGGGTGGAACACGATGTTCAGGAAGGAAGGCGTGATACTTTTGGAAGAGATAAAGCGCGTATCGAAGCAGAGAGAAATGATGCAAGGGTGACTTGGGAACATGGAATGGACACTGTCAAAGGCGCTGGATCAATGGTCATTGGTGCCTCGCAGAATGTGGCTGTTACCGTTGAGGATACGACCGAGAGAACGACTTTGCGACTGCAAAATGCACTCTTTTCGGTAGACTTTTTTTTTTTTGCGATTGCATATAATTCGTAACCTTATCGTCGCATCTAGATTTGCGATCGTGCTCAAGCCGATCCGGCGTATCGTCATGCTCTTGATACCATTTTTACCATCCTCCAAAAACATATGGATCGAGGCCTTGACAGTGTCTCAGATCCCGACTTCACTCTGGCGACCTTCATCGCCGATCCCACGCCAGAGCAGCATGTCCCGAAAGCCATTGATTGCCTCAAGATTTTCTTTGAACGCATTGTTAACGTCTCCTTTGACCCATTTCTTCAGAAGTTTAGGTCAATAGTCTCTATGATTGTTTGTGATAGGGACTTGAAGTCGTGGTTCGATGATTCAATTAATGAGATTAGGCGCGATCTTTCGGAGCCGGGTTATGTTCGAAGTGACGATGCGACCCGCAAGCGCAAACAACTTCGCATTCGATGGAGGGCCTTGTTGGAGAAAGACGAGAAGTGGAAGTCTAACGTCGATGAACTGAAACAAGGACTCGCCCAGATTGATGAAGGTATATCTGAAGACAAGGATCTTCAGTGTATCAGGGCCGCCCACCAGCGTCTCAACCATGACATTGAACAAGGACTCATTGATGCTTCTAGAGAGGCGGAAACTGGGTTCAAAGCCGCTGTAGAACAGGTGTCGTGGTTCTGGCAAGACCTTTTCAAAGTCTATCTCCCTCGCGTTATGTCCAGGATGAAAGATGTTCCTATTCCTCGGTAAATTTTGCCATTATTTTTTGATTTGATTGCGTCTCTGATCCGTATTCTAGAATGGAATATAAGGATCAAGATCTCGAATTTGTTTTGGAAAATCTCGATATTTCTTCCTTTCATATCCTTCCTTCCCATGTTTATATTCGTAATATCATGGATGTGGATATTCAAACTTCTGCCGACCCCTCTGAACCATCACGTACTGCTGTTGGTGCACTCACCCATGTTCGTGTCCAAGCGGTACAAATGACGCTGAACGATGTTTCATTCTGGTACAAGGACAAGACTCGTGGCTCCCTCGGGCCGGGAGAGTTTACTGGTCTTCTCCACTTTGATTTGCCAGAGAAAGGGATTGATCTTGATTTGAAGCTCCGTCTTATCCCAGCGACACTCAAGGGACCTCAATCCCGCGAAAATTTGAAGCATTTCAATGTCATTGAGAAGGTTCAGGTTAGCCTTGCCGAGGATATTGGACTTGAGGTTCGGGATAGCAATCATTCAATTTTTCTCACATTATTCAAGCCCCTCATGATCATGCGACTTCGTGAAGCATTGGAGCGAACTTTGATTGAGCAGATGCGGGCGGCTGTTGAGTGGATGGATGGTGTTGCATTTGACATTGCAAAGAGGAAGGAGGTGTTTCAGGACACTGGTCTGAGTTCTGGTGGAGCTTTGATGGCGGCTATTTGGAGCGAGACGGGTAGGATTCGGCGAGAGGGTCGAGAAAAAGGTGACTTGGGTATTCACGCAACTGGGACTGGAGTTGTCGTCGAACAGCAATTGTATTCCAAAGATGGACGCGAGGCAGGTAAAACTGAATTTGCGATGGGTGCCGAGCCGCAGATACTTAGCGGCGAGAAGCGAGGGCCACTTGGGACGGGTTCAAAACCCCTGAAGACACGTGTTGAGGAGGTGGGGACAGAGATAGGCATGTCTGGTCTTGGGATGGAGGTGGTCCAACCAAGTGATATTGCTGGGGAAGCTAGACAACGCGTGAAGGACCTTGTGAAGGAGGGGAGGAAACAGATATCAAGTTTTACAAAGAGTGTTCAGGAAAAGAGGCAACTTGAACAACGGCGGCCTGGCTGGCAAAGTGCGGCGTTTGATATCTGAGCGTTTCTTATCATTACTGTACCATCCTGTATTCATAGCTTGGTAATTTATTAGTGTTCTCTGTACTATCGAAGAGTGACTTTGGTAGAATCGACGTTGATTGTCAAGTCCTCTTGTCTCGTCTTTTCTGTAGCCCATGTAACAATGGTTCAGATGTTGCTCAAATGAGACTGACTGTAAACTTTGAACCAATGGATTTGTTGTCTGCACAAAATCCACCTCGCAGAAATCAATAAAATTCCTTGATTCATCTCCTCAAAACTTCATTTAAAATTTGTTGTTCAAGGTTAGCAGCGTCGTTTTTTTTTAAGAACACGGTGTATCAGAATCGTTTTATTCCATCCGAAAGAAAAACCGCGAAGATTAAGATTCCAGCATGTTCAACTATGACTCATTGAAGGACGCTCTCTTCTCATTCTCTAAACAGCATATCATCGTTCGCATAGCATAACTGAAAAAAAAAACACAGATGGTATACGTATTGTCTGTCGCTCAGTTGGATAACTTTTTTCCACGACGTTTCAAGGAATGGAGTAGAGTGGGGAGTGGGAAATGGGGAGGGGTTCGTCGCTCGATCACTCGGTCTCCGTATTCTTTTTCGGAGGAGGAAGATCTGAGTTTGAGTTCCGAGTTTTGAAGATGAGATGCTTCCTGGACTTTTGAGGCAGCGTACAAGAACAAGAAATTTTTTCCTTCCGTCGTCTGGCTGAAATATCCCTTCAAGTCGTTGGAAGCAAAAACTTACAAAAACGGCTCTCTGGAAAAGTCTGAGCTCGATAAGATCGCCACATAGAAAGAACATATGTGGTCCAAAACAGTATGATTAAAAAGCAACTTGAAGCCAAGTTACATGGTCAGAAGAATGCCTTTGTAAGAACACAGCTATGGACAAGTGAGGCCAAAAGTGTCTAGTATAGTCCGCCGCCAACTCTGATCCGTATAAGCCCTCCTCGAGTTGAGTGTTTAAGAGGGACTGGTCAAATACTGTAACAATAGGATTCAATTACGCCATCAAAAACACAAAAGCCTATCCGTATCACAAAAGAATGGCAAGACAGACCAAGGTCATAAAGAGAACAATACCATCCCTTCAAAAATTCTGAATCACAAGTGAGAGTGAGAGTGCCAAAAAAAAGGGTATACAAAGGGAGGGGAACTAGAAATTTTGGAGAGAATACTAGTATGAAAGAAAAGTATCACGAGTCGAGACTAACATGCCTTGTTCAAGAAAATTATCCAGGGGGGGTATGCTGAGGCTTCATTTATCTCCTGCTCGTGCCACGACTGTGGTTCAGCACATCTAAATCAGCTTCGAGCGATTTGATGGCGCCGTGAGCAAGCTCGAGATCTTTGTTAAGACGATCACGTTCTTTGATAAGCTGAAACCCGAAAAAATCAGAGAGTGCATTTGCTACATGAGATTAATCGCGTACATGCTGTTCCCACTGCCTGAAACGCGCTTCCTCTGCCTTGACTTGATCAGTGAACTTCTTTCTGAGTTCATCCTCTTCCTGCCGGAACTTGGGATTTTCATCTTTCTTGACCTTGGGCTCGCCAAATTTACGTGTCTCCATTTGTTGTTGGCGGTAATTCTCATAGTGAATATCTTCGGTCGTCGAGACGAGATCCAGCATGAAAGTGCGAATCAAGAGTGATCGAAGCTTCTTGAAGTCACAGTGGTTCTCATTCTCAACTATGTCGAACATATTCAATGTTTACCAAATCTGGATACGGAGTGTAGTAACAGCGTACCTTCCGCAACACCCCAAAGATATTCACGACCCTTGACAGTGCGACCATCAGCAGTCTTGACATCCTCTGTGGAGCCAATTATGGAAAATGGCATAGCTTCGACAAGGGCGCGGGCAAGATCAGCACTTTCATCGTCAGCATCAATAGGAGGGGTGTAGATGCGGACACCTTGCGCAGCAACGACTGAACGAACCTGGTCATATTATTAGCATTCCTAACGAGAACAAACAAATATAAGTACCCTTTGCTTGAAAACCTGGAGATCGGCCTGGGTTAAAGTGTCGGCCTTGGCGATGACGGGAATCAAGTTCACACGAGTTCCAAGACGCCTCATAATTTCAATGTCTAGGGGTTTGAGTCTGAATTGTAACCACGAAGCGTATCAAAGGGAATGAACCCAAAAAGTCAGATTGCTACCACTTACGTGTGTCCAGTGGGACGGATAAAATAAAGACAGGCATGCACACGTAGATCCGTCTTCTCACTCCTCTGAGGTTGTTGCTCCTGCCTCATGTACGCTTCATGCTGGTCGTCGATGAAGTCGACAATGGGCGTCCAGGAGTCGCTGTTGTTGACATAGTCGCCAAATCCGGGTGTATCGATGACAGTGAGCTTGACCTTGAATTGCTTCTCCTCAAGCTCGGCCTTGATGATTTCCACCTCTGTGAGCTTGTCAAGTTGCTTGTGGTGACGCCTGTTGTAGTTTTTAGGAGGCGAGAGTTCGGTGGAAAAGAGGGTGTTGATAAGCGTGGTTTTTCCAAGGCCAGATTCGCCTGAGCAACGTATCAAGGCGGATTAAACGCGTATGAGAGTACCAGAGAAACGAGTACTGACCTACGACCATGATTGTGAAGTGAGCGCCCCGCTTAGCAACAATCTTATGCCTCTACAAGAACGCGTCAGACGTGGCCGCCACGGAAGACGACGACGACAAGGATACCTGGTTAGGAAGATTGGCAATGCCAATGCCATCGGTAATGGGAGCGAGAGTGGCCATTTGAAGAAGATGCGCAGGGAAGGACAGCTGCAGACTTCAAAAATCGTTTGAGAACCACTAGCATTATTTGGTCATGTTTGCCTCGGTCACTGCCGATGCCCCTCGTTAATACATGGCTGAGATCCTAAACTAGCAATTTCCAAGGAACAAATCCAAAGCATCCTTCTCCATCTGGTCGACAGTTAGATTGTAGAATTTCTTCACATGGATCCAAGCGCGTGTGTATGTGCATCTGAACTGCAGCGCAGGGGGCATCCATTGGGAAGGATCTAATTATACGGGTTGCCGGCCAATCCAACCCGGTCAATGGTATTCCTAGAAGCCATAGAGGGGTAACGTACCTTTAGCTCCTCTGGCAATGCTAACGTCGCGAGTAGCAACGATAAGTTGGGGTCTTGTCAGATCATTAGAGAAGGCTTCGCGTTGATCTGAGCTCCATAAACTAGCTCCTGAAAACCAGGCCTCTTCTAGTGGAATGATATGACTCTGATGGAAGGAGAGTTAGCAGCTCATAGAGTCTGCAGGAATATAAGGCGCACAATGTCGAGGCTGCTGGGTGTACGCGAGACGACAGCATCATAATATGAATACCAGTCACCACTCTTGACTTTACAGTTGGAATCTGCAATGACAGCATTTCCATCGCGTTTTAAGACAGCTGCAAGATCATTGTTAACAGGCAGCCTCAGTGAGAGGTTCAATGATCAAGCTGAGACGAAGACCAACTATTTCTTGTATCACACTTCCCGGAAACTGTTAAAAATAAGTCATATATTGATGATGGGCAAGGCTTTTACGTGAAATTAGAGCTACACACCGATAGACCCAGTAGGAAATAAACTGCGCTCAAAAGGCAATTCAGTATTCTTGGGGGTGACAGTCACTGCCGGAAGAGTTTCACAGGAACAGCTACTTGAAAAAGAAAAAAACTACTGACAATTTCCCAGGTACATACGTGCGGTAGAAGCATCGACTGCTTCTGGAAATGTTGCAAGGGTAGGGAACGCAAGGCTGCAGCACAAGACGATGAGGGAAGCGAGTGTAAGCATAGGCAAGATTCATGCGTAAGATATATTTTATATGGTATATCTCTCCCTTATTTATTTTTACCCCGTTCTCCTTTCTATCATTAAGAAGCAGTAGGGCCTCGAGCGAGTTTCATGTGGCAGATGAGACGAAGCCAGCACCTAACCAAATTCGTCTCGCTGAACAATCGTGTGAGCCAGTACAGAATACTGAGTAATTTGTCTTACAGGCGGTATAGTACTTGTTTGCTTTCCCAGTAATTCAGTAATTGTAGCCGTTATCATCCCAAGACCATGAGGAAACTATACCTCCCTAACGTAACAGCAAGAACGGAAGTTTGTATGATCAGATTGAATCCTGTCAGTCATCATCGTGGGGATCTGGACATAAAGATGTGAAAACAGCAGTGCCATTGGTGAACTGAGCTAACGAGCGAAGCCATGATGGACACCTCAAAGAAGTCATAATAGGGGGGGTGAGAGATACATCATGACATACGCTCTGCCATTATCTCGCAGTTCGGACACCACAGTCTGATCATAATCCAATCAGTAAGGACAGTTTCATTTCTTGATGCAAGTCTGGTTATGAAATGACCATGATCTCTGGTGGAACCTTTTTCTTTCACTAGTACCCCTGGACTATCACAACGTCGCCCTTTGGGCAGAAGCGCGTCGCTAGTGTGTGGTAGTCAATAGCAGATTTGGTCTGGTGTCAGAAGGCGGAGGTTTTGCTTCAAAAAAGAATGCTGCCAATGTCAGTCAGTGAACAAAAATATATTTAATTAGTCAGCAGATACTCGCGTCGAGCTTGCGCGTCCAAGAAACACTCAATCATGGACCACTTTCCGACAAATTGGGGTCGTCCCGTACGTTCATTTCTTCTGTTCTTGTGTTTACTGGCTGACCACTGCGATAGCGCAACGACGCTTATGACGCCTATGGCACATATCCTCTACCCCACAGACCGAACAATAATACTAAAGATGTCTTTACATCTGCTGTCCAGCACACTCAGTGAGCGAATATGTGCTTCTCTAGATTAAATTTAATTGATATGTCCTCCCAAGACAACCGATTGTCACAGGAACGAGTGTTCTCGCGCTAAAATACAAGGACGGCATCATGATGGCAGCAGATACGCTAGGTGATCTGTTCCTCATGTCTTACACATTCACTCTTTGTCTGATAAACTTCACCAGCTTCATATGGCTCCCTTGCCCGCTTCAAGGATATCCAGCGGTTGCATCCCGTCGGCAAATATACCGTCATCGGCGCCGGTGGTGATATGTCCGACTTCCAATATATCCAGAAATCCCTAGAAGAACTAATCATTGATGAATTCACCTCTCAAGATGGTCACGATCTGGGCCCTGCGCAGATTCATGAATACTTGTCGCAAGTCATGTACTCCCGCCGGTCGAAGCTGAACCCTTTGTGGAACTCCTTGCTCGTTGGTGGCTTCAAGGATGGCAAGAGGTATCTCAGGTTCCGTCTCTCTCTCGAACCAAACTTGTTGATCGTCCCTCCTAGTTTCTTGTCATACGTCGACCTTCTGGGTACCACTTATTCTGCTTCAACACTTGCCACGGGTTATGGAGCCTACATCGCCCAACCTTTGCTGCGTAAAGAAGTGGAGGGCAAGGAAGATATCTTGACAGAAGAAGAGGCTGTACGGATCATGGAAACTTGTATCAGAGTACTCTACTATAGAGACGCTCGGAGTATTGATAAGGTTCGTGCCAATCCGATCTTTCCTTTCGAGCACTTGTTGAGTTCATTTAATACCAGTATCAACTTGCTGCTGTCACTGCAAACGGGATCAGTATCACAGAATCTCGCCCCATCTCAACGTCGTGGTCGTTCGCTGAAGGCATTAGAGGGTATGGCGCCCAGACCCAGTGAATTTCATGAGCAATGTGTATATTTTGTCAATCCCTTTTCTCGCTCTGTCTCTAGGTATGGCAAACCATTTTATTCGCTTCTATCAGTGCTCGGTCAAGCCACGACTGTCAGTGAACTACAATAAGGTGAACTTCATGACGACATGATTACAATAAAGCTCCCTGCATACCAATGTAAAAATGCCTTCCTCCCGAAGATCACCAACACGGCGGGAGAGCTCTTGAATAGTAGTAGAATCACCCAAAAAGGTAAACAACCACTATCTTGAGAATTGGTGTCTATACTATATACTTAGGTTGCCTTTGCTCATACTCCCTAGCATTCATGATTTGTCAGTGTCCTTGATAGATTGTCTTTGCAACAATTGATGAAAGAAGATTCTTCAGGACTATACCTCGTATGCTCTCTCTGCGATTGGAACACCTATGATCCTATCTACAATTTTGCTCATCTATTGTTTATTCTGTAATGTCAGCTTGTAAAAGAGTCAGACCCAGCTTTAGGGAAGGGAGGCTGAGAGTGTGGTCGCCTTGAGGGATTCTGACGTCGATTGTCTGGAAAGAGGACTCTGAGATAGTGAAAGGACATACGGCTCAGCCGTCCAATGGATATTTGATGATTTTCTTAATAGTCTACTTTGCTTCAATTTACTATATGCAGAGATGTCCGTCTGTAATGTAATTAATCCATGTGTGGGAATATCAGTTATTGCCCTGTCGCTTCCACTGTTGTAACAAAAAGAATGACTTTTTCCTATCCAAACATCACTCCCACTTTTCAGAAGGTACTGCTCCCCAAAATTTCTTGTGCATGCAGAGAGGTCCTCCACAAAAAAAAAGTCCAGTATAGGAGCAAAGAGAAGAAGAAGGAAGCCTAAAACCAATTCACCCCGAGTTGCGAGTTCTGTTCTTTTGGAAGCTCCACCATTAGTCCCTGTTTTCCTCGAATCCACAATATTGAAAAGTTCACTGGGCGACAAGTGCGGCTGTAATTTTATCCCACAGACGTCTGGTGGTAGAGAGTTCAAGCTAAAGTTCTGCTTACTGGCTGACTTCCTACGGTACTGATATTCAGACATCTACCTTCATCTTCCTCTACGACCACTCGCAATTTGGAAGACTCCGACACATATTTCAGTCTCTGTTTGTCGTACCTGTAGCAGTAGAGGTACGACTCCATGAGGCAGCAGGACCATTGACCATAACTGGTCGCACTAGCAATGCCCACTAGGATGTTAGGGGCAAGAAAAGGTACAGGCAGCAGAGCTTATGTACGTGACACAGGTTGACGAAATGGGAACACGAACACGACTGGTGTTAGGCATGGTATCAGTGGAACCAATAGACTCAGAAAGCTGTATATGATCGGGCCGTTCTCGATGTAGGTACCGAGGAAGTTCACCTTGGCAACGCCATTGGGTGCAGGCATACCTAATGCAATCCTGATCCTCGACGTGCTGATAGCCGTCTGTAACATTAGGTTTTCTCCAGCCGCGCACCTTGAAGCACAGAAGGTGTTTAGAAGGTGTTTCCAGGAACTTAAAAAAATCAGATATTCGGATGTTCCCATCGATGAAAACGATATAACTACTACCTGAGTCCACGATTGAGAGAGAGACAACGACCACCCATGATACACAAATCGGCGCCACAGGGGTTCCATCCCACCTCCGTAGTTACTGGCCAATGAAACCAGTGACTTTGACGTGATAGGGATTTTGATGGGCTGTGTACCCCTTCGGAAAGGAATAAAGTATGTTCGACGGCTGGGTGTACCATGTAACTTGCCCCGTAATCAATCATTCATGACAAAAGCTCCGTCGGCAGTCGGACGAAGGGGCTTTCCGTGGTGATATTGCACTCCATGGTGACATTACATTGATCGCAGAGTGGTAAGTGGGGTGTCCCGAAATGAGCTTTGACTTTTCTGACTTTTCCTTAGATTATCTGACACAGTATGAACTACCGAGGGTGATACAATCAAAATCAAGTGGCTAACCAATCTTTCTTATCAACTGCAACAAGCGAGCTAGGGCCTAGATGCGGTCCAAACTATCGCCCAAACTATCTTACATAGGATCCCATACTACCAGAAATCATTTATGTCGACACCATCATCAGATTCCTACTCTATCTCATCCAACCTCCTCCCAATTGGCTGGCTTCCCCCAGAGAGAAGACTTTAAATAACTGGACCGATAGAAGGATTCCGGGTCGCTCCCCCCAAATCCGACACAGCTGTACAAAGGGAGTGCGTTGAAAAAATTATCCAGATTATGAATCCCTACTTTACATTACAGGCAGTCTCGCAACTTGACTTGAAAAGAGTACAGTGAGCTTAAACATCAACGTAATGATATTGAGTGAAAATCAAAAACCCAGAATGTGAATAGTAGATTTTTTACGCACAGATGTGAGCAAGGATAGACCCAAGGAGATAGATGATCCTTGCAGAATATCAGGAGGAAAAATGCGAAATGATAGGGAATTCTTAAGGTGACAATAATCTAACACGGGTGCTTCAAGCTCTTCCTCGGGTCCGTCCACTTTCAAATTCTATCCTGTTTCTGGAGGAAGAATATAGGGAGGAGGCAGTTCCCGAACCACTTGTCCTGCATCTCGGTGTTGATATACGACCTCGTTTTCACTTGCGACTACTGGCACATTCCCCTGCACTGTTCCATTATGAGTTGACATAGACTGTCCAGAGGATCTAGGCCAATCAAAACTACGAGATTCCGACGAAATCACTGGCACAGCTTCTTGACCTTTGGAACGGCGAACTGAGACGGCCAGGGGATTGACAGAGCTAGACTGGCCATGCAAATTAGCACCACTGGTAGGGAATTGAACGGAGTTCATTCCAAATGATTGCCGCATGTTATCAGCGCTGAGTGTTTCCGGAGTATGGGACCTCGCTACATGGGGTAATCTTTGTGATTCAACGGGGATGGTCCTGGATTTTCTAGGGGAGGGCGCAGTAATAACGTTCGATTCAGGGAAGACTTGGCCGATGGGCCTGAACAGGTCAAATTGACGAAATTGATCTGGTTTCCCACCTTGCGCATTTCTCTTCCTGCGCAAGTAATACCAAATTCCAGCGGCACCTACTATCGATAAGAGCGAGACTAGCGAGACCACGACTCCGATAATTATTGAGGTGCGACGTCCTGAATTTCGAGCTCTCCATCGTGCAGCTTCTTGCTGATCCAGAGTTGACTGATTGAAGGACGTCGTACCGAGACCCGTACAGGTGACATTTGTTGAACCTGAAAACATGGGTCAACCTATCTGCTTGACCGTTCCGCTGATTACTTGCTCACCAACAGTTGAAACATATTGCGTCCCAGTAGCCCATCGTCCAAAACTGGGCAGAACATTGAAATAAGTGATATGTTGAGACGTAATGCTTTCGAAAATCGGCTGACCTGTCAACAACAGCCACTGCATCGGAAAGCCAGTAAATAAATATAAAAGAGTACATAGTGTTAAAGTACTCACCAAAGAGATCGGTACCAGGGGCAGCGCGATTAATGTAAACCATGGCGTTATCGGTTGCTGGAATAGTAACGTTCGTCATGACAGGTGAGTTCCTTGCATCCAGCACAGCGGTGTAAGGAGGGTGGCCACCATCAATATTTATCCTCCATGGTTGGCATGTCTCAAGCGTCCCACCCCTCGTTACATTGGAGGATATCCTGAAATCTTGGGAAGGAGCAGGAACGACACAGTTAGTAAACTCAGCAGCTTTATGAACATCAATTAAGCGGCATCCTGAAGAACTTGAACACTCACTCTGAACTACCTCATATACCGAACTTCCTGTACCACCAGTATTTCCCAATGAATCCACCATCTGCAGTATCAGTCTCGTACCTGACACAATGGATGTGAGCTTTCATTCATAAAACTGGTCAAGAGCCTCTCTTCACCTATTGGGTGCTGCGGAAGCCAAGAAAGAGTGTTGTTGTCGACTCCGACAAGTGTAGTAAGCGGTTGACCACCCTCTGGGAAGGCCATCATATAGTAAGGAGGAGTACCAGAATAGTTCCCAGCAGTTAAATTCTGGGGATTTGGGAAGACGACAAGACTGAAGTTGAAGCATGACGGTAGATTAACCGACAGAAACTAGGGAGCGGCTCAGACTTGAGTATTTATATGCATCGGAGAGTCCAGGGCAAGGGTTCACTCACGTCCGTCCTAAACCTCCAACCAAATGTCTGGACGGAATTCTGTCCAAGTGCATGCAGGCAAAAGAATGACAAGATAAGAACACGCAGGAGAAACTGTCGAAGTAACTGCATTCTGGGGAGCGGGCCTTGTACGCGCCTAGCACGGAATGGAATCTTCTTATGTAGCCTTCCCAAGGCAGTGCCTGGGAATACGTAAAAAATGAGATTCCCTTATATACGGCTCAGCGCCCATGTCGGAAGGACTGTGGCACGTACCAAAGGGGACGGACGGTAGACCCGGATTTCCCATAAGTAAAAAGTCCAGCAGAGAGAATACCAGGATAAAAGAAGGATATAGTCCGCATTGATTTGATGCTCCTTAATGCATGTCGGATGAAGTGACGAAACACCTGGATAAGATTCTATTGCTGATTTCGAGTAACCTGATCATCCACGGACAGACAATTTCAAATGTTTATAAATAGCTGACCCTGAGATATGTACAACAGCACTGAGTGGTCACGCATGGCAGCGAGAGGGTCACGAGGGTCACGAGTATAAATCAATCCTATGAAATATGAAAAAGGAGCACAAGGTAAAGTTTTCGTTCAATGACAAATCTTTATTTGACCAAGTATACCCCAAAGGAGAATCGACATCACATGTAACGATTGTCACGCTTAATCTCCGAATAAACATAAACTTTGTGAGCGATAACATCGCAAGGTACCATCTTGTACAAGACTTAGAGATGTGCCAATACCGCCTTTGCATCGGTGACAGTAAGGTCACGCGGAACCTTTTCAACAACAAGCGATGAGACTTTCTCATCTTCTGCAACGATCACATAGCGCTAGATATCATCAAGATTGAGATGATCGATATTCGGCAAATGTATTTCTTACCTTCGAACGTGGCCCTCCAAGACGGGGTGTGGCATCCCACAAAAGGCCCAAGGCAGATGTAAAAGTACCCTTGTCATCAGCTATAAATCGCACATCTGGAGGATGACGATATCTAGACTTCGAGTTTATCAATACAAGGGCTATGAAACTTACTTGTGCCGCCAGGGGCCAAATTATCTTTCCACGCCCTGAAACAGAAGTAAATATATGCGCTAGGAACCAACCACAGCGCTTACTTCATTACATGAATATCATTGATAGAGACAACGTAGATGTTCTTGATGCCTTTAGCTTTGAAGTCATCATAAGTATTGATATAACCAGGGATCTGGGCACTGCAAGTCCCCGTGAACGCTCCCGGAACGCCGACCTGTGAGTCAGGTCGAAAGTCAAAGCTGTATCAATCTATGTAATAAGTGACATACAATGAGGTTCTTTCCACTGAGATCGAGACTCTTGGCCTCATCATCTGCGTTTTCCTTCAAATCCGAGATAGGTGGGATAGTTGCGCCTTGTTGGATTTGAGCGTGTGCTGAGAGAGAGGCAACAACAGAATGAGCAGCCTTTGCAGATGCCGTCAAAAGAGAGGCCATTTTTGTGGATGATGTCGATGGCGAAAGAGAAAGCGCAGTTGATTGATAGTTGATTGATATTCTTTTCCCAATGCGTGACGTCATTCCCAGGATATCTAATCAAGATATCGTTCTACCTCAGTTCAGGTAGACATTTGGAATGAGCGCGAGAAGCATGCTTTTATTCTCGAGGATACAGATCGCCCGGGAGGGAAATGGAAGTTCATACACTCACTAATAATCAATGAGTGCGGGTATCAGTCGTATTAGATCAGACAAACGAAATTTACTCAGTACAAGTAGAGTAAGGAAGTTGAGACACATATGGTAATAGATTTGTTTACCTGTATCTAGCCTAAATGGTAAAGTCCCAGTCTTAGTCTAGTTCAGACAATTTCATGTGGATCAGTCCTGATAATTTTTCAAAAAGGTTACCTTAACTGAATCGAGCTTCCATAATCCTAATTTGTTTCTGTCATAAATCAGAAAACTGATTAATTAATATTCTAATAAACCTCCAAGTTCATTCCACACAGGTGTGTAAACGTTCGTACAGAGTCTTATAATACAGTTTCCCTATATCATTGTTGGAATCTGCGAGTAAAGGGAATCAAACAACTGAAGAAATTTGCCGGCTATCGGATTGATTCCATGAAGTTTAAGTGACGCAGCACTTAGTGGGCATATCCTCATTTGCCAGATTGATGGTTCAGGAACCATAGCGTTCATCGATAACTCGGATGGTCGCAGAGGCCTATTCCTTTGGTCCAGTAAGCCAAATCAATTTTTGTAAGTGCGGGTACATCAAAGGTCCGGACCGGTTAACGTTTCGGCTCATGCTCCGACCGGGATAACCGGTCCGGTTCACGGTCCGGTCCGAGTAAACACATCGAGGGATTATCACTGCCGAGAGATTGCAATTAGACACATTTGGAGAATGATCAAAGTGATTCTATATAAATTCGTGTATTATATCGTGAACATCTAAAACCATGCCGCCTATCTTTCCCGACCCTGCGTAATACAAGCTCCTTCATAAAGATTAATTATGTTGGACCTCTCGCTAAAAATATCAATGCTTCAGTTGTGCTATTGGTGCATCGCTGATGAGTACAGGATTGACATCAGTACAGGGGTAACGTTCAGCACACACATTAGAATACACTCAAAACAACCGTTCGGTTCCCGATATAAGTGAAGATTGATAAGCCCTCTCTGTACTTCACGATGAGTAGACCTTTGTTTGTTAAAACCGAAATTAGTTGCATAAATTTCCCAAATCAGACTTATACCATCTGCCCGTTGCTCCAAGAGTAGAGCCACTCTCAAATCAGTGCACATGCTGACAGACCCGGCTCCTCATGAATGGTTTGAGCGTGCGAGAAAGGGCTGCACACTAAAAAGAAGCTCTAATTGGTACTCCGAACTCGAGCCGTATGATGAATTGTAAACAGTGAGCAATTGTATCGTAGATGGACACGAGTTTTTGAATTGCTCTCCAATTTCCTCGCTGGAGATCCAGAAAAATGACCGGAGAGGTCTCATCTAAATGGTAAATTCCATTCCAGTTTCTCTACAATCCTATGCGAAACATCATGTAGAAAAGATCAAAACCACAGGACGCTGTTCCATTTGAAGATAATATACAAAAATGCACTCAAGATCAAGCAACAACCACAGATCAGAATGCGTTATTCGCGGGCAGTCTCTAGATGTAGAACATCGTATCCTTCACATCTGGGTGTAACTGCATGAACCAAAGATCAGTAACAACACTCATCAAATCAAACTCAACTTACCCCACGTCCCCAAACCCTAACTGCCTCCTGGTATACTGCCTCTTTCTCTTCCTCCGGGTTCCTCCTCCTGCCTCCGGTCCTCATACTGACCGAACCGTCAAGAATCAACATATCATTCAGATAACACCTTCCCCTCTCGCACGCTAAATCTGCATAATACGCGGGCGGAATCAAACTCACGGCCTTTGTCGCCCGAACATAAAGGTAACTGAAATCATGAGTCCCTTTCTGAATCTCGTCGGCCCCAAATACGTTCTCGTCATAGATAACGGTATAATGCGTCGCTTTCACTGAGCCTTGGATACCTGCATGAGGTTGAAGGTAGAAGTCAAAGTTGAAACTATCGATGCCCATCCAAGTTACGACAAACAAAGAAGGAAGCAAATCAATGGGAGACAAAGGATAGAAAGAGGAAGATGACACGTACACTGCTGTTACACCCTTGTCCACGACTGTACCAGGCCTAGTGTTCCCATTTTTGTCGGCAAATTGAGAATCCGTGGGAAAGAACCTGTTATTTGAGGCAGCATCATTAGTTTATGCTCTACTTTCCTTCCTAGATAGCAATAGCATAAATATGATCACCTCGCATGATGTCGCTTCCTGACAAAAAGTCAAGAATCAGCCAAGTGTATCATCAGGAGTTCAAGATGAACATTTTGCTCACCCGCAAATTACGATAGATAGAGTTGGCCTGTATTTCTTCCTTTGAGCAGTCTCCATACTCTTGAAGGCCTTCAAGATGAGAGGTAGTTCTTCTCTCAACACTACATCAAATTGTCCCTGTAAAACAAAACTAAACCAGTTGCTCTTTTGTTGCCAATCGAGAAGAACATACTTCAGATACACCATCTCTGAAAACAAATATTCTCTCGGGTAACTTCCTATTCTTCTTCTCATACAATAGGAGTCGTTCTGTCATCATCTCATGGAGATCCGTGACCATCTAACCAGACGCATAAGCTTAACCTCAGACATGGCGCTAGACAGAATAATGAAGTTACTGACCTCCTTGGATTCTTTGTTATCATCGACCTTCTGCATCCTCATACTAGCAGGAAACTGGGAAAATGAGTCGTCTGTGTTAGCAACGACTGCTGCAATGGATGGTGTTCCCGAACGAGCATTTGCTCCAGCATGAGTGACATCAATTCCGACCATCATGGTTGATTTTTTCTTAAGCCACTGGATTGCTCCTACATCTAGCTATACGCAGAGAACAATGAGTCTCGTAATCATTCAAGTATGAATAAAACATACCTGATGATTAACTCCACCAAGTTTGGTGTTTAATTTGAGAGCGATGTTGGAGAAATATTGATCTTGCTTCTTTGGGTCTCCAATTGCTTTTGAAAGTTGCATACAGAGCGTTGGTATACCCAGCTCCGTATCACAAATTTTCTGATTTGGTCATTCATATCAATCGGAAGAATTTCCTAATATGGAAGTAGATAGCTCACCTTGATAGCAGGATATATATAATTATCTCTTGCCTCTAGTAACACAAGGATAAATCCCGGCTTTTTGATCTTCTTGAATGTCTCCCTCAACATTTGTACGCTTCCACTTCTGCTCGGATCGTCCTGTGACGGATTAAGCAGGGCCACAGCTTGAATCGGCGGTAGATTCGTGGGAACAGACATCCCACAATTCGTCAATTTCCTCGCAAATCCCTCCACCAATGATTTCAAATTGGGGTCATTTGGCCCATCCAGTATCTTCCTACCATCTCTCACTACAAGTACGCACCAAGACGAAATCTGTGCCGAACGGTGAAACTTGACGTCGAGTATGTTCCACGATCCGTTAGATACTCGAGGTGTATTATTTCCTCGATAGTTGAGACTTGGTGCAGGGAGTTCACGAGCTGGGATAGCAGCCATATCTTGATCGATCTCGACGCCGAACGGCGCAAGAGGAGAACTTGATGGCGTCTGTTGTTGATTGGGTGAAGGGGAGAGACCCAGGGAGGGGAAGCCAATGTCCACTATAGCGTCAGCATTCTCACGAGGACGTCGACAAGCCACTTTGATCATAGCTGCAGTTTCAAGGTCGAGCAATCGACCTCGGTAAGCACATCCTGGCTCGATCTCACATAGCTCGGCAGGAACATAATTGGACTTTTGTTTTGTGCCGAGATCGAGGACAGGTAGATTGGCAGGATACTTCAAAGACCTGTTGTACGCTGTAAAAAGGAAATGAGGTCATTGATGCAGTCATATAACGTTAACTGAAGAATATGTACCAGTCTTAAAGTAATCCTCTACACTGGTTTTCTTTCCATCCTTGTCGAAATAGGTGTTCCGGGCAGAAGTCGTCATAACCTTGAACAACTTCTTTTTATGACCCAAGTGTAAAGTTCGAACCTTGATGCTCTTGGCTATTTTCTCCGGAAGAGAAGGCATAGCACCTCTGGAGTTGTGACTGAATTCAACCAAGATATCTGCAAGATTGCCAGGTTTCAGAAAAGCTGACATGCAGACATTTCTGTTTTCAGACAATGTTAACATTCTTCACAGAGAGAGAGAGAGAGTAAGACATACACATTGACCATTAACTGGCCAAAGGTTGGTCGGACAGACATTGCAAATCCTTGCCAAGCTTCCAAGGAAGGTGAGAGGGAGGCTGGTCTGGTAGGTTTGTCGTAGAAATATTTAGGAAAATTGCGGCCGACACGTGTCCCGGATTGAGTAGCATATTTCTGAGTAATCAAGTTGAGAGCTGAAATAAGCGGTGCGATATCTTGACCACGTGCAGTGGGCGATCCACTAGTGTATCTATTCAAGCAAACCCATCAGATAAAGAGAAGGCAAAGGTTATAGAGCCTACTCGTTTAGGTCGGCAGTAGCAAGTGTCTTATCCAATTTGATCTCAACGATGTAATGATCGGCATCATCAGTTGGTCCTTGCCGTTGTTCGTCGAAATATTTAATATTTATAGACAAAGGTTGCGGGAGCGGTCTCGACGAAACAAGTCGTTGTGACCTGTCATGAGCGACATGTTTCTGGTAGGCTCGAAAAGAAGGATGTTCATCCAAAAGCTCGAAAATTCGAATCTTGGTTCCATCCTTTTCGGACTTAGGACCAGAGATAGAGACAACATAGTCATAATAATGAGAGATATTCTTCGAGATCCTGAGTGGAAAAAAATTGGCACGAAGGGTAATCTTCGTCCCTAGAGTGCCAAAGCCAGGACGAAGGGGTCGTTCGGGGCTCGCCACAGAAACTTTGTTACCAGAGACACGAAGAGAGCTGAAGGATGAGATGAGAGAACTGAGTTGAGAATCGGATAGTCTGTCTGGGACACGAGCAGGGATAGATTCTTTGAAGATGAGTGGGCCTGTAGGCGCGCCGCCTCGCGAGCCGCCTCCGCCGCGGCTACCACCATAACCACCTCGACCAGGTGGTCCAACTCTACCACGAGGTGGTCCACCTCCTCGAGGAGGTCCGCCTCTATTCTGACCTTGACCTCTGTGACTCATAGTGATTTGTGAATGATAGTTGTATGTTCGCTTTGTCGGTTAGGATAAGGAAACGTGAAAAGTGTGTGTGAGTAATGTGGTCAGACTATATAGGCCACAGGGTGTTGGTTACTATTTGTAGTGGGATTGGATCACCCGTATGATGGGACAGAAGCCCATACAATTGGGCTTCTGATTGATTGATTGGGAGAGTCTGGACTGCCTTTGTATTGTGACTGCTAGCAGATAATGGGAAGCGATTCTGATTTGGTAAGACAGTCTGTGTGCGATCGAAGAGATCAGCTGAAGACTGCCAACAGGTGTCTATAGCTCGTCTATAGCTTGATGCCAGAGGCTTGCGTATGCTCGGTTCCTGATTGTTCCGAGCCCAGCTCTCAGCCACTCAGCCAATCATAATTCCCGGACAACGGGCGTGGAGTAAGTCACGTGAATTTCATCAAGCAAACAGAAATAGAAATAGTTCTTTGTTCCGACAACGATGAAGACAATTCCAAAGCACCTCGTTACCGTCCTCCCCCGAGTAAGGTCAAACAGTGTGTCCTCTTCACGGCTGTATTCATCGTCCAGCCTGTCACTGTTCGACTCATCGGCGCCTCCCCCTTCTCGCCCTGTGCTTTCATCCAATAGACTATATATCGAGAGCAAGCCAATCGAGGTCGAAGGCTCTCAAAACTCACAAAATCATTCTTATTCACAGCCTCCCTTTTCTTTGGCACTTGCTCAGCCTCATTCTTCCTCTGGCCAATCACTGGCGAACTCTAATCCACAGGGACAGTACGCACTTTTTCCTTACTCGTCTCTCACGTATCCGGCCTATGGACAACAACATACCCAGCAGACGATTCAAGACACAGATGCTCGTCCTAGGCCCAAACGTCAGCGGCTGAAATACCAACTTGATGTTGGTGCTTATGGAATCCCGAAACGCTGTCGGGCTGTACCCTCATCCAGGCGGCATCATTCTCCAGTTGAGGACGTATGTCTCTCTGTGCAAGTAGGCGAGGATGCCTATTTTGTCAGAGACAATGCTATGGGCGTCGCTGATGGCGTAGGGGGATGGTCAAGATCACACTTGACACAAACCTCCTCGACACCCTCTGCCTTGTTCGCTAGGAGGCTCATGCACTATTGTTCCGCAGAAGTTGAGTCCTTTTCAAAACATTCCGAGAAGTCTGCAGCAACAGAACCCTATGTGTCTGCACTGCGGCAAGGATCCGGACCTCCTCATCCACCCACACGACCTCAATTTTCTTTCACACACCAACTGAGACCTCGACCCTCTCCTTCAGCATCTGCCACTCCTGCGTGGAAATCTTCCCTGTCGTCATCTCTTCCTACTTCCTTTACCTTCCACAGCGTTTTCAACCATACTGCACCATCACCACCTTCGCAAAGTAATCGCAATAACCATTTCACATTTTTCTCTTCTCCTCCTTCCAGGGAGTATCCGACAGCAGAGAGGAAAGATGAATGTTTCGGTATGGAGCAAGATCTAGAAGATTCACTGGAAGAACTAAGCGAAGGGATTGACGTTCTCCAAATCCTCGAAAGGGCCTACGACAAGACTCTCAAAGCACACGTTGTTTCTGGTTGTGAGCCATTTAATTCACGAGTCCCATCCGTACCCCTGTTGCGTGAAGATGCAATAGGACCTGTAGCCTCATTGTCAGAATCTTCTACATCTGTAACATCTGACCCACAGGGGAGCGGGGAACGGCAATTTCTCCTAGAGGGATCGTCGACTGCTTTACTGGCCGTATTGGATCATCCACCACGTGCGAAGCACGTCGTATCGATCACGACTCCAGCGCCCATATCTGCTACTTCATCCGCTATACCGACGAACTCGAGCCCATCCACTCCATCTCAAACAAACAAATCATCTTCATATCCGTTTTCTGCCCCTGCCGCCTCTGCCACCACTACCAACAATGCACTCAATACATTGTCAAGTCCTCTACAAGAAACTAGAACTGCGCAAACTCCCCTGAAGGCGAGTACAACCACAGCCCTTCTGGAGTCACGACCGGTCTCGATAGAGTCATTCACTTCATCGAGCGGAGTCGGTACCGCCACAGCTGAGTCATCAGCACCTGGAATTGAATGTGAGGTTGTCGAAGAACTTAGCAAACAAGGAGATTATGATGCAGTGATGAAGATCGCACATGTGGGTGATTGTATGGGAATGCTTGTGCGTGGTGAAGAGATTGTATGGAGGAGTGAGGAGATGTGGTGGAGCGTAAGCTCTAATATACTTGCTTATAGTTGGTCATTCTGACTAATTATGTCTTTGCAGTTCAATACTCCAGTCCAACTTGGACCCTCAACTCGGTCGACGGTGACACCCAGGAATTCAGCAATGGTGATCACAATCCCTGTCAAGGCAGATGATATACTGATTTTGGCGAGCGATGGATTGAGCGACAACTTGTGGGATGAAGATGTATTAGATGAAGTCGTGAGATTTAGGAAGAGTTTCTTGGATTCTGCTCCTGTTGGTGGCAGTGATACACCAAAGTCAAATATGGTAGTCTCAAACGATTCGGGATACCCGTCAACTGAGGACAATGCCCCCTCTTCTCTCAGCAGCAGTGATAGCAAGTTTACGACAACAACGACGATGCTCAAGCGCAAAACGTTAGCTGGGATGTTATCTGAGGCATTGTGTTCTCGTGCAAAACGTGTCAGTGAACACAAGGCCTTCTATCGTCTTCCCGCTGCCACTTCATCATTGGAAGACGTCGATACTGATGTAGATGAGGTACCGTTTGCACGGAGAGCGAGAGAAGTTGGAAAGAAGTTCATCGGAGGGAAGAAGGATGATATTTCGGTTGTTGTTGCTGTCATTTCACCTAAAATTAGATGAGGGAGGTCTCTCTCTCTCTCTCTATTCTTTCTTTTTGACTCTGATCACTCTCGGCATTTTGCATATAATTTGAAGGTCATTCCTCCCCTATGTACGCAGTGTATTTCTGGCTGTATAGTGCTTAGACCAATGTTGTAGTCTGTTTCATATGATGTATTGTCTTCCTTGTCATCACGCTCAAAATATATTGAACAACAGATAAAATGCACCAGTTGGAACATCAAGAGTTAGATTTAGATGATTGTTTGGTAGCATTTGATTGTTTGATATGGTTACTCCATTTAGATTAAGTGAGAGTGAGAACATGATCCACCCTTATTTCTTTCATGGTACTCATAGATAGACATGAATATTTGCCAAGCCCAGGTCTAGAGCTCAAAAATATTGTTAAAACTAAAAAGGGGATTTTTGGACCCCAAACTCAGAAGACACTGGAAGAGAGATGTCTGCTAAATAAATACTAATTAACTAAATGTGATCCAAGACTTACATTAGAAGATGACCAGAAGATGGAACAACCTCAGCTTGTGTGCTGTACCTTGATTTTCTGTTGCAGTGTGGTCACTAATTCTGGGAGAGTGTTATCATAAAGAATTATAGTGAAATGGCAGGATTATTGGACATATGTCCAGGAAGAGTTTAGGAAGGAGGAAGTCTAAGTCAAATTTTCGAGCTAAGGATGGTACAGGATAACTAAGGAACTTATATACAGTTATCCAAAAAGGAAATCCTAGGTAAATACAAAGTCAGAAGAGAATACAGCCCTGGGAGACCATCTAAAGAGCTCTAACGATGGTATATGATAGCATTCCCCCTTGGGGCTGAGCCTTTAAAGCCCTATGAATAGAATTGAATAGCAATTCAGTTGTGGCATCAGTCATATGACATTAACAGAAGAATTTTCCAGTTTCAATCATAACCATTGATATGTTGTCCATACCTGACATTTCTATCTCTTCCGACTCTGACGACGATGTGTATATCGCCGAGATAGAAGAGAAAAAGAAGAAACAGGAGGAGGAGGAGATAAAGAAACTAGACGAGGAAGAGAAACGTATTCGAGAGGAGGCAAAGCGTCAACAAACTAAGGACGAAAAGAAGAAAAAGAAGGATGAGAAAGAAAAAAGCAAAAAAGAGAAATACAAAGGAAAGCAAGTTGAGCAACTAGAATGTGCTGAAATCCCACTGCCAAATGAGAAGAAGACAGGAAAAAGGAAGGCAATGGAACAGCCAGGTGGGACCAGCAAGAAAACTCACCTTGAGACCAGATCTAAAGTGATGAGAGGAAACATCGGAGCGGATGGACAACCCATAAAGATGGGAATGAAGAAGACATGCAAACGGTGCCTCCAAGAAGGACGGGAGTGCCTTTCGCAAGGCCTTCCGTAAGTTTTCTCTTCTTCCAGTTAATTGTCTGATGCAATTCCACAGAAAATCTTATGCCTGCATTGCTTGCAGCAAGTTGAAACAGAAGTGTGTTCTGGCAGTAGGGGTGAAGAATTTAGAGCACCGGAACAACGTTGAGGCGAGTGGGGTTGCAAGCAATGGACGGCTGGAGAAGAATTTGAAACAGAAGATAGTGCTTCGCAAAACAACTAGGCGTAAGAAAACGCAAACGCAATCAGGGAGTGCTGCATTGGGGACCAACAGCGGTCTTAAGGCCCTGTTAACACAGTTTGCCAAGGCACTTGGAAGCATGGCGGAGGAAATGTGACTGAAATGGATCGGTGAAGGAAGAACGGCGGAAGAGGTCAGATCAAAAATGGTGGGCGGAAACATGCATGTGAAGAAAACGGATGAGACAAAGGAATAGGAAGCGGAAGAGGTGGAAGGTGGAGAGGTGGCACCTCTTGCCGCTGGGTGGCCCAAGGCTCCTGAAAACATCGTTGTTGGATCAAACATACGATAAATTAAAAGTAACTATGCATCAGTGTGACAGGGAATAAAAATCGAAAAGTCATCTGATACTCGAGACAGGTACTCATTATTTTCCACTCTGACATAGTACATGTGAGTGTCCAAATGGTACCATTCTCCTGCCCAGCTGCGCTGGTAGTCGTCGAAATCTACTGGTAATGTTCACTTTGTCATCATTCTGAGTATCCCCGATCTTGTTTCATTCTTACTTTAGATACATCCACACTACATACACCCGCATGGATACATTAGTAATATTGAACCCGTGGCTGAGCTACCCCCAGATTCTTTTCCAGTAATTGTTACATGTCTTTTCCTGAGTCACTGCGTACCTTCCTTGAGAGTAGTTCCTCCTTCATTTTAACCAGAATGACAAAGATTGTTCAGTATCTGTTCCATGGTTTATGAGTATTTTATCCACAGTACATTTTTCTTTCTATTCAGAAATGTCCCCAAAGTCCAGCTTCATATTGTGCGATCCAGGTCTGTCTCATTTTGATCGGGAATCCACTTTGATCTCTTTTTGTCCTGTACTCCTCAGACTCTTGTGAGAGATGAAGTTGTTGGCGGCAAAGCAGTTCATAGTTCATTACGGACGCTAAGCTACTAAAATATTTTTTTCTTATGCACACGAAGCGTCCGAGTGCACTGATACCGCCAATCTCAAGTTGCACTCATCTACCTACTCTGACAGAAAGACTTCAACATATATTTACAAGTAGAACACTCCGGACCATCTCAAATTCTCAAATATATCTCTTCCGGACAGGTCGAATCCTAAGTGGCATATTATCCGCTGGCTCTAAAGGAGAAAAAAAGACATTAAAAAAATCGCTCTCGCGACTTGAACATAACCCGACTTACTCATCGTCACAGCAGCAGTCGGTTTTGGCATTTGCCCTTCATACGCTAAATCAAATTCAAAATTCGCAATCAACGATCTACAAAGCAAAGATCAACAACAATGTATCAATAGAATTCAATAAAATAAAACCCAAAACTCACGCAAGCACCGTTTTCATCTCGATAATAGCCATCGTCTTTCCGATACACGCATGGGGACCAACGATAAACGACATAAACGAATACTGTGAATGGTAACTCTTTGGTAGGTTCATCCATCTTTCAGGGCGAAATTCTTCTGCATCTGGACCCCAAATCGTCTTCCAAGAATTGATAACGCGAATCTTACAAATTAAGACAGCAACGTCAGTAAATATAGACTCAGTAGGAGAAAACGACAACAGACGTACAGGGATATAAAGTATTGTACCTTCCGGAATGTAGATACCGTCAAGATAATCCGCTTTATCTGTTTTCCGGAACGTCATTGGAACAGGTGGAAGAACACGTAGACTCTCCATTCTGTTATCCTAGTCAGTAATCTATATATATGGTACACAATCAATCCATACATAACATTATCGAGCCATTGTAGTTCTTTGAGTGTTCGGTATTCAGGTCTAGGATCGACTTCCAATACAGGTGTGACCTCTGCCCGGAGTTTATCCTGAGCTTCCTTATTCACTGCAAGGAGGTATAAAGTCTGAAGTTCTTAGGAAGAGAAAAAAGGGGCTTTCACGACGACTTACCCAAGCAAGTCCAGAAGCCGTTGTTTCATGACCAGCACCCAGGAATGTCAACTTTACAAAGTGTTACTTCAACGCAAAGCAGGAATAAGAGAAGAAAACACGCACAACTTGGTCCATCATAGCTTCATCACTCAGAGTATACCCGCTCGGTTCACTCACCAAACTCTCCTTCCTACCTCTAACCAGTAGACTCATGATATCCTTTTTCCTTTCCCCTTCCATTTCAGTTGCATGATTTTCCCTCAACTTTTCTTGAAGCATTCTTTTCGAGATTTGTCGAATTTGGTGCATCGATTCAATGATTGTAGATATATCCCCTAAATAGAAATATGAAAAAGAGATTATTCCAAGTCATTTAGAAGAATTCTTCATTTGACGTGCCAAAATGAGGTATCCACGATAGCAATTTACGAGTTCTCCAAGCAAATTCACTTCCTACATAGCGTGCAAAACCTGGTATGCTGACGAGCGCAATCAACCAAGCCAAGTTGGGGCCATTTTGAAGAGCAATCATCTTTTCATACGCAAAAGCGAGTTCATTGTGTGGATCATGAAGAGAGTTTGCATCGTAGGAAAAAGCCGTACTGCAGATGATATCAAGCGTCACTTTTGACACTGCAAATGGCAAATAAGTCGGTATAATGTAGCAAGCTAAATACATCAAACTCACTCCACTCATAGATTGGTAATACAACGCCTTTTTCTGGATCCCTAGCAGAGATAACATGACCAGTGAAGATGCGTAAAAGACTATCTATCGCCACATGGTACTGATCCATTTCTGTGCAAAAATTATTATATGAAACAAAACGTTGAGGACTGAACAACGCACGGGAAGACAGATTCGGTAACGAGAAAGCTGGATTCATCATCCTCCTCATTTGCCTATGTTCATTCTTCTCAACTGTCAATAATCCATAACCTGTCACCATTCCCAAAACGTTCTTCATAAATTCAGGCTACAACGACGAGTTTCAGATCTTGTTCTCGTTACACTTGAAAGACTATACCCTTGGATATTCAGTCCACTCTTTGACAAGAATCCTCTCACAAGCTTCGGGGCTCAAGAATATCAGCCTTTCAATACCCACTGGACCGACGACTCTAATCACACCCTTTTCTCCGCCATATTGTTTGAGCCAAGCTCGTTGAGGGATGCCTGCTTCACCATTGATGATATCGGGGAACTGACCTTTGATCGGTGCAATGATCCAGGATAAAGGGTTGTACCAGGTAGAGACCTTGAAAAGTGGTGGGCCTGGAAGGTGACGAAGCGGGGAGATATAGAGTGGATAGAGGATGATACGGTATATAATAGATACTAGCGACATAAATTGCGATGTCAAGCGACTGTCATTATGAAGAGAAGGGTGATGCGTACCTGAAGTCACAGAAAGAGCAATCAAGAGAATGCGATATTGGTATATCTGTCGGAGAATCACGTCAAGTTGGGCCACCATTCTTTGTAGGACAAAAGAGAGAGAGAGATGGAGAAGTGTCTCATGCTTGCATATGTGTATAAATGTAGTTTGTCAGGTGGAAAAGCATATGATAATTGAAGAAGTGATGGCTTGCCATGATCATTTCCGAGGAAGCGAGTATATCATCATGTGTTGATTGAATGGCCCTCAAGCTCAAGCCTAGTCTACACAGAAACTCAACACAACACACAGAGTTTAATTCAACTGTCATATTTCATACGAGTACAAGAATAGACTGAATTACAATGACGATCAGGAGTTCACTCAGGAGTTCGCACGTGTGACCGTAGGATCACATTTTTAAAAAAGACCGTAGCAGTCTACGTGCAACCGTCAAGAATAAATGCTTGCCGTCTTGCTCCCATTATTGTTGAGTGTCCACGGCGCTCGGAAGAAGACGCTTTCACCAAGTGGTGTAACGACTGCCTTTGTGGTGGGATACGGGAGTCTGTCAGGTGGACTATGGGGTTTCGGGATCACACTCATTGGGTTTTATCTGATTGGGAGTCGGGCTACCAAGTGTAAGTGCTGGAGCTTACTGCAGAGAGGATGTCCGTGACACTAGAATACAGATGGCAGCCAACGGAAAGCGAAGTTGGAAGACGCTCACCACAAGACAGGGTACAGGACTGGATGGCAGGTGCTCAGCAACAGTGCAGCGGGGCTGGTGGCTACGACTGTCTGGAATAGCATGTTTGTGCCGAACAGCCCGCACGCGTGGCTGCTTGGCTGGCTGGCGCCACCCGTCGGACCGGTGTACGGCGAACGGGGCTGGTGTCCAGTGGACATTACGGTCGCCGATGGCTGGAGCCGGGCGCTGGTGCTTGCGGCTGTAGGGTGAGTAGTCCATCAATCTCGTGTTTATTCCAATACTGACAATAGGATAGCCACTACGGCTGCTGCTTAGGTGACACGCTTGCATCTGAGCTGGGGATCCTGTCGCAGGGAAAGCCTAGGCTGATCACGACGCTCCGCCCGGTGCCGCCCGGAACCAACGGAGGGATGTCCGTGGGAGGAACACTTGCGTCTCTCGCGGGAGGAGCACTGGCCGGGGTCCTGATGGCTGTCACTCTGCTTCTGGAGAATGGACGCTGTAGAGATACCTGGAGCTCGGTGCTTCTCTCCATTATCAGCTGGGGTGCCTTTTCTGGCTTGTTCGGAAGCTTGGTAGGTTGCGAAGCGAGCAGTGACAGCTCAGTTACTGATTAACCTCTTAGTTCGACTCTCTCCTCGGTGCTACGATCCAGCAGACAAGGTTCTCGGAGGCGAGGAAGGTGGTACTGCAGGATGAGACCGCGGCGCAGGGTCCTGTGACAGTAATCAGTGGGTTCGACATCCTGACCAACAACCAGGTGAATCTCGTCTCATCTGCAGTGACATGTACGGTTGTTGGGGTCCTGTCACTGTTACACTGATAGATAATAAATAAATCATACAAGTTGTTTTACTGCCAACATGGGCGACGACGGGAAGCGCGATGTGCAGCACCCGCAGCTATTCGAGTGTGCCTGGGAGGTTGCTAACAAGGTCGGCGGCATCTACACGGTCATCAAGACCAAAGTCCCTGTCACTGTCTCTGAGTTTGGCGACAGATACTGCCTCATCGGTCCTCTCTCCTACAAGACTGCCCCTATGGAGGTCGAGCCTGAGGACCCTACAGACAGTCACCTTGCTGCAACCCTACAGTCGATGCAGTCACAGGGTGTCAAGGCTCTCTATGGTCGCTGGCTTATTGAGGGAAATCCTCATGTGTTGCTTTTCGATACTAGCTCTATGTATTCTCGTCTTGATGAGTGGAAGGGCGATCTTTGGAACCTTGCTGGCATTCCCAGTCCCCCAAACGACCACGAGACAAACGAGACCATTGTCTTTGGTTATCTTGTCGCCTGGTTCCTCGGCGACGTGCGTCTTTGCTGATCCTTTGATTAATCTGTTTCCTGAACACACTTCACGCAGTACGTCACTCGCCAGACCACCACAGCCGTCATCACCCACTTTCACGAGTGGCAGGCTGGCCTAGCTATCCCCCTCTGTCGTAAACGTCATATCGACGTCACTACCGTCTTCACTACCCACGCCACTCTTCTTGGCCGATACCTCTGTGCCGGTTCCGTAGATTTCTACAATAATCTTCAATACTTTGATGTCGATCACGAAGCCGGGAAACGTGGTATCTATCACCGATACTGTATTGAACGTTCGGCTGCTCACTGTGCTGATGTTTTTACGACCGTCTCCCATATTACGGCATACGAGAGTGAGCATTTGTTGAAACGCAAACCTGATGGTGTATTGCCAAATGGCTTGAATGTCATCAAGTTTCAGGCTATGCATGAATTCCAGAATATGCACGCCACCGCCAAGGCCAAAATCAATGAGTTCGTTAGGGGCCATTTCTATGGCTATTATGATTTTGATTTGGACAATACCTTGTACATGTTTACCGCAGGGAGGTATGAGTATAGGAATAAGGGTGTCGATATGTTTATCGAGTCTCTTGCCCGTGAATATTTGTCTCAATCTCTCTTGATTTCTACTTTGATATCTTTGAACAGGTCTCAATTACCGCTTACAGAAAGCTCAATCATCTATCACTGTCGTCGCATTCATCATCATGCCTGCTGCTACCCATTCTTATACTATCGAAGCACTCAAAGGACAGGCTGTCACAAAACAGCTCCGCGACACCGTCACTGAAATTCAAAATCGTATTGGCCAACGTTTATTCGATCATGCCGCTCGCTTCAATGGGTACTTCGCATGGTTTATTCCTCTTCCCGTATATCCACTAAACTATGGATATATAGGGACATGAAGGCGGTCCCAACACCTTCTGAACTCCTTTCAGATGAAGACCAGATTCTCCTCAAACGTCGAATCTTTGCACTCAAACGCAATTCTTTACCGCCTGTAACCACGCACAATATGGCTGACGATAACAACGATCCAATCTTGAATCAAATCCGTCGAGTCAAGTTGTTTAACAATGCTCATGATCGAGTCAAGATCGTTTTTCATCCTGATTTTCTAAACAGTAATAATCCGATATTGAGTTTGGATTATGAAGAGTTCGTTCGAGGTTGTCATTTGGGTGTGTTTCCGAGCTATTACGAGCCTTGGGGGTATACGCCAGCGGAATGCACAGTTGTATGTTATACTTGACTTTATCGAGACACTCACCCAAGACTGACGTTCAATTCTTGAGATGGGTATACCAAGTGTAACGACCAACCTGTCTGGTTTTGGTTGTTTTATGCAAGACTTGATCGAACATCCTGAAGATGAAGGTTGTTACATTGTCGATCGTCGCATGCAATCTATCGATGATTCGGTTAATCAACTTACTAGTCATATGCTTTCGTTTTGTCAGAAATCGAGAAGACAACGGATTAATCAACGCAATCGGGTTGAAAGACTTTCGCCGTTGTTGGATTGGAAGAATCTAGGGATTGAATATTCGAAAGCGAGGATGTTGGCTTTAAGGAGAGCTTATCCTGATGCATTTGATTCTTTCTCGTTGGAAGGTGAGGAAGGGAGTGAGGAAGTTGCTGGGTGGGGTGATGTGTTGGGTGGAGGAGATGGGCGGGAGGATATGAGAGGTGTGTTTGGATTTGGGGCCAGTGTACCTGTGTCACCGAGGTTGAGAGGAGCAGCTACGCCTGGTGATATTGGGACTTTGACGGAAGATGTGAGTCTTTTTGGTCCTTCTGGCGCGTGGGTTGTCTAAGGGATGATTGTTCAGATGCAAGCGCTTACGACGAGTGATTATAGAGGATATGGATGGGTGGATCATGTCGATGAAGATGATTCTTATCCGTTGTACGTACATGTGTCATAAACTCTCGGATTCACACTCACAACGTCTCCTTATGGTTACAGCCCACTTGCAATGAAAGTCCGTTCGAGATCAGGATCTGTAGGCCGAAGCGGAGCGAATACACCTGGTGGTGGTGGTGCGTTCAAGAGTTTGAGCGAGGGAGATTTGAGAAAGGCGAACACGGCGTTGAAATTGAGTCAGGTGAGTGGAGAAGGAGAGGAGGAGAGAGAAGAAGAGGGGGAGAGAGAGAGGGAAGGGAATGGAGGAGGGAAGGAGGAGGAGAGTGAGAGGGAAGGAAAGGGAGGAGAAAAGGAGGAGGAGAGTGAGAGAAAAGGGAAGAGAGAAGGAAAGGAGGAGGAGAGTGAGAGAATAGGGAAGGGAGAAGGAAAGCAGGAGGAGAGTAACAAGTAAGACAGGGCATCGATGCTCGAATGATTTATCGTTGGTTGTTGGTTGGTATCTTATGTAGTTGTCTTGGATGCTTGATTTGTTTCCCGTACTTGTCTTTGTCTTCTTTCATTTCGCGGCGACAATTGTATGTGCGTATACTGTGTACATGTACATCTTCTCTTTCTAACATGGAAAGGACAAGTCATGGTAACTTATACTGTCAAATTTGGATATAAGGCAGAACCAGTGACATAGAGAAGTTTTTTATTTCATTTACTTGTGATTGTTTGAAATTAGAGTACATAGAACACCACTAAGACCTATATAAAGGCTGCATGAACTTTGCATAGCGTTTGTTTTGATTGTGAATATTGTCGTCACTTTACTGTTCGAAATTTATGATAAAGGGGTGATTCACTCCAAAAAAGGCTACCCGATCTAAAGGTGAGTACAGCTACCGCTACTGCCCCCCCCTCCTCGGCATTGAACCTGAACCTTATAGCTGAATGTGAATTTGTCGAGGAACTTGGTGAACATCTCTATGACATGAACATTTTGTGTAAAATATCTCTGCGCAGTTTAGAACTCCAGTCTTCACACCATCAGCAGTGATGATTTAGATTTCTATCAAGACGGATGATACTATAGTTCTGGCGATGTTGAGTGACAATGGAGGACATTGCGATTTTGAAGAAAGTGTTTTCTGGATAATACATCACGATCAGATATAACAGAATTAAATGTACCCCTTGTCTTTCTCAGCTACTATTCCCTCCCTCTCCCATGGTGACACCGATAGCAAATACGTTCAGACGCAAATGCTAGCTGGCATAGGCGTTATGTAGTAACTGGGAAGACGGTGGTTGTGAGGAAGAATAACGATTTTTCTGTTATCTCACCGCGTATTGAGCACTAGAGTATTCAATTAGTCATTTTGTGATTCGTGCGTGTCGGATACAGCTATTTGACTGATCCGGTAATTTGACGTCAGTCCGGTCTTTGATCGAGACCAGCTCATGGTCCTGAACTGGTCCGAACCAAGTGATATCCACCTCCTGTAATTACAAGAAGTCAGATTATTTTTAGCCCCTGGAGCGAAAAATGACCAACCTACTATAGTACGAGTCACCCAAATCGCTGGTGAATGCCAGGATATCGAGACTATCGAACTACCAAGTGCTGCGTCAATAATTTGATACATCTCCAATTTTTATGGTGCACATCTGTTTGTATATCCCCTGAGCCATTTGACTTCTTGCACTTATCATGCTTCTCGGAGTCAAGATCCGAGATCCAGGTATAATGTAGCTGATTCGAGAAGGTCTTACTCCTGTCATCGACTCTGGTCCTATCCTTCATTCCTTCCATCGTTCATTCGAGGACTTCCCATTTGGGCAGGAATCTCCCAAGCTATGGCTTTCCAGAATCGAAATCATCATGAGTGTCAGATTGCTGTGCTGTGTTTGACCAATATGTACAGTTCGAAGTCTTTGAGCACACTATTTGTGCCAAGAGCGTGGGAAGCCGAGAATGTAGTTGCGCAAGTTCATTGTCAAGTGATCCGCATCTTGCAAGGCTCAGCTGTTGCGGTGACAATCCGGACTGTGATTATCAATTACTCATGATATCGGCGCCGAGAGAAGGTTTTCTATACCTGTATTTGTACTTCCCGCCGTGTGTTGACATGTCTGGATCCGGCTCCCACTTATTCAATTTCTTGCATTCCTGAGACAATGACAGCTACTTCGATGATCGCCTGTGTCACGACCTTGTCTTTCTTGTCCATCTGATAACATCCTATACTTTCAATACTTACTCTAACCAAAAGTTGAAGGAATGGTACAGCTAGATGAACTCTTGGTGGTACGAGCCATCGAAGTTGTCGGTGAGTACTACTCTGTTCAATTGATCAGTAGGTTTACGTGAATGCAATCGCTTTCAGAGTTCGTCGGAAAGCTTGATGGTGGATTTCCACAACCACTCGTCGTCAAGTGCTCTGACAAAGCCGATAATCCCCTTCGAAGTCCCAATGGGAAACTCGACAACAGCATCAAGAAGGAACAGTATTCGAAGCTGACCCGAAGTAGATGGTGAGTGAATTCTCTACACCCAGGCAGTCCCATGTATTGATGGGGTGTAGCATACTTGTGGAAGGAAATAAGTCAACGACGGAAAATACTCATATCCATACTCAAACACACCCAAAAGGAGGAACTCATGCGTTGAACCAGTATCAAGTTTGACGGTTTAATACTTGTCTTCTGAAACAGTGAGCGGATCTATACCTCGGTGACTCCTGATTTGCTCAGAGGACCTCAGCAAACTTCAAGATGGAATTTGATGATCCGATTCAAGGGTTACAGCTGTGGCTGGTGATCAAGGTACGTTATCCTTATCGCTGATTCTTTGATTGTAGGCTCACGAGATCAAACTCAACACCCTGGATACACAGATCAAGAAAATGGTGGTAGGAGTAAACGAGCTGTAGTCTGTTCCGAGTCATTTTGATTTGGCGAGCAATGCTATGGGGATGTTTACTGAGTTCACAAACCAGCAAGGTGATCGGTGACGACCAATATTCCCGGATGTTGTCCGACTTGAAGCAGTTGAATCTCATCGCACAAACCGTATCTGCTTGTGTGTTAGCTTTTTTTTCAGCACAGATAATAATACTGATAGATCTGCTGGTATTTCAAGGCTCAATTACATAAAGCAATGGAGGGTCTTGCAAAGAGCATTCAAGTGCTCGCTGGCCAACTGACCAAAGGAAGCTCCGATTTCAGGTGTACCATGCGAGAGTTTCCTGTCATCATGGAAGAAGTGGTAAAATTCAAGGTTCAGGGGATGAGGGCCTGAAGTTTGGTTTCATTCACCATGGTTGTTATCGCGGTATGGTTACCTCAGTGCATTTAACCATTGAAGAATATGCTCGATATTCTTTCCCCGTACCTCAGATTCTGGTCAAGTCGTAGGATGCTGAGAGTGGTGTACTAAAGTCCAACGGGTTGCTTCAAGTGATTGGTGCCATTCTCTCCCGATGGGCATTTTTTGGCTGTTGTAAAGAAATTGATTGAATTATAGGACATCGAAGTTGGCAAGATATCTTGGTGATCTTCACTTCCATGTGGTGACAAACTCTCATCAATCCATTTTCCTCTAAACAGTGACTCTTTGATGGCTGTATTCCCATATGTGGTCCATGTTTGGAAATTAGACCAACAAGGGATGGTATTATTTGATGAACACTATTAGATGAAATGTCTCAGGGATCACCTATGAAGGTAGACAACTGAGGGAGCTTCTATCCTATGTCTGACAATATATGGAATGGGAAAGCACTACTCCAGTTGTCCAGTTGTTAAGGAGGAAAAACATAAAGTTGATGTCACTATATGTAGGGAGAATGGAAAGCAGATGGTCTTAATATGAAGAAGCACCACTAATAATGAAGATGAAGGAGCAGACATCAGTTCACAGCTTCAATAGACACCAAAAAAGATCCAACAGATCAATTTGTCATACAGTCACTCCACCTCCTTCCACACAGAAGGCATATACTCTCACGGATGGAACAGCGATCACTTTATACCAATCACCTATTTATCCGCCGGCCTTGGGTAGAGGTGTGGGAGGTCTCCATGAACAGGCAGAAAAAGGTAGATGACAGTGACGATGGAGCTATAGATAGTGCTGCATCGGTATGTAATGATTGTACGGATGAGGCTTGTGAACGACATACATGATTTTTGAACCCTGAGTGTTTCATTCTTCTGGAGAATGCGATACCGTTGAAAACGTTGTCAAAAGCAAAAGTGATGGTCAGGTAGCCCTAGACATCTCCAGCTCCAAGTTCGGCAACTAGATGCAAGTTGTCAAAAAAAGAAAAAAGAAAACGGGAAATAAAACTACAGAGCATGAGAGAGTCCACTGGCTTTGAAGCTGCCATGACGTCTATCATTATATACAACCATGTCGATAGAGATCAAGGCGCTACCAAATCCTTGGTCGAAGTATGAATAGCCAGAGAAACCCGCATGTCGATGTTCATGGAAAGGCACCAGTGGCAGTCATTATCTATGACACGTTGACGGGTCCTTCATAACGCAAATGCCAGACTTTGGAAACAGTGAAGCTGCATGAACGGATTTAGTGAAATGTAACCAAACGAGGAATCTCGGGCAACAGGGAAGGGCATCAGGATCAAGGATCGATCCTATGGTATTGGGTTTCTTCGGAGGGTGCTTCAAACCATGGCGAACCACGACACATAGGGCTGAAGGAAAATCTTTATACGCAAGGTTTGCTCAGGCAACATTATCAGTATTGTAATTTCAGTTCCGACATGTTTGTTTTGCTCCTTTGAAATCAGAGAATTCGTACGAGCCAATGATCATTACTGAAAAGGGACTGCGACCGCGAGGTTCTGTGTATATCTTTTTCTTTGGTAGGTGGGGATTCAGAATTTTGGCTCTCAGATTAATCATCAAGATTTTCGGAGCATAAGGTGAGGCCACGCACTCAATTTCAATACTGTCTCATAGAGAGCGCACCTTGACATCCGATGGAGTAGCCAAGTAAATCACATTAAATGAATTGTGGTGGATTAAATAGCTGCTGCGACACCCACGGGGTAGAGAAAGGTGATGTAAATCGACCAGAGGAGACACAACACAAAAGAGGAAGAATTCCTGATGAGGAATGAAATCAAAAAAAAGAGAAACGAGGCTTCCTGCTGATTTGAGTTTCGTCCATTGTATTTTTGAACAGTCAATTCTAGCAGTAATTACGGGCATCACGGTGGAGCCGGACCAAATGGTCGGAAAATATCCAATTTAGGCAGATATTTGGAACTCAGCCAGGTCCGATACGACGACATCCGGCGCCCCCTCGACACTCTCGACGACGGCCCTTTCTTCTTATTGTCTGTGCACAAAACACATAATATTGTCGTAGAGAATTGTCTGCGCAGCAGGGGACTTGCTTTCGATACGACCTCGATCGGCATAACCGTAACAGTTGGCAATCATGTCGCGTCTGCCGACCCTCACCCCTAGTCGTTCGGTCTCTCCATCACTACCCATCATACAGCCAGACCATTTTTACGGATCCAATGCCTCACATGCACCTCCATCGCCCCATTCAGAAAGGAGGACATGGTTCAACCCAGATGACGATCCCTTAGCACATCGAGGAATCCCAGTGTTCAAGCCTACTATCGCTGAATTCGCGGACTTTGAGGATTACATGAACAAGATTGAGTGTTGGGGGATGCGTAGTGGAATTGTCAAAGTAATACCCCCGAAAGAATGGTACGAGTCTTGATTATGCTACATTATCTTTACTAACAACAGCTCATTCAGGACCGAATCTCTCCCCTCTATCATCCCTCAGTTGCGTGAGATTCAGATTAACCGCCCTATTGAGCAACACATGATCGGCCATGGAGGTCTCTTCCGCCAAGAGAACCTGGAAAAGCGGAAATTTATGAGTGTCCGAGAATGGGTTGATTTGTGTAGAACAGATGATCTTCGAGCTCCTGGAGTACAAGAAGTCGGCCAGACAAGGCGTCGTGGCAATCCTGAAGTACCAGTACCAAGGTTACGACGGACCAAGAAGAAGAACGAGCCAGCGGAGTCGGCCGGTCCGGCTGTGATCACTGTAAAGGGGGAACTTCAAGACGAAGGTCACCCCTTGGACGAATTTGGGCCATCGGTCCTCAGCACAATCACCCCTCTTAGCACCACTCCTGTTGCTGATTCTCCTGAGGATTCGAATGAGAGCGCCACTATTTGTCCAGTCGATGAGAAACCAAAACTTCGCGGTCGGCGCCATCAAACCAAGGAACAGCGTGAGGCAATCCATGCTCGTGACGTCGCTTTTGTCGATACTTTCGATCCTACAAAGGACTGGCTCCCTCCCGACACCACACCCTCCGATTACACGGTTGAATTTTGCCAGGAATTGGAGCGCGTATACTGGCGTAATCTCGGATTGTCCAAGCCTGCGTGGTACGGTGCGGACTCTCAAGGTTTGTACATTGTGTGCTGTATTATGTGTCTGCTCATCCACCGTCATAGGATCGTTATTTACCGACGAAACCAAAAGTTGGAATGTCGCACATCTCCCTTCGACTCTTTCCCGACTCTTGCCCTCATCTGACAGAGGTTTACCTGGAGTGAATACTCCCTATCTATATTTCGGCATGTGGAGGGCAACATTTGCTTGGCATGTCGAAGACATGGACCTATTCAGCATAAATTATGTTCATTTCGGTGCACCCAAGTTCTGGTATGCTGTACCTCAAGGTCGTGCATGTGCATTAGAGCAGACGATGAGAAGTAAGGTTTTCTCGCCTGTTTATTGTATTCTGGAACTCATGTGTGACAAGGCTACTTTCCTCAGGATACTTCTGCCTGCCCCCAGTTTTTGCGGCATAAGTCTTTCTTGGCATCACCAACTCACCTCGCAAATAATTCTTGTCGGCCTAATTTCCTAGTACAACATGCTGGGGAGTTTGTGATCACTTTTCCTCGCGGCTACCATGCTGGCTTAAATCTTGGACTGAACTGTGCCGAAAGTGTCAATTTTGCCCTCGATAGCTGGATAGAGATTGGGCGCAAGGCTCAGGTCTGTAAATGTGTTGAGGATAGGTGAGAACCGTTCTTTTTCTCTCTGGAAAAGCTTGCCGACTTATGTGAAATGAATGTAGTGTTATAATTGACGTCGACCAGCTTTTGAAAGATAGAGCACTCGAACAGAAACCAGTTCGAGGTACTCATTCCATTGAGCCCCTCACACCTACTTCAATCGACAAGGGGACAAGGTCTTCGAAGCGGGTGAAAGCTGCAAGGCTTGCAGCTGCAGTCAAAAATGAAGAGTTTGATTTGGTTCTCTCCGAACACAAGTCTTCAAAAAAGAGAAAGGTGGGAAATGGTGAGGGCCTAGCGAAAGCGAAGAAGATCAAAGTGTCTCCGAACAAGAGTTCATTATCGTCATCTGTTATCTGTTCACCGGAGCTTGAACTCCATGCGCCCAAATTATCTGTCACCCTCAAGCTTCCTCCGCGGCATACAGGACCTGAATCCTTCCCCTGCTGTCTATGTGTGTCCCAAAGCCGTGAAAATCTTCTGAGGGTCTATGATCCCCCTGTTAGTCGGAAAGATGCTGCTGAAGCTACTGGAAATCCCAAAGTCTGGATGGTGCATGAACAATGCGCGAAGATAGTGCCTGAAACTTGGGTAGATGAAGTTGATGGTGGTCCCATCCGAGGGAAGGAGAGAATGGTGTTCGGTGTGGATGGTATCGTGAAGGATAGGTGGCATTTGGTAAGTCCTTTCATCTTGTCCGCTATTAGTCCCTTAGTATCTAACGCTGAACTAACCGAACGGTGGAATAGAAATGTTCTTGGTGCACCAGAAATAAGCCAAAGGCTCATGGGGCACCAGTGCAGTGCACTAAGGGCAAATGTTCGAAAGCCTTTCATGTCTCATGTGCTCAAGATAACTCGGCGGTCTTATTTGAGGTGGTAAAGGAAGTCGAAAAGGAGGTCATTTTGATGGATTCCACTGCTGCTACATCTATATGTAGAAATCCGGCTGAAAGTGCTCCATCAGGTAGAGATGATCAAGTTCTCAAAGTAGTCAAAAAACTTGAAGTACAAATACTTTGTACGCAACACAATCCGGTGTGCTCTACCCGTTTTAACATCACAGCCAATGAACTAATCGATCAATATTTTTTCTCGTTTGTTCAGGTCGTAGCAGCAGAAAGGAAAGCGAATAAACAAGAAAGGATCAAGAAAGAGCTTATGGCTCTTCCGAGCATGTCTCGCATTAAAATTCGTGTTAGTGCGGGTGTATTCGAAGTATCATTAGTGAGAGTGGTGGAAGACAGCGGTTCTGTAGAAGTCCTTTGGGATCGTGGAGTAAAGAAAGAGTTCAAATGGGGAAGCGTAGTATTCGGAAGCACCGATGGTCCCGTCCATCAAAAGCCTTCGGAACCAGCTCCAGAACCATTGATAGGTATGGCTATTCTATTTAATTTTCATCATGAAGTATCATCGTATTGAAACATGCCAAAGTTCCACAGACCATGGCTCCTGGTTCGCATCTGTCCGTGCCACTGCGGTCTCCGGCAAGTCAACCTCCACCCTCGGCGCCGTCGTCATTAGTGCCGATGACGAATAGTGCGACGGCTACGGCGACTTCAACTCAGCCAACGACTTCGTATTCTGTGCCGTATTATCAACAACGGCCAGGATACAATTATTGGCCTTATGGTGCTAGCCAGACATCATATCCTCAGTATACTTATCCCTATGGCGGGTATTATACGAGTGTCTCTACGAATGGGGCTGCTCAGCCAACTTATGGATATGGACAGTATCGGAGTGGACAATTACAGTGGCAGCAGCCGTATCAGGGACCAAGGCAGTGCCCGATTCCAGCTCCAGCACAAATCACTGCTTCAATGTCTGCCAATGTCCAGCCGGTCGAAGGTTCACAGATGGAATCCTCATCAGATGACATGGAGAAGGGGCAATCTACCCAGGTTTCAACCACGACACCTGCCTCGACCGGTACCGGAGAAGGAGGAGGTTCTGCAACGTCCCCAGGGATTATTCCCCTGCAAAAGGCAACTGCAGGAAGCATATCAGTGCCTATCCAATCTGCTCAAACCTCGAGTAATGACGGTAGTGCATCCGCCTCAACTCCCGAACAACCATCGGTCGATCTCACTAATGCTTCTGTTCATACTGACCTCGGCTCCACCGCTGCGGAGGGCGATTCACAACAACAGTTTACGCTAACGCCTGAAATAGAACAGGCGATTTTAAGAAATTTGCAGGCATTATCATCAATGCCTGAGGCACAGTTAGCAGAGTTGTTGCAGGGCAATCCACAGTTGAAGCCTTTACTTGCGGTGTTGCATCCCAGCAAACCTGCAGGGTCTTGAATTTGATGATTGTTTGTATAATTTATGCTGTCCTATGTTATGCCCCTTCCTGTTGTTGTATTTTACGCCATCATCGAATTCAAGTTGTAATCATGGTAGTAGTCTTGTTAAAGTATGAATATGCTTTAATAGCTGTTTCTGTTGTAGTCATTATTTCCTGGTTTTTCTAAATGATTATTCTTGAAGACACGGTTTTGAATTTGTCAGTGACAGAAATCGACAGATGAACTTGGAAGTAAATGTGACAGACACGTTAATATTTAAAAATATTTATATCAGAGTTTGAAAGTAGACATTGTTCAGTGTGTGAGGAAGCTTTACTATGCAGTTCGGATAGATCCATCTTCAATTTTTTGTGGCCGACACAACAGGCGGAAATACAGGAATGCTGGGAATTGACACTGCCGTTTGACTGCTGTTTGTTTCCATAATACCATCAGTAACAGGACCTCTTAAATTTCCTTTGGGGTACAACTAGAACTCTCATGAGATACATTGGAGTGATCTTGATGCATTAAAATTGTACAGTGTCCCAGTATCGGGAGTCATTGTATGTCACAAATATTAACTGATATTGTTAAAAAATGGACTTCATAACTTGTACATAAAAACAAAATTTTGGCAAGTTTCAATTTACTTCATATCGAGTCCCCTGTCAGTCCATGTGATCTATAATTTGCATCATTAGGTTATGGGCCCCGAGGGTTACTTGCCTGTAATGAATGAGATGTTCGAACCTTCCAACAACACAATGGTAACAAAGCTACCTCATCTGGTCAAAATGGAGCCTACATCTTGGAGACTCAATGAAGTGACTAGGGATGATAGATATTGCCATCAAGTTGTAGGTAGGAATGAACATCATTCATGATAAAAAAGAAATCCTCAGGACTTTAACCTGATGATGTAAATGATAGATGATAGCAGAAAACAAGTGGGTGGAAAGATGACAAACACATAAAACATCAAAGTGAGTGCTTAAGTATCAGTCAATCCAAATAGCTATAAGCAAATGACAACACAACCCAAAATCTCAAGATTCCCATGTAAAATATAGCAAATGTACTACTCTGACTTCTCTCCAATGAGATGGGGATATCATTCAAGCTGGACACAGTCAGGATGGGAATGTCATAGTTATTCATACAGAAGGTATGACACCTGCTTAGATGAGAACAAGAGACCTTTCCTGAGAATATAACTTGGGCAAAGTGATGACATGCATCAAACATCATCTATTCATCATTTATTACATTAACTTCTGTGTTAATCGGAGCCGAAATTAATCACTTAAGGATGTGACAAAGATCCTTTCACTTCGATAGGAATTGCTCACAGACCCAGCTGAAGGCCTAGAATATCGATCTATGTTCTATGTCATCTAAGGTGGGATTCAATCTGCTAATACTTACTGTCCGTTGTACTGTGCATACTGATTACAGTCCATTGTCTATAAATCCTTAGCCATTTTCTCTCAAATACACCGAATTCTGTCCCTTTAGTAAACCGGGTAGCACATGCGAGTAGCCGACAGGTGCTTAGACCCTAACGTCTGACCAAATCATCGCTGCAAGTCTACGTCCCACAAGTCAGACATGCCAGGATCCAACATTTCAGCACAAGATTCCAACTCTCTGAAGCATCATGCAGATATACAGAAAATCAACATACTTGAAAACATGGATCAAAACGAAGTTTCCAATTATGTCTTTACACACAATTGAAATCATGAAACCACCGTTTGGTAGACATGAATTTCTCCGAGTCGAGTTCGTTTTGTAATAATAGATAGAATTTTGACTGTATACCAGAGAGAATCACATGTTAGGGATTTCGGGCTGAAACTGTTCGTTGTCGAAGTCAGCATGTTTATATGAGGCGCGGGATGCATCTTGGACAATGTCGTCGGATTAGATATTAGAGGTGTCGGCATTGTAATGTCGTGGTAAGAAGAGTGCTGGGAAATTGATGATCTAGAATGTTGGGAGCCCCTAGATGCAAGGATCGACACAGCAGCCGGAAGATAATCGGTGTCGGAGTCCATGTTCTGTACAAAGGACGGAACCTGAGAAACTGTTATGGGTATCTGGGCAGAGATGATAGGATCTTGAGGCTGTTGAGAAACTCGGGTCTCTAGAGGACTATACGGAGTATGGAATGAGAAAAGTGTTGTCTGAGGTATCACAATAGCTGCAGGCCCAAGTGTCAGCTTCTTAGCCATTGAGCTGTTCTTAGAGGAAGTATCCGGAGTGAGACATCTGGACTGGAACCTTGACAATGATTTGCAAGGAGAGTCGATGTTGTTTGTCATAGCAGCAAAAGACCTCTGGTCGGAGGTTAATGTAGATATATGAATTAGAACCGGGTTGGTGTGAACGGAAAGTAAAGATTCTCTACTTCATTCAGGTTTCGCCTTTGCTGCAAAAATTGGTATTAGACTCGAAAGTTGTCACATGAGAACAAACACACCCAACCGTGTTCGACTTTTAGCCGTGCGTACCGCAAGCGCATCTGGAGCTATCCCGACAACTGTTGAAGATAGTTATATATCAGTATAACAAATATGATTAATAGTTCGCTCATATGATTGGCTTTAGCCCTCTCCAAGGTGTACTTCCTCTTCTTTCCATCTCACTTGTGTGTGAAGCAGCCGAAACCGTAGAAATCAACGTAGTTCTCCGCCTGGCAAGTGACTAGAGGAGTTAAATGGTTCAGTATAATAAACATAGATGTGAGTCAAAGTTGAAGTTTTGCTGCCATCAAGATTCTTGACCCCACGTGCTTGCAAATTCAATAGCACTTAATAAATAATCTTCTGTTGCCTTCCCCTGTCTGGATCCATTTTTCAATCCAAGAAGAGAAAAAAATACATACTTCCTAAACCAGAGAGATAGACAACGATCTAGTGGGAGCAAGAGAAATTCAAGGTCAAGACCAGATGTGGATTATCACGGGCCCATTTGATGGAGAGGGAGCTGCAGAAGTCTCATTGCTGAGTACGTTCATTTCCACTACATTTGAGCTCCTAGTCAATTTCAGAAGAGTCAAAGCTCCTTAAGGCCGGAAAATCATATTCTCTTGGGCGGAAAAATCAGCCTCTCATCGTATCAAACAAGAAAGTATCTGGTTTGCATTGTACGTTCACAGTTGGCAAAAGTACTCTGGATGATGTGGTGCGAATGAACCGCCAATGTTTTTCCTTACATTTGTACTGACTGGTGTATTCTCAGAATGACCCAGAGAAGCGGCCGACATTGACTTTTCATAATGAGAGGGACAAGACCATGAGACTAATACGAAGGGAGTCACAAAAGACTTTAGAGTCCAAGATGGTACTCGAGTTGCAGGATGGTGATGTAATACATGTTGTCACCGGAATCCCGATATCGTGAGTGAGGCTACTTGAAGTTTGAATGCTTCTAACTTCTTATCTAATGTAGGATCAAGTGGCAACAAATTTGTTGTTATTCCTCAAGCCTGAAAGGAAAATCAAGTGTTTCCCTGGAAACATGCGTTCAGTTGGGTTAGTATGTTCAATCTCTTTTTCATTCCTTCAATCAATAATCGTCATACAGGTATATCAATTGTCTATGCTTCGAATGAACATATCACACATCATATCTTACCGACTTATACTGCCACTCCATCAGTTGCTAGTTCCCTCATCTCCGCCGCTCAGTTTGTCAAACTTGAATGGTTATTGGAAGTACTAAAGAATGAAGCTTTGCTTGAAGAGAACTTTATCTTACCCAATATCAGCAAGTTCCGACCGACATTCTCTCCCTCTCTCGGTCCTTCTCAGAAGGTTTTCAAAGTCTGGGAACCAAATGAGGAGCGTTTCAATCTTTTCGCTGAGTATCGGTTTTTGGTCTTTGGTGAAAAGACCAGGGAGATAGAGGGTGATTTAAGGGACTTGATCAAACGCGGAGGAGGGTTTATTGAGACTTTCGATGTCGCTGGTGGCGTTGCAAAGCTACATAAGGCGCTTACGAGGGGCCGAGCGAAGGAGAATCAGCGACTTGTCGTTATCGCAGACGTAAAGGATATGCAGGCTGCCATTGGAACGGATGAATTCAAAAAGCTAACAGACGAAATTGAAAGGTGCAATATTATACTGCATTCGTTGGATTGATCCTGACATGATGCGCAGTTTTGGACTACCCATTACAAATCCAGAAATTGTTGTACAGGCGGTAGTAGAAGTTGATCTTGCTTTGTTGACAGCACTGAGATCGAGTCCTGCAGCAACTGATGTCTTGGGTCGTGAGTTCGGCATGAATCATTCCATGACTAGCGGAAGATTGATAAGAAAAAAATCAATGCTTCCACAGCAGCGTCATTACCCAACTATATTCCAAACTCAATTTCCGAAGAACCTTCGATCCCTCCTGAGGAAGCTCCGGCAAGAGCACGTCTTGTCCGGCGAGCCGCATCTCGACAACCTTCAATAGAACCCACACCTTTCGTTATTTCGGAGGAAGGGATTAAGATCGAGACACCCAAACCACGTCGAGTGCGTCCTCGCTAAGTCCTCATGAGATGTCTCTCACAGCTGCTCTAGTTACTATTGTCACGACGAGCAAAGACTACTGAACCCAGGGCTAGTGTTGAGCCCCCTGAACAACTAGAGGATGCTCAAGAATTTGTTGTTCGTCTATATTCTCGTTGGGTTGTGCTTCTTATCTTACTTGTGTGTAGGCGCTCGCTCCCAGTCGAATACGACTCAAACGTCGACTCGGCGCAGCATCCACTTCGGTGCATGAAGCGGCCGAGCAATCTCAGCTTCCGGATATCCCTCCTGCGGTTGAAGATGAGCCTCCTCTCAAGAAATTCAAAGCACTTTTTGATGCCAGCGATCCTGCCCGTTCTGGCGCAGTCGAATCATTTGATGAAGATCTCGGCGAAGTTACTGAAGCAAATCAGACACAATCTCATCTGGGAGGACTTGTCCGTAGTGTTGCAACCGGAACTAATCTATCGGTAATACGGGAGGCGGAAGAGGAAGAGGAATCTAATGAGCTCGGTAATCATACACGGAGTCAAATGAGAGGGACCAAGAGAAAAATAGATAGCATTCAGCAAGAGAGCCAGGGCATTGATATTATCGACCTGAATGCCATCGATGATGATGCACAACCAGCAAGAAAGAGACAGGCTTTGGATTCCACACAACAGGTCAATGGTATAGCTTCGGAATTGTCAATGCATTCGCCAGAAGGCAAAAAAGCAGGGAAAAAAATCAATTCCGGCGCCCCCTTTGGAAAGCCAGATACGGATGCCGCGTTCCTCACGGCAGTTGCATCAACGAAAAAGGGAAAGAGAACAGAAGATGACTTTGATCGTGAATTTAACAACTTGAGGATCTCGAAACCAAAATCATTTGGTCAAGATCTGCAACGGAGAGAAGAAGAGGAAGAGGAGTGGAAGGGATTCACTGATTTTGGGGATGATACCGGACTAAGGGGGAATTTTATGGTCGTGCTGGAGATGGATGTGTATAAGAAGACGAAAAGTGGCTATGTTTCACAAGGCGCAGGTGGATCTCAGGAGAAAGTACTGCCAGACAAGTGGAAAGATCAGCCGAACTTTAAGAAGTTTCAGAAGGTATATTACCACCTGCAAATTCCCTGACTTACCTGATGACTGAACCTGAAGAAAATTCTTCCCACTCGCCGAACATTGATTGAACTTGTAGTCAACGAGGACAATGACATTGCGCCTAGTAAATTCCCATATCATCTCAATTTGCCCCAACTCACTCTTACTTGGTCGATTAGCACACTGGAAGAACAAGAAGTCCATCAAGAAACAAGTTGAAAATGTCTCTCAGGGAATCAAAAGTGAGAATCGCCCACCCTTGCTCCGAGCCTCGGCGCAAGCAACAGGTATCATCAATGATAGCAGCGATAATGAAACGCCACCCATGCTTGGTAAACGCAAGACTGCACCAACAGTTCAATCCACCCGACCTTCCTCACGAAAAGCGCCACAGGATCCCTCAATGGCACAGACAGCATCCAAACTATCTGGCTTCCCGGAAAATTCAGCTGCACCACCAATGAAGGGAAAAAATAAACAATTAGCGACAGCACTGTTTCTGGATTCAGATGATGACATCGTCGAGGTGGACGAGCACGAACAATCACAAAATACTATCACCTCGAAGGGAGGATACAACGATGAAGACGATCAAACGTTGAGATCCATCGAACCTGGCACGAAACGGCTTAATGAAACGTTGCCGGAAAGGTCGAGAGTTGGATATGGCAGAAGACAAACGGCAGCTGCAGATGACGACTCGGACGATGGTGTAACCTTTAAAGGCTTCAAAACGGGTAGGACAAGACGTTGACAAGATCTATTGTCTATACACTATCAGTTGAGGATATGTAGACTTGTGGCTCTTTGTTCTTTGAATAGCCACGACTCAGCGGTAAAAAAATTTACAATTCTCAAGTTAGGCTCCAATCGTACAATTTATTTATTCTTCATCGCCAAAACGAGATATCAAACATGTTCTTTGAGAGGACCGGAGCAAGAACTATAATTTTAATCAGTCACCAAACAAACAAGCAGGAAACCAAAATTGATTAATACATCCGGGAGCTGAATTCACATAGCAGCAGCGGTACTGTTGCAAGTACGACTACATATCGCCTCAATAAAGCTACCCAGCATTTCTTGAGCTTGGGCTACGAGGAGTCGAGTACAACACTGGTCTTGCTCAGAGCCTGTCGTTTTTCATATTATCACGCGATCCATCAACGAACACGGGAAACTAGCCTTCTTGTCCAGTTAAGGACATTGAAAATTCCCCAGAGATGTGGGCAGAACATACTTCCGGTTGAGATCGATCTTGTAGCTCATCTACCGCGGAATTCACTGTATTAGAGTTCACAATCTCCGGTATCTTTGCTAGTCCAGTATAAGTTGATTGCTTCTTTGTTTTCTTTTTGCGCTGGGGTATAGAACGTTGTTTCCAGGGCGGTATTTCGGGTACTGGGTCAGTGGGAGGGAGTTCTTCTGGAGGAGGAAGCCTCATCCTCTCCACGTAAGTTGGTCGTTCATCAGGTGGGAGTTTCTTTGGTGGAGGCACGAGAGGGGGGAAGGGGCGGTATGTTGGATGATGAAAGACACCTTCTTCGTCTCGATAGCGTGGATACACACCTCCATAATCGCGCTTCTTGTTTGTGAACAAGGGGTCCAACATGCGGTAAAAGTCCGGAAGGTCTTCCACACCATTTTCTACAGGAGAATTAGGTGTTTTCGGACCAAAAAAAGTGAAAGAGGGCCAAACGGGCATGTTGGGAAAGCGTGTTGAACATCTCTCTGAAGATTTTTTTCTGCTTATAGGGGCATTGTGTGTTTCCTCATTTGCCGAGAAGTGTATCTGCCCTCCACACTCAAAGATATAACATCAATACAAAGGTTGTTTTTGCCTTCTTTTGGTACACCAATGCAACGTGCCGGTCGTTGAACCGAGGCGATCGACTTGATGAGGTGAAATCTACTTTCACTTAAAATACTTGAAACATTGAGAAGTGAGTGGAGCGAGAGCGGTGAAGAGAAAGGGAATTGTATGGGATGCCGAAAAAGTTTGAAATGCATGAAGACGGAGAAAGTTACAATAGGCCCAGGTCCAATCCATGCGGGTAGACATACAAATATGCCATTGCAAGTCTTGTTGAAGGGTCTGTAACCGTATGTAGTCATGATGGCCACTGCGCAATGCTTTCAACTTTATGCGTCCAGGATTCATTGAAATTTGCTGTAATGATTCATCGTCTGATTTCATCCATAGAAGGAAACTTAGTACATCAGTATTCTGAATCGTCAATGGTCTATACACAAGAAAAGAACCCTAGTTCTACCTTGTTCCGTTCTTCCTTCCAAAGTAGAATCGATTGACGAGGTTTGACGTCGCATAAATAAATCATCATCACTTCTATAAAATTGTCAAGTAACAACGGAGCTTCTCGAACAAAAAAGTAGATCCGGATTTTCTGACAAGATCTGACAAGAACCTTTGTAATGGCAACATGCTGTTTCTGATCCACCGGAACATTGCAAACCCCTATTTCCTCATCACAGTTTTCAAGTCCACTAGGAATGCATCAGGAACGCTGCCTTATCTTTACCACCATATAATCAAGACTGTGTTCATCCAAGAAACTTCTTGGTGACATCTAAAACATTCACTGTCCCACACGATTCTTCTAGCTCCCCTCCCTTGTGATTTCCGAAGGTGTTGCAATGAGAATGGCTAATCTCACTAAAAATAGGGCATTAGATAAGCACAACAATTTTGTGTCGATAGGAGGTTTGCATTGAACTTGATACCAAAACAGATGAAAAAGAGGGTCCGAGTGGAGAAATCTTGAAACAAGATCTTTTTTTTTAGTAATAGCCAGGAAGTAAGCGGATGGACCCTCACTAGCACCGACAAATATGTAATGACCTGTGAGGCTGATTCTTTTGACGGCATGCTTTTCGTCATCAGATCATTTCCTTCAATGATTCAACATTCTATCGCTCCCATAGCCAGCATATTGATAACATTCAAGGACGGAATGTGAAAAACCAAGGGCACACATAAAGCATATCCAAGTGTACCCTCCTTAAGTTTAATCCAAACACAGGATAGATAGCGACCAAGAATAATGTTGAGAGTACGAGGACCTATAGGTGTTATCATCACCTGGTGCACTGTAGCATTGGTTTGTTGCTTGGACTTCTACGAATCTCGGATTCCCGGGCCAGTTTTTTCGGCATCAGATCCAGTACACTCGTCGCTTCACTATCCTGAGGTCGAGGACAATAGCGCTCGCAATACGCCTGGAAGCATAACCCTCCTTCTCTCTCTGACCAACGTGATGAGCACTTAGCGTTCTTAGACCCCTCAAGATTGAACCCTTTCTCTTTCCATCATAGAGAAAATCAGGCCCGCCAATCCAGTTGACATGAATCGTACTCATAGATAGTACCCCTTGCTTCGAAACGCGTCTGATCTGGTGGCAAAGCCAGGTCACTTTGGTTATCGCCTCCGAGTTACAGGACCTTTCCACTGGCAACATTTTCCAGACCCAGAAACGAATGCATAAGATTACGAAATTTGATTGTAGACCACCGATGCTAGAGACGCATTAAGTCGAGAAGAAAAAAGCATGATCCAAGTGCCTTGTGTTGCAGTAACACAACCATACCATGGGAAATACAAAATCACGTGGTATAATTTTCGTTTCTCTGACCGGTGTCCTTATTTAAGGCTCGAGGTCTGGCAATCCTTTTCAAAGTTACCAATGGCCACCACTCAAATGGTTCCCCATCTCATGACTCTAGCTGATCTTTCCGCACCTCAGATAAGACAAATCATTATCTATTCCTACAATCTCAAGCGACTGTCTTTGCCATGGCTTGGCCCTCTTGGCTCAAAACGCGAGGGACATACCGCACCCCGTCTTCCACCGCAGTCCTTGTTCAACAAAACAATTGCCCTTCTCTTCTCGAAGCGGAGCACTCGTACTCGTCTTGCTGCCGAGACGAGCTCTGCGCTTCTGGGGGGGCGTGCCCTTTTCTTGAACCGTGATGATATTCAATTGGGTGTCAATGAATCCTTTCGAGATACGGCCCGTGTTGTTGGAGGAATGTGTCAGGGCATCTTTGCTCGAGTCGGCGAACACGCAGAAATCGAGGTCGGAACATCTTGTTATTTATATCTTGTCCCGATACTGATTTCAAATTCAAGGAATTGGCCAAGTACTCGCCTGTACCTGTTCTCAATGCGCTTTCAGATCGCTGGCATCCCACACAAATTCTTGCAGACTTGCTCACACTTCATGAGCAGTTCCAACCCAAAACGATCTCAGCTTCTCTTCCCCCATTGACAGTTGCCTACGTTGGCGATTCCGCCAACGTCCTTCATGACATGCTCGTGACTTACCCTCGTCTTGGTCACAAGCTCCAAGTTGCCAGTCCAGAGAAGTACCGGGCCCCACCTGTGGTTTGGGATCGCGTCGTGGAACTCGGCTGCGACAAGGGTATCACATGGACGACTGACCCCAAAGAAGCTGTGCACGATGCCGATGTAGTCGTCACTGACACTTGGTTTGTAGCATTACCGTTTCATTAAGTTCTCGCACTAACGTCGATACCAGGATTTCCATGGGCCAAGAGGCAGAAAAGGAAGAACGCTTGCAAGCCTTCCAGGGCTATCAAGTGACCGAGAATCTTTGTAAAGAAGGTGGTGCGAAGCCAGATTGGAAATTCCTACATTGCCTTCCTCGGAAATCGCACGAGGTTGATGATGAGGTCAGTACATTCAACTCCCTCGTCTAACCTCGCATCTTGATTTTCCCATTTCTCTCAGGTCTTCTATGGTCATCGTTCTCTCGTATTCCCTGAAGCCGATAACCGTAAGTGGACGATCATGGCTCTATTCGAGTAAGTGCACAGATCAGGGAGACCATCATCTTGACTGATCCATTCGCCCCAGCCTCTGCTTTGGAAGGTGGAATCTTGATGCGGAGATAAATCTCGATAAAAAGGCCGACAAAAAGGCCAAGAAATAGTTCATGCAGATAATGAATAGGATATGAAATTTGGGCATTGTGATTGACGGTGTGAGCGGTGCTCAATGGGCTCAGTCTATCATTGACATAATTATAGCTATGGGTAGAATTAGAGAGGAATGTATATCGTCGTGGCAGAAAGGTGCCGTGGAACTGGATCGAAGGCAAAGTCGTGTTTGCCTGATCATCACAAGGTGGAAACAATTGCAATATCACATCTAATTAGTTGGCAGTTTCGTCCATCCTCATTATGACAGTGAAATTGATGTCGGGGAATGATAGTTCCTTGTCTCCATGTTCGCAGAAAGGGGATGAGAGTTGTGTCATACTTAGTCTTACTTCATGTAATCAGCTTATCAATTATCTATTGGTAACGTGTCAGTTGCTCTCATGTCTGACAAACCAACCATACCTCATAACAGGAAAAACATTTAGTTCAATATGTCCTATATAAATCCGCTTTCACTTGATCATTCACATCTTCGATCATTATGAGCAAAGTTCCCTCACAACACAAAGCCCTCTTCATCGCTAGCCGTCAAGCGGATTTTGCCCTTGGAAACAACCAGATCAAAAGTCCTGGTCCAGGGCAGCTTTTGCTCAAGATCAAGGCAACTGCTTTGAATCCCGTAGATTGGAAGATCCAGAAACACGGCATATTTCTCAATTCTTATCCTGCGATTGTGGGAACAGATCTGTCCGGAGAAGTGGTGGTGGTTGGAGAAGGTGTAACTAGGTTCGCAGTTGGGGATAAAGTGTACGCATCTCTCTTTTGATTTCTCTCTTTTTCACCCGGTTATTTACTTTGTAGGACAGATTCTGCCAAGGGGCTTTCACTACTGAATATGCATCGTTCCAGGAATATGCATTGGCGGATGAGATCCATCTAGCAAAGGTATCTGATTTTCTTGAGCGTCAAAAGGATTCCTAGCATCATCTCGCATGCAGATACCCTCGAACATTTCATTTGATGAAGCGGCTTCTATCCCTCTTGGTATGACCACAGCTTATGTTGGGATGTACCACAAGGCACCCTACGGCATGGGTCTCATCAGTCCAATCGATCCTACAGGTCAAGGTCACTACAGAAACGATCCGTTCGTCGTGTTGGGGGGTGCATCCTCCGTTGGCCAGTTTGGTTTGTCTCCCTCGAGCTCAGAATCAAATCGAAAGTCAACTTTTTTTTTTTTAACAAATCCCAGTCATCCAATTTGCCAAATTTTCCGGTTTTTCGCCTATCATTACTACCGCCTCACTCAAGCACACATCGTACCTTCAGTCCCTTGGTGCCACGCACGTTCTCGATAGAAACCTTCATCGTGGTGACATCAAAACTCGAATCGACGAGATCACCGATGAGGCACCTATCAAATATGTTTACGATACAATCTCCTTGCCCGACACCCAAGCTACCACCATCAAAGTGATGGACCCTGAGGGACAGGCAGTACTCGTATTGCCTCCGCAGGTCAAATCGATCGATAGGCATATCACGAGTGTTGTTGCGCTGAGGCAGTCAGAACACAATACAGAAATATTGAAAGAGTTATATACAAAATTAACTGAATGGGTCGAGACTGGGATCATCAAGGTAAGTTGGTTGCTTGTTTCAGTAGGTGACGATTGCTTATATTTGATATAAGCCTAATAGAGTACATTTATTGCGCGGAGGTTTATTGGGCATCATAGAAGGCCTCAGAAGAATGGAATACAACCGAGTTTCTGGTGTCAAACTTGTCGTTCACCCAGAGGAGACTCCGGAGGCATAGGTTAAGCGTTGTATGACATAGGACAACAATGAATGGATTCTTCTGCGGTGTATTTTAGGCAACAACACTCGGCCTGAACGTATATGGCTATCTCTGATTAATGCTCGCTTGGTCTGGTTACTTGTGCCCAAGTCAAGTGAATACTCTTATCAGAAAAAGTGATCGCGAAAGGTACACAAGATAAAAGTGCCAAAAGAATTGCCTACTAAAGTATACGCATCTCGAGAGGACAGGACGGCGAGTAGCGAAGCTACATGAAGGACGTTGCCAGCGATCGTCCGCGACTCTGTCTTGGACAAAGGCGATTGATGGAAGGACTCGGTAGGACATCCGGGACAGAACACGTAATTCGACCTATCTCGTGTGTGGAAATCGGAGATTTTCCTTTTCCTCATAGAGAAGCTCTTGCTGTTTTTTTTTTCACGACGAATGCCGTCCTTTGTTCAACGAGAAACATAATTACAGAGTCTCTCTGCACGTGGGACCGTGGTCAAAGAAAGACTTCCTTTCCGCAGTACATCCAGGGCGAGTTGCAAGTTTTCTCTGAGAGGAAGCACATCCGGCATTTCTACCGCTGTATTGCACTCTACCTGTCTCGGTCATCTATACGATTTCGAGTCGACCTCTGTGCCGGGCTTCAGCTCTAATGTCTTTCCTTCTGTGTTTGTGGGCGAGTATGTCAAGTCAACAGTTCGTACGGGATAAGGTTTGGGAGGAGTCCGCTATCGGGTACGTCTTTGTGCGAATTTTATCCATAACAAAGTGTCAACGACCGACATCCAGGACGTCAACTTGATCATTCTCTGCGATGAATATATGGCGACGCTCAGTTTACCATGCAGGTTGTCAAGGATCCTGAACGCATGACCTTGATTGCATAACGAGCGGGGAACATGACGAAGGAAGGGATTTGTCCAAAGTCGTAGACAAAGTACCAAGCTACGCTGGATTTACGACCTCTCTCCCTCGTTTTGAACGGCTTTCTTGAACGCCTCGGATGTCTTGTTGTCTTGTGCCTCGTGTGTCCTCTGTTCAAGACCAACTACAACATCTTCGTTTCCACTTCACAAGACATGCTCGTCAGCCAGACAAGGTGCCAGTCCCGCAACTTTCCTTTTTTTTTTTTTGCCATCGTTTTCGATTCTGGCTCTCACTAAAGGTGATCGGCACCTGAATCAGTTGGCAAAATAGGTTCATCCTTGTTTAATGAGCAGATGACGAGTTAAACGGAAGCTGTTGGATGTTACGACTGCGGCTGGCTAATTCAAGTCATTGATCCTGAGCTCGAGCCTCCGAAGTGAAAGCCAAGCCTTGCGACTCTTGAGCCATACGATTTTTTGTTCCAGCCAATTCGGCTTGCTCCTGATTGGGTGCCGCAGTTATGGGCATCCGAACAACGTAATAGCATATACCACAGGATTGTGTAAAATTTAGAAATTTGTGTGCTTTTTATGTTCTCAGCTCTCCACAAGTAAATCACACTTCAGTACGCAAAACATCACATGTTCTTGTAATTAACTACTTGGACGTTGGTAGTAGCTATGATCCATGTAACTCTGACAAAAGACTACACACGCTTTGAGGCCAACTCACACGGTAAATGCGGTCGCAGACTCAACATAGCAAATACCATCAAGACTTTTGGCTTTTTTCATGCTATGAAAGGGCGAGGGAGAAGAATCGAGGTTGTTTGAGGTGGGCCAATTCGTCTAGCCCGGGGCTATGCGCAAGTGCAGATGAGAAGAAGAAGAGACGTACTCAAATTTCACGAAAAGGTCATGGTGTAGTTCACACTCTTTTCCTTCGAGAATTGTGTACTGAGAGCGTGAATGGAATGCATGTAAGGGCCTACAATTCAAGGTGAAAATTCGATGTTGACGCCGCAAATGGCATGACGAAGCAAAAATGGCCAGACAGCACACGCCAGAACCTCGAAGCGACAGATGATGTGAACGTCCTCCTTCAGCAACTCATAATACGGTGATTTGTCTACTTCATGGTGATGAGTCTGAAATTTACTGAGAGGAGGGGGGCCAAAGCCTAAGACGACTTTGAGGTTGGTTGGTGGTTGGAAATGAAGAGGAAATGAACTCTATTGGAGAGTGAAGCTAATGTTGGTCAATCAAGGCTAGATGGGCAAGGATCGGCTCAAATTGGTCACGCCTTCCTTTTTTGCTCTATCTTGTTATGGCCCTCTCCAGGTGTTCGTGAGATCATCAATGCTACATCACTTTGCTTTTTCGGTTCATCAGATTTCCCATGAACTAACACGGAATGCAAGTCTTCTCAGCCTCCCCTAATGGTTATCGTAGTGGTGAGCCAAGCGCTGATTTGTTCTTTTGCCTCCCGCCATAACGTTCCACGACGCCAGTTCCAATCATGCTGATCTTGTCCCTCCTGACTCTCGTCCATCTTGTCGCTGCAAGCTCTTTATTGAGGATCGCAAGTCCAATCAAAATGTTGAATATTCGGGACCTTGTTGTGGCTAGGCAAAGTTCAACTGGCGCCAACGCCACAGTCCCTGCTGAGTGCAGCTCTGTTTGTGACGGTATCAATGATGTGGTTGCTCGAGTAAGTAACTTGGCGGTTTAGGAACAATATTTACAGGTCACAGGGATGCTCTCTACAAGATTGCTGTCAATCGAGTTTCATCAACGGATATGCAAACTGCCTCGAGTGTGTTGGTAACGCTCTAGGTGCTACTAATTTCACTGCCGCACAGCAAACCCTTGATGGTGCGTTGGCCGTACAATTTCCTGAGCAAAACCTGTCTGACCGATGACTGAATGTTCAGACTTAACTACGGAATGTGATAGCAGAGGACTCAGTGTCCCTTCGCTCACTCTCTCTGGACCAGTAGCCAGCGGAGCTCTGTCATCTGCCCTTGCCACGGTCATATCTACTCAGTCTACCGATGCCCTAACCACTATCAGTGCCCTGAGCCCGACCCCGCTTACCATTGTCCCAGCCAATACCGGAGCCCAGTCTACCGATACCCTAACCCAGTCTACCGGTTCACCAGCCCAGTCAACCAACACCACTTCTAGCGCAAAACAAAGCTGCTTGATTCCTCATCTTTTATACGTGCAGGTTTCAGTCGTTCTGTTGGGTGGTCTTGTCCATTTGGCGCTGTGAATTACCATCATCTGCCCATCTTACTTCTTTTTTTTTCTTCCTTTAGCGTGTGAATGACAATTGCATGTCGTTTGAGTATGATTATATATGTGTGTGTTTTTCCCCAAATGGCGCCGCTTTGCAACTAGTCTGGGATAGACCAGTGATGCAGGGTCATTGTCACTCGATGGAGTGCTTTTTTCGGGTCCATTTCCTCTTAGTGTGTGAATGACAATTGGATGCCGTTGGTTATATATCTATCTGTTTTTCCCCCCAAATGGCATCGCTTTGCAAATAGACCTCTCAGGAGTGAACGCAGACGTCAGTGGCTCACTTGTACACATCAAATTGTGATCACCACTGCTTGCTGTACGTTGACCAAGGCCACTGCACACCACCATAAGACAACAAGCCGCAGTTGATCCCGTTTCTCCCTTAGCGCATAATGCGCAATGTAACTGGTGATCTGCGATGACAAATCGTTCCTTGGACGCTGGACTTTCGGGTGCTACAGGTGCATCGCGTCTTTGTAGTCTCTAGAAACTGCGGTGATGCTTTGAAATTTTGGGCAACTGTGTCACTCCATTATAGAGTTGCAGGCCATAACAGAGCAACCAGCTGCATGACTTGGACTGTAATAGCCATTACCGGACAGCGATCTGGTGTACTTCATTGACCCGTCGTGCCTACTCCAATCCAAAGGCGGTATTACTGAACACTTAAAGAATACACATGTGCAGAGATAGACCGACAATACACCGGGATCATCTCTTGTTTACAAGACATTTCACGCAGGCCAACTAGCCATGATTACAAATTCACTACGTCTACCTCTCTTCATCCATGTCGTCCCAGGGCCAGTGGTTCATCGTTCCTCCACTGACTGGCCCCCTCCAATACCTCTTCCTTGCTCTCCTTCACGAACGCCATGACATGATCGTAATTCTCAGCCAGCACACCGCCATCCTCCCCAGGGTAGGCCATAGCCTGCGCGCTTCTGCCTTAACCAATGCTTCTTTCAGTATCATCGTCTCGCTTATAAACTCAACGGGACACGATACGCCTCCTCCCACAAACCCCTCCCATCTCTCCGTTGCTTGGATGAGCGCATTTTGAAACCCCGCCTGCCCAGGGAGCATCAGCCTGTTGGAGGAGACGGCCGCGGAGTCCGCACAAGGGGTCAGTGCCAGCGATGTAGTGAGGCTGGTTGTACTCCTTTGTGTTGGTGACATAATGCTAATGGACAAGGCGATAATGGTGGAGATCCACCCCCGTGGGCTTGATCGAGAATTCTCTGGTGGAAGGGGGGCAATGTCATAGACTCCAGGGATGCGCATCTTCATAGTGCTTGAAGGGTTGGGGAACGCCGGCGAGGAGAAACGTGGACAGGATAGAGGCGTGTTGCCAGTTAATTAGGCCGACGATTTGGCAGCCAGAGTTGGGCGATCTCGACACGATGATGTTGTCGTGCTGAAGGTCTGGATGGCGGAAGCGGAAGCGACTGGGAGTGGAATCTCCTAGGGACGAGTGATGAGGTGAGGCTGAGGTACTGCTCCAAGTACTCAATGTGAGTCGATGGCGACTGTTGCTGGTACCGGTAAGCGCGCCTCATTTCATGCCGTTGTGGCAGGATTGGTCGTCCAAACTGCCTCAGGTCGTGCGCTGCTACTACGAGAGCTGCTTCGGTGTTTTGATCTATGGTTGTTGATTACTTCGGGGGCATAATCATGAGAAGACAGAGAACGACATACAGGGTCTTCGATTCGCCTCGACCTTTGCCCTTCTCCCCCACCATAGCGCTAGGCTCATATCAGGACCGATGCAGAAACGCTCGTCATCTAGCGGTACACCCAGCCCTGTAGTAACCTTGTCCAAGGCTCTGGTGAAGTCTAGGCTTCCAACAGCGGGAAAAGAGAGTGACATCATCCGTGACTCGAGTTGAGTGAGCTGACGGATGATGGAATCGACTTTTCGGTCAGCCAGGCCGGACCAAACCCCCTCGAGCTTGGAGCTCTGAATGAACTCCGTTACGGTGTTCCAGCAGCGTTGTCCGAGTCGGGAGAGTACCCATATATCTTGGGAACGGGTAACCCGGAGGAACGCATGTACTCAATTGTGGCGACTTCGCTGGCAATGGCGCAGTACTTTGGAGCGGTGATGTAGTCTGGAACATGTGCGACCATCATGTAGAGTGATGAGAAAGGTTCGATTAAGTGCACCCTCGGCAAGCTGGCAATACTTTGGTTGACGGCTCCCGCTATAAGTTGACTATAAGTTGACGTGGCCCGTCGACATTGAAACTGAAAACGAGCCTCCGTTCCTCGTGGCGAAGAGACTCGTTGTAACTCTGCAGCCTTTTCGTAACGAGTCGCTCAGCACCAAAGTCATGAGTGTCAGGGAATCATCACAACTCTGGTTTTCCTCACGCTCTCCTCAGTTTGGTGCCGGAGTTTGTTCACCACAACCTGAGGGAAGGTTCGCACTAGATTCCTTAGAGTCTCCTGCAGAAAGTCATCCATTTGATCAGACAAAATGTGCTCATGCAGAACCCGAGCTTACTTTTTATCTCTACCATGATGAACGAGGTTGTGTAGACGCCTTCCTTGCTTGTCCTTGTTACAATTGTGGAACGTCATAACCTGGGCCAGGGGACACCTTGACCTTACATCCTTTCTTGCATCTATCATCACTTATTGGTATTCCTTTGGCCCTCCTTCCCTTCGTTGATGTAATCTTTAGCTCAATTACGGACTCCTTACACAAATTACACAAATAGAACGTCTTTGACCTGACCAAGGCTCCTTGTACGGCAATCCTAACACAGAGAGGAAAATTCCATCGACTCTTACTCTCTTTCTCCGCTATCGTCAAACGCTAAACGCCAAATTAGACCTAGAAATGAGGATTGATGAGTGATGATGACAACTCGTTCAGCGTCTTTTGATTAATATTTCACTTGCTTCAATTCCATAACTGGGTGTCTCTTATCTTGTCATGAGGCGAAAGGTCATATGATAGTGGGTTGAGGTGATGAAAGATCGGTGACTGTACAGGAGATGTGAGTCCGTTGGAACTGGCGCGTGCACAAATCAGCAAATTAGCGATTACAATTTTTAGGCCATTATCCTAGCTTTGGAATTGAGTGTCAATTTTTTTGCGATGTGAACAAGGGTCGATCTCTGCTAGCGGGAAGATGACTGAAAAAATTGGATATAGGCGGCCCAGAGAGAATTTTTATAAAATTGGTCACTCAGTCAAGAACAATTACCCCCCTTTTCCCACCCACAGCCATAAGTTGGTCTATGGATAGCAATCACACACACAGGCGCATAACATACAAGCTATCACGTTCATGAGCCTCTGTTATTAAGCTGGTAGGTAGATTTGTTGCACAGTAAATGATCTGTAGTTTCTTTGATAGTTATAACCTGTCAATCAATGCACAAAGATTATCGGAATGGGGTATACACGGTTCGGGTGATGCCGAGTTTTGTCATCGGTAACAATGTTTCCGACAATATTGACATTTCCTTCACAAATAGGAAAGAGTGAGAAGGGAAAAAAAAAACAAACGAAGGACAGTCGGTGATAGAAGACGATTCTCATGCAGATGCAGGAGGTCGTCTCTCAAAGAAAACAATGAAATGATGGTTCGAGAAATCAACTGGATTCAGATGATGATCTCCCATGTCAAGACAATGACAGACAAGGCTGGGACATTTTTGACTGCTCTCCCTCCCGCTTTTTTGCCTTGTGCGTATGTGTGTTGGTTGACATGTCTAGATGTATAGATTTATCCAAATTCCCAATCCATGAACTAGTCAGCAACTGCTTCGATGGTCCTTGTTCTACCTGATTAATATTTAATGCTCGCGACATTGCTCGCTTTACTTACTCTTTCTGTTGAATACATGGCGAAATCGGATGAACCTGCGATGATACGAGTCATCCGACTTGTCGGTGAGTGTCACATCGTTCTCCTTAGCCCAACACATTAGTGAAGCTCAAGTAAACTGAGGATTTATCGGAGAGCTCGATGATAAATCTCCACAGTCGCTCATTGTCAAATACGCTGACAAGACCGATTGTCCGCTTGAAAAGCTTGATGAGAAACTCGACAACAGCATCAGGGGAAAGTTCGCAAAGCAGATCGTAAGTTGAAGTTGCGGTGCTCGTGCAATCCTTCTCGATGTTCATTTTAATCTCAGCATAATCAAGGAGGGATGTGACCTTCACATTGAAATACCCTCTTCTGCGGAGACTCCTGGGCGTCAAGCGTAACACAGAGGATGGCCTCTTAGGTAAGGCTTAAACGCAAAGAGAAACCAATTGTGAGTCAAGATTTTCCCCAATAACTTTTGATTCATTCAGGATGCCTTAGCGAACCTCAAGGTGAAATTTGATAATCCGATCCAGGGATTAAAACTCTGGTCCGTCATCGAGATACGTTGTCTTGACCACTACCAACATAGAGATTGTCAGTTCATAAGTCCAATAATGGGCCTACAATTGTGACTTGAACACTCTGGACGCACGAATCAAGGACACAATAGAGGACTTGAACAGCTTTCGACTTATTTTAAGTCGCCTCAGTTGGGCGAAGGATAGTTCCAGGGTGATTATGGAAGTCGGGAAGGTTGTCAGCGGGGTAAACTATTACTGACTAGCACGCATACCTATTATCTAACGCGATGCAGTTGAATTCTGCAGCACAAATCGTATTCGCTTGTGTTGAGATCGTCTACAAAGTTGGTCTTTTTTCTTCTTTCGATGCCAACGATGTGATGCATTGAACTTCCCAGTATTTTGAGGCTCAAGAGGAATCTCATGGTGCAACGAGAAGTCTTGCAGAGAGCATCAGAGTCTTGGCCGATCAGTTCAACAAGCTCGAGGAAGTTCCACAATCAGATCAAGTGCATCATACTATTCAGAAATTTCCTGGAATGATGGAAGAAGTAGTGGGTTTTATTCAAAAGTGGCTTGAACACTGGACGCGTATGTATAATTTGTCTGGGATGGATCAGCTACCATGGCGGGATAATGTGAGGTCTACACAAGCCAGCGCCGTACACCTTCAAGGTGGGTTGTTTGTAATTCCTGTCCAGCTCTAGTAATATTTCATTTCTGTACCAGAAATTGCCAAGTCTACACAAGCCGCTGTTGCAACCTTTCAAGGTGTGCTATCTGCGAACCCTCTGAGTTCTCGGAAGCTATACTTCGTATAATAGAATATTCGAAAATAGGCACCGAGCAGAAAGTCCTGGACGAACTGGTGAGCGCCCTTGAGAGGAATAGGTTTTCCTTGCGCAAACCATGTATGGAAGGAACCCGCAGTGCCATCCTACAGGAGATAGAAAACTGCATAAAATATCGATGGCCGCAATATAATTTGGATAAGGGGTTCTCCTGGTGTTGGGAAATCAGCCTTGGCAGCTAGTATTTCGAATCGACTAGAGGAGCAGGGTCGACATGTAACATTTCGTTTCGACCGCGCGGAATGTACAACCATCACTACGGCTGCTCTTTGATGTATCGTCGCCTCTGATCTTGCCCAGTTGTACCCCTCCTTTGGCCGACAATTAATCGAGGGCGATAGAGCGCATGACTCATCCAACATGGATCGGACAGCCAGTTGATGCTGTTAAAGTTACCCATGCACTTGGGCTAATTTGGACTAGTCTCCCTCTTCTTTTTTTCTTTTTTTTTGGAATAGTCTCCCCCTTCTACGTGCCATCATTCACTACGCACATATAAGATCACTCCTTAGAATATGGCTTCTGCCTCTCGTCTACTTGAATCATAACTGTAGTCTATTGGGTGGGTCAGTCAGTGACTCTCACCACTGCACGATGCCCACTGGCACCCTTTCACACACAGGAGCTTAGATGAGGTGCACGTATTTCAGAATTAGAATGATTGGGTCGAAATAGGAGACAAGCATTTGCTGCGAGTCTCAAGTGGAAGGGGAAAATGCAGCAGTAACCAGATCAACTTCAAGACCATCTACAGCAGTGCTCAAAATATCGGAGGGAGTGATTATGTTTGCGCTCACGATCTTTTTCTCAGAGTTTGAATGAGATAACGTGGACAAGGCCTTTGCGAATGCGCCTGCAACGAACAACAGCTGGAAGATAGAGTAAAGCTTGATTTCTGAACGATGATACTGTTTTCGAAAGATCGAACGTTTTCACCCCGGGTTCTGGAAACTTCGATTGTGTATGTAAGTGCGTAGTGGGTAATAGTGTAGGGGATTATCATGCTCTCCAACTGCAGTGCAATGTTTCAAGATGCAAAGATTACAAAGATAATCAAGGTACGCAGTACCTGAAAGCTACATTTTGCACATTGTATTAACATGACATAAAGCAAATGCTGTTTATAGATGCTGACCATAGAATGCGAAGCGGCGCGGATTCTGTTCTTTACACAGCTAGAGAAGATATCTGAAACAGAAATGGTACAATTGTAGTTTTACCATGTCAGAAATATCTTAGAAATTGTAGTTCAGAAAGATCATTGCTGTCTTCAACATTTGCTTACGTCTCCGAACGCCCAGTCCAATGCACTATTTGAATCTTATTAATGAACAGAATTCCACTAATAAATCATTGGAGTCAACATCATTCTCCAATTCTACTCTCAAGACTTTCTAATCTCATGTAATTACGTCCTCTTCTTCATGACTCACGTAACCTAACACCGACACAAATTTAAGCTTGATAAAGTTCGGGCAATAGCAAGACCGGTTTTGCTGGTATCAGCATCGGTGCCCGTATATCCTTGTGGGTGACTCACCAATGGCTCGAGCACGATCAGGTTAGAAACAGTGATAATGATGAAGCGAGCAACTGATATGTTTTGACTGTGTGAAAGATTGATAATCTTGATACAGAATTCATTTTGCTATTGTTCCCGTGTAGGGACAGAACCGGAGGGTGTTGAAATTGACTCAGGTTCATGATACGAAGCAACCTGTGGTGTGATCGTGTAAGATTAGGCATAAGCCCGGGGATATCGAGGTGAACATTTCTCAAAGACACCTATATTTGATCCTGCAATATAGCCATTTTAGGGATTGGCTTTGGAATTGTGGGAGAGAGGAGGCTGTGGCTCTCAGCCTAGAAGAACAGAGAATACTCCGGGGTGTTCGAGATTACTATATTTGATTCTGATGCCAGCGGCAACAGCGGAATCTTTTGAAATCTTTTGAAATCTTCACAACACATCTCGCACAGTATGTATGAATACTGGTCTCTTCCAGAAAGAATGTTGGAATCATGATCTGTCAGCGACTCAAGCATGACTCAGGAGGATTTGAACCTGCCTCAGACATATAGTGGAATACCTATACATCTTAAAGTCAATTCCTTTACTTTTTTTCTGCATCCATTGAGGACAGCGTCCTCTTCCTCTCCCCCACACACAAAGCAACGATCGTAAAATGAACATAAGACATCTTATTGTTCTCTCGCTGTCGCTTCTTCGGATCTAGAGTCTAAATATAAATGTTGAGGAGATGGGAGAGAAGTCAAGAAGAGTTCTTGCTATTATTTGGGGCAGTTTCACCATATGGTTATTTCATGTGTGTCTATATATATACAGAAAATAACTGATTGGACAGTGGTTCATTGTTATCGAAAGTTTGTATTGAGGGTGTGAATCGGGCGATGCCGAGACCGACCTTGCATTCGCAGATAGAATCAATTCAGAAAAATATCAGAAAAACTCGCGCAGGACAGTAGAAAGAAAGCGTAAGATATTCCTCACACGAATGGGTGAAGATTTTTTTAAGGGTGAAAAAATATGATGGTAGAAAATAACACGCGAACCGAATGATAGACTGACTTGTTACGGCGATAATCGATGGCTTCCAGATCGGCCAGAGAGCCATTCCCGGAGTTAGGCACATGTTGCTGTTCCCACATTCGCAGTTTCACTCCTATCCGGACCTTTCTATAGATGTAGACCATCAAGTTCCCACCCCGTTCAAACGAAACAGGCTGATTGTTATCTTTCTCTTTCTTTTATTCTTACCGACCTTATAAACAACCTATCTTTATATGTTCGCAATTTATCTCTTCCCATTGACTCTATTCACAAACCTCCAACGACGAAGAGAGCAGATGAATCTGCTGTTATGATACAAATTGTCGGTGAGTGTTACTCTTATCTCAGCGGCTCAGTACGGCTTAAGCGATTGCACTTTCACAGAATTTTTCGGAGAGATCGATGATGGATCACCACAACCATTCGTTGTTAAGTCCCCTGATGCGGTGGATGGTCCCTTCCCTCGTCTTCAAGAAAAAATGGGCAACAAGATCAGCAGCAAAAAGTGTTCGAAGCTGATCCGAAGTGGATGGTGAGCTCAGTTTGTCGTGCTGAAACAGTCTTTCTCACTAGTCCGATGTAGTATCTTGAAGGAGGGAAGTGACCTGAATATTCACATACATAAAAAGCATTTTCGGCCGTGGAAGATCCTCATGCATAACTCAAAGGACGATCTCATGTGTAAGACTAACATCGAGTTCGACGATCTGTGGCAACATCTAATTTCCAAAGAAACAAAATGTAAGATGATCTTTGCCTTGATCGCTCCCGATATACTCAAGATCCCTCAGCAAACTTCGAGGTGGGATTTGATGATACAATTTCAGGGTTACAGTTCTGGCTGGTCGCCGAGGTATGCTTATTGACTTGTTGACAAGTAGATTCCCTACTCAAATGTGATCGTAGGCCCACGCCCGTGATTTAGGCGCCCCAGATGCACCAACCGGATATAAAGTGAGTCCTGGCTCTTCTTTGACGTTGGTAATATGGCTAATTAAATTTCCAGCAAATGGGTACTGAAGAAGAATACGACTCGTCTGGTCGGGTTGATCATGAGGACTTGTGCACACCAAAGCGTTGGGTTCAGGTCGACCACTTGATCAAGTTCAAATTGGTCATTACTAGCCGGCCAGAGTACCATATCACCCAAACCTTTCCCGACTCCACTGGTTTCCATATTCTGTTTGGCAGTGGTATCGAGCCAGGAGATTCTACCTCTAATGACAATCACGCGTTCTCCACGTCACGACTCAAGGCAACGGGGGTCGAACCTGCATGGATTGCAAAGGCTCTTGATTACTTGGTTCCTCGTGCTGTTGGTATTTTTATATGGATGATAGCTGTTGCCGACTTCCTTGAAGACTTGTACTCCTTGCATACCACCGTTGTCAAAACACTATTTGGTCATCTGGGTGCAATGATTCTTACCAAGCAGTCACTCGGTGATGGGCTTGCACCCCTTGTTGACTCTGCTGCTATCCTTCCCCATCGCTCTTTCGAAGGCCTTCCCCTTTGGAAAGACCTACCCACGTTTTCCACTGTCCAGAATGAAAGCCTTCATGAACGTCAGCTTGCTATGCCGTGTTCGAACATTATAGTATCATCAGAGCTCCGCTTCAATATGTGCAGCTTGGACTCTTCGAGCATAAAGGATGTGGATATTCCAGCTACTGTCAAATCTGCCATTCCTTCTCACGTTCCATATACATCTCGATTTTTGGTGGACTCCCTTAACCACACTGCATGTGATGGACCGATGGGGGCAGGTGGTGAAGTTTGTGATGTACGAGAAGTTACTGACATGGATGGAGGTCTTGGGGGTTGTCTGCAATACTGAGAAGCACTCTAGAATGGCCTGCATCACAGGTGTGTTCTCATTTCATTTTCTGCAACATGTCTGACATTCACTGGCTAGACACTTGACCCCAAGAGTGAGCTATCCACGATGCCATTTTGATTCATTTCTGCATTTATCGTTACTATCTCTTGAAGTGGTTTTCACATCTGTTCCTCTGCCTTTGCTTTCTCACCAGAGTATTTTCTTGTTTCCGATAAGTCTTGTTCAATGTTTTTCTTCACTCTCAGTCACCGAATTTGAGTCTGCTCAATGACCGATGGCTGTATTTACTGCCAAGCATGGCAAGGGTTCTGTGCAGTGTTGATTTCACACTTGATGAAAGGCCTTTGTTTCCATATCAGCATCATGAAGTTCATCGATATCTGCAACTCTGAACCCAGTTAATGTGTTTCTAGTCCATTCCTTCATCTAGCTTATATCTGATGTTCATTTCAGGAAGCATTCTCGGGTCTCAAATGTCCTGAATACATGTTCTTGCTCAAGAATGGTGAGGAAGAATTTTCAAATGAATGCTCATATCATTTTTTCATTCACCCTAATTGTTATCGCAGTAGGGTCGCCTCAGCCTGTTGAATAAATGAAGATGAACCCTCAATTCACCTGATCAACCAATAAGGTCTACGATAAATTGTGATCTGGGTCAGATTGTGGGATACTGGCAATGGTGTGCCAACGTCGAATGAGCTGCTCAAGGTGACTACCATCACTGCCATCTGATTCTCTCCTGATGGGTGTTTGTTGGCTATAGGACGTCTGAAAAATGTCGTTGAATTATGGAACATGGCAAGGTTCCGGATCCAAGTAGGCATCTGATGCTTACAATCGTTTCTCGACGTGATCGGGTCTGGGAGTATAGTGACTCCTTTTAGAGTCACAGGTATGTACAATTCAAGATATCGGTTTATGAAATTGTACTGATATGGGAATAAAGGATTTTTCATCTGGTGAGAAGGCAATGCACTGCGCAGGAGTGTTGTAGTGGATGGTAACGAAGACGGTCATTGGTTTTTGCAAAGACTTTTCTTCAATGATTATGAGAGTGTTGGGAAACTTATCAACGGACTTGGATGGTCACAAGAAATTGCTCGGGTGCAAAGGGAAGGGCCGAGAGGTAGATATGAGGAGCGCTTTGAGAGATTGGGACAATAGATGTCAGAAGGTCAATATTTCAATACTACAGTTTTGTGCCCTTACTAGAAATAATGATGAAATATATTATCATTTCTACAAATTTCTGAGTTTGTTATTACATAATTAAGTGTGCTTATATAATTATCCTGTGGTGATTTTTTTGTTCAACAATTTATTACATGGTGTATGTATACAGTCCATGGTATCCTGTGGTGATTTGTAAGAGATTCTAATTGTGTAGAGATACTCATGTGGACAGTCATGTAGCTTTGATTGGAGATACTATAAAAATTTGAATATCACAAATTTTATTATAAAATTATTGGGAAGCAATTTTACAGTTACTGACTCATACACAAGAATGATATGGACTATGGGTTATCTCTTCTTATTATCTAATTGATTATCAGAAGCTTAGTTAATCTTTGCATTGTAATATAGTCCTTACAATCTGTTGTAGAATTTTATAATTCATTTTATTCTTCACTTATTATTTATGACCATTCATTGATTAGTCATCAAGCAATTTTGGCTCAATACTTGTGTCACTGTGGATTCTTATCTTTACTGTTGAGAACTGAGTGTTTAAAATGCAATTTGACTATTCATCTTTTGGAGCTTGTTGGACGCTCATATAACCTCTATCAATAGTGCAACTATGGAGGGCCACCGCTGAACAGTTCATTTTCAATCACAGATTATGTTGTCAATATTGAATGAAGATTGCTTGTCAGTCCAAGCATCGGACGCTCGATCTCGGTGAACCCTGAACTACCCCTGGCTGAACTTCCTCATTAAAATTGGTCTGATTAAAAAGTCTTTCATCACCTCTCATCTTGTTTCTTGACCATAATGCCACTTATCTCGAAGGTCCTCCATACCTCCTCTCATGGTTCGTATGCGATAAGGGTGACCAAGGCGCTCGACGATGACGCTGCGATCTCCGCGCAGGCACCAGTACAGGATCACCATGATCTGTCTTCTCTGCCTTTACGATTGATACGTACGGCAAGGCTTCAAGAACCAGGCAAGCTTTGATTTCTTGTTACAAATGTCTATAGTTTTTCCAATCCTTAGTCCCTATCGCCACTTCGGTGGCTAGAATTAAATTCGCTCGACCCTATGGACAGTGAGTGCTAGAGTGTCGGTTAATTGTCAGAGCCTGAATATGCCCCAAGTTGCAGATACCTCGGATAGCTTATCTTTGTCATCCAATAATCAATTTTACGTGCCAGTTGGTTCGTTTTGTCGTCGTGCACCTCCCTTTCCCTGTCAACTGACCGGACCGCAGAAGAAAACCATTTTCTGGTTCCTTCATATGATGTTTCTGATGTCAATCTACCCTTCCGAGTTCCGACTACGCAGCCCTCATTTCCATCCACGTCCATTATCAACACTTCGATGGAAGACATTGGTATGTTGCCTGCTTCTTAATGTAACTTCATGAACTCTGAGTTCTTTCATTCTGGTCCCATCGCCTTCCCCAGCGAATTTAGGAGACGTTTTTGAGTTTCAGTTTGACGCTTCCTTTTTAAATGGACAACACACTTCCGCTTCTCAACAATGGCAAGAAGCTCTAGGCCAACAACCACATCACCTAACGACTGTGACTCCATCGAGCCCTTCTCTAGCCCAGTCATCCACAGGTGCTGTTGAAGGATTCGAGTTGCGGCCGACTCATTCACGTGAGCTACCTCATAGTAAAAGTGACAACGATCAGGTTGACCCAAGACGACCTTATCCGTGCCTGAATTTGGGTTGCACGAGACGTTTCACTGGTCAATATACGCTCAAAGTTCATATGGCAACCCACAAACCCAAACCTCGTGCTGCTTTTCTATGTACACTAGGCTGCTTGGAGAGATTCTCTCGACAGCATGATAGACTGCGACATGAAGTCGCAAAACACGGAAAGATCTGCGAATTCACGTGCAAAGAGTGTGGAAGATTTTTCTCTACGCAAAAGACATTTGGGAAACATAAATGTCCTCGGGGTCAGGCAGGGTTTTGTTGGGTTGATAATTGAAAGGTGTTTGTCTATCTTTTCTTGCTTTCGACTTCCACTTCATGGAAACTGAATTGCATATCCGAATGGGCACTCAGAACAATGAGCCACTTGAACTCTTACATTCAATGCTGTGCTCCATCTTTTTGGTCCTTATATCTCTGTTGAGTCCGAGTGTCTTGCGCGTCGAATTGGATTAGCTTTCCATACGGTAGTGATCCATTTTTACTTCAATTTCACCCTTTATGAAGTTTATCTACGTAATATACGTAACATATGGGGCCTTCCTTCTATATAGAAGTGACGACCTGCACTGAATACCTAACCAGTCCTCATCCCATAGTGGTCTACATCTTTGAGGATGGACACTGAGGCCATCCATCAATCCTAGATAGTAAGGCTTCAACTTGTTCCATTCAGAAGTCCCCTCTTCCAAGATAGCATTCCCAAGTAGTCAACTGGTTGACCGTAGGTACTCTAACACTGTTGATTCCACTAAGGATCTTGTTAAACAGCCATGTAGTCGAGAGAAGCGGCTTGATGGATAAAACAATAGGACTTTGTCATCGAGCCAATGGATCGTTCGCAGGAGTATTCCCGAATGGGTATCTTGTTTATAACTGAAATGGGACTTTACCATACAACTTTCAATAGGAGATCGCTAAGTTACCAGATGGGTTCAAAGTGTCTCGGTGTCTTTTTTTTAACTCAACAATAACTAGAAATCGAAATTGAGCAGAATGCCACATCATGTTGTAACTCGTCCTGGAGTCTCATTCACCCGGCGGTGCGCATTGCATGGGATGATATTTCGGCCTCGCAAGAGATTACACACTCGTTCGATAGTTTAATAGAGTTATCCTGAAGGTGTGATTACAATCGGTGATGCTCATCAACGCAGGCGCCTATCACGAAGATTGATGGCTACTATAGTGGCCAGTCATGGAAATAAAGCCTAGAATTTAATAGAGCCGACATGGTGAGAGGTGTGTTGGGCATTATTATCTGTTCAATGTTTCTGGTTGGTCCAGAATACCTCCACCTTTTTCCAGGCTCATATAACAATACCGTGCATCCAGGGCAAAAAAGTCTGGGAAACACCTGTCCTTGAACCTTGTTGTATATGCACATGTTGAAGCATCATAACAAAGGTTGTATGAGTTTTAGCATCTGTTCCTCCTATAGGAGTCCAAATCGGCATTGTGTGGCTCTGATGACAGTAGATGACAGCAGAAGAGATTTTTGTTGACTTCGGCAATTGAGGATGACTAGAGAAGCGAACCGTTGAACCAATAAATCTCGAATGTAGAATAGTGGGTGTATGTAATATTCCCACACTCAAATCATCTACTCAGTCATGGCTGACAGACCTCGTAGGTCCGCACGGCAACCTACCAGGATGCCAGTGATCCAGACAGAAGAACGCAGAGCCTCTCATGATGATGCGACACTGCCGTCACAATCGGCTAAACGTAAGATCCCGGAACCGATAGATCCTCAAACCCAACTGCGCAACCTCTTTGAGAACCCTAAAAGCATTTTAACAATGACAGATACATCCGTACGTGTAAATAACCGACAAATGACTTGAAATAAAATACCACCCTGTACATGAAGAATAGGATGGTTTCACTCATCGATGCACCTCATTAGGAATTGTTCAATGACACAACCTGGAATTTGCTCTCTGGCAATTCCCAACAAGCACTCATGGACCTATTACCATCTCCTTCAACTGCTGAGAGCGGACCTTGCTCTCAAGACTTGGGAGATGGAACTATTTCCAGAAGGAAATTGGATTCGAACATTTTTCGTGACACATATTTCCTAACTGCAGCACACACTTTTCAAGATCATTTATTCAATGGCTGGTTTACTAAGTCTCATAGATGCAAGCTAGAAGCATATCATGAGGGTATTCAAACTGGAACCTTGGCTCTGCCCTGGAAGGATGAAGTCTGGGAACGAGAAAATCCACGGCCTACGAAGCCGGCCAGAATCTGTAAGCCAGCTACCGCAACGGCATTTGCGAAAAATGCAAATGCAGGGTGAGTTTTAATTGATTAGATCGGCCCAGGAAGTACTAAATTGTGTGTTCTACAGTGCTTCTGCGGAACTCAAACTTTCGGATCTAGTGAAAGATGGAGTGCTTCGTGTTGGTGATATCGTTGCTTATAAGAGAAATTTCTCAGTGCTCGGACTTACCGTACAAAAGGATACAATCGTAGGCTGCACTTTTCCTGTTCGAAAATGTTTCTTCTACTGAACTCAATCTACAGATTCAATCGATTGATCCATTGAAATATAGCATCACCGTTCTCATGCCCAAAGACACAATCCATTCATTGCCACCTTCGCTCACTTGCCATAACCCGAGCGATCCTAGCTCAGATGTCCTATCTCTAACAATCACAACACCTCAAATGCTAGAAACACACATCCTGGACAACGACGGGACTGTCAAGAAAAATCAAAGACCAAACGGCAATGCATGGAAATGTTTTACCGTGTTCAGATGGAGGGAGGGCTGTATCACGAATAACACAACTGATCAGCGAGGTGGACGCGACGTTCATGGGACACTATTTTACCTCAGAGGTAGCTACTATTACGATCGCTGACTGGATCAAGTTAGTTTCGATAATTTCTCGGAGAGATTTTCGATTTGCTGACAGGGTTCATCTTCGTCGAGGCGAAGATCAAACGAGAACTACATTTTTTCGTGCAAATGGGATTCACTCTATACATGGCGCCCTGCTTGCTACACGTCGACTTCGAAAGCTTGCCAGTGCTTACATAGCCATGAACGGTTAAACTAGATCTAGTACTAAACCCATAGGGAGATACCAGTATTCTAGTTGGTTCTCTGCATCTTCATTTGTTTAATTTTTCGGCCATTTTCGTCAAGACCCAGAAGGGGGTTGAGTTGTCCCTGGTTATGCAACTCGGTCATGAATTCTCTAAAGAAGGGCTCATAATCCCAAGTTCTCTTTATATGTTCAGCCTTTGTCGAACTGAGCTTTACATTACGTAAGTGAAACCAGCGGACTACTTGCCTTGATTTGAGTACGTTTCGACTCTTCTTCTTCGAGGTCAGTCCTAGCACGAGCCCCTTCTTCAATGGTTGTTTTCCAAGTCGAGACCAAATCAGATTGAGACATTTTCATAAGATCAGTATCACGCTGCATTCTTCTGCCAGCAAACCCCAGTGGATGTTTATAGCCGTCCTGGATATCATACTGAAAAATAGTCTGGGCATCTCGGTAAAGAGCAGGATCAACCTATACAGAGACTTGTTGTCAGAGCGCATGCGCCAGAAGGATTGTATATACTACCTTCTCCTGCCAGGGTGTTTCAAGCAGGCTCTCCACCTTCTCCTTGTCCTTCTTTAAATATTCAAGCTTATCAATTAGTTTAGAATGGTTCTCCTGAACAAATGCCAGAAGACTAAAGCGAATATCGCTACCCTCTGAGCCCGATCCGCCATACTTGGCCATCTTGAGACGTAAAGCCGGTCGGACCACATCCATCCAGCCCTTACGTCCCGATTCCGATGATGCTAGCTCTCCCACCTCGAGAGGGCCAGACTTAATACCATCCAGCTCCCATACTTTCCCAAAAGCTGGGACATAGCCAATGAAATGGTACGTCGGGTTCTCATTATCCTGAGCATCGTTTTTCACGGTTGCACGAGACGACTCGAATGGTCCACGTGTCTTACGTTTGATAGCCTCTTTTTTCTTTAATTCTACCACACTAGCAACAGCAGAGTTCAGGGAAGCACGAATATCAGCTGGCCTAAAAGTGACTTTGAGGGGAATAACTATTGAATTCTTCAGAACTTACCGAGCCATAGAATTGTGAACTCGACGTAGCATAGGAGAATTGGTGATCGCTAATCCCCGCATCTAGGTACATTGCAACCTGAGATGGTTGATGCGATTGATAAACTGACGCACCACAGGAGAAAAACTCTGTGTTTCTTGTCGAAATTCTCTTAATTCTGGGCCAAGGTCAAGGTCAGGACAATTGAATAGGACATTCAATATAGCATGCGTAGCACAAGCATCATAACTGAGTTGATTTGTAAACCATACGCGTTCTGCCGCAGGATCGTCAAAATCCGTCGGTCGATGGTTGTCTTTGTGCCACGTGAAACAGAATATAAGGCCATAAGGGTCTAGATGATCCACTGCCCAAGGCTCTATGTCATAGAGCTCAACCAATTCAACTCCTTTGACCCCAAATTCCCTGGTTAATGAAGAGAAAACCCCTGTAAGTTCAGAGAATGGGATTGAGCGCTGGTAGTAGTAATGATACGGGTCCCGACAAACCAGGGTCGGATTCTATCACTGCAAAGGGACCGCCAATCAGATCGAAAGATCCATCAGTGTTCGTTCCGTCCATTCTCGTGCCTCGAGAAACGAGAATTTAGATTACTTTGGATATTGAGAATGTCAAAAGCCGCATCATGGCAGAATGGTCCAATTATCGGCATGCCGGCACCAAATATACTACTCATTACACTACTTCAGCTCTGCAAACCCGAGGTTTTTCCACGAGTAGATTATCCAAACGAGCGATTGTAGCGTCTCCCAGAATTCTTATGGGTATCCATTGGGTGACTTCCCGTAGGAATCTGGGAGAATCTGGGAGTGTTACACAAACCTTATTCTATGGTCTGAGGAAATCTGCAATTCCCGTAGCAACAGTCCCTAGATGTGACATCACATTGTCACACACACATCTTGTACTGCATTAAGAATCATGGATTCACCTCTCTTGAATCACCCTAAGGATGAGCTATTACTTGCAAGCTGTGCAATGCTTGTGATTATATATCATATCAGTATGCAATGCTTAATGACAATGCCACAAAATGATTTGGACTCCCATTGTCTCTGACCTGCATCATCATGTAACCTTCTGTAGTTCATGAGTAGAAACTTGTCAGCAAAATAAATTATATTCATCTCCATCCCACAATAGATGCCATCAGGAGAAATTCTGGATATGGTATGTAACTTTGATTCGACTATCCATAAAAGGCTAGAAAATATCTAGGGAAGTCTGGCAAGGGGTCTGGAGGCCTTGCCAGATCACGGTATCTAGGGAAGTCTGGGAGACCCCCCCAATTTGAAACTCGTGCTCGGCATCTCGGCATGGAGCAGTCTAAGGAAGTCATCCATTGATCAATCATGATCATCCACTCACATTAATCCATAGTACGGCAAAACCTCGGTCGATCGTTTTTCCGTGTCATAAGGTATTAAATCATTCGTTCCTTTACTTTGATCTTATCTGTCCTTCCTGTATGTCACTTCTCAAAGTCTCTGGGATCAAAATCGTGAATGAGGAGGGTCAGGAAACTGTTCTCCGTGGTGCTGGTCTTGGAGGATGGATGAAGTGAGCACTGATTACCACTCACAAAAATTTTTATTAATGCTATTCTCAGCATGGAGAACTTCATATCTGGTAGAGATGCTAGTTCTGTATTCATTGAAAACAAGTAATCTCTTCGCTAGGTTATCCTGGCTGCGAGTTTCAAATCCGTGAAGCCCTCGCCGAGTCTATCGGTCAGGAGAAGTGCGATCTATTTTTTGATAGAGTGAGTGATCAAGTTGTTACCTTGTATCAAAGCTCATAGTTTTGGTAGTTCCTGGAGTACTTCTTTCAAGATGCTGATGCTAAGTTCTTCGAGAGCCTCGGCCTAAACTGTATCCGCATTGCTTTCAACTACCGCCACTTCGAAGGTAGGAATCATTTCTCATGTTAGGCCAACACTCATGCGATATTCAGATGATATGAACCCCCGAGTTCTAAAGCAGTCGGGTTTCAAACACTTGGATCGCGTCATTGACATATGTGCTAGACATGGCATCTACACCATCCTTGACCTCCATGCTGCACCTGGTGGTCAAAACACGGACTGGCATTCTGACCATGGAGGCCATATCGCAAACCGTCAGTTATCTTTCGGTTCCTGGCTTTCCTTATGATCTTTTGACATAACTTGCAGTCTGGAATCACAGGGATCACCAGGAGCGTGTTCTCTGGCTTTGGTCCGAATTGGCTAAGCACTATAAGGGTAACAAGTGGATTGCTGGCTATAATCCTCTCAACGAACCCACCGATTCCAAGCATACTCGTGTTGTACAGTTCTACACCGAACTCCATGCTGTTATTCGTGCTCAAGACACAGATCATATCATCTTCTTTGATGGTAACACATTTGCGTCAGATTTTTCTCACTTCGGTGATGCACACAAAAACTGGGATAACACCGCTTACTCCATTCATGATTATTCTCTTTTCGGTTTTCCTAGCGCACCGGAAGCTTACACAGGCACCCCTGAACAACAGCATCGTCTGAGGAGGAGTTATGAGAAGAAGCGTGAATGGATGGACCAACGTGGTCTCTGCGTCTGGAATGGCGAATGGGGCCCAGTGTACGCTCGCAAGCAGTACGATGGTGACCAAACCGATGCAATCAATGACGTCCGTTACAAAGTCCTCAACGACCAGTTGGAGATCTACAGAGAGGTGTGTTCCTTCCGTCTCCGACAAATGGCAGTAATTTAAGTCCTTTTAGGATCGCTTGAGCTGGTCAATATGGCTGTATAAGGATATAGGCTTCCAGGGAATGGTTCATACATCCCTTGACACCCCTTACATGGTTCTTTTCAAGGACTTCCTCGCCAAAAAACATCGTCTCGCTGTTGATGCCTGGGGTGCGGATGAGAAAGACGTCCGTCAGGTTTACCAACCTCTTATTGATCTCATTCTTCAAGAAGTCCCAGAAAAATATCGGAACCTCTATCCCGCACCAGTCTGGAAGTTCACCAATCGTATTGGCCGTATAGCACGTATCATCTTGGTTTCCGAGTTCTTAGTGAAGGAGTGGGCGGACCACTTCATTGGCAAAACCGATGAAGAGATCGATGCGATCGCCGCCAGTTTCAAGTTTGAAAATTGCTTAAAGAGGGATGGATTGAATGCTATCCTGACTGCCAACGCCAAACTCTCCCAGCAGTGACAGTCGGCCCCTACATATCAATACGAGAAAGCACCAGCAGTCCAGAATGTAAATATATTTTGCGGTGTCAAATGATACCAGACTGTCGCCTTTCTACATCCTCGCGGCCTCTTCTAAGGCTGTTGCGCCTTTAGCAGCTATCAAGGATAGCACTGATTGCAGATTTCTCGGCAATGTCAATTGTGAGCTCATAATTGTGTTTAACCTGAACCCAAGCTCTAGCATAAATGCATTGGAAGCTAACTAGAGGAGGGATCCAATTGGCGATATCTGTCAAAAGACTTTGATTCTAAATTTCTCTGTCAAAGGTCTGTTACTCACCATGATCACCTGATATTTCAGTTGATCGTCAATATTCCATCGGGTATCGTAGTATGTGATATGGCAGACCTACCTTTGGATCGGTTACTGCTACAGAGTTCATTGGTAAGGTGGGCTAATGTCAAATAATAATTCGCTCACTGTGCCGAGACAGCCACGAGTTGTGGTCTTGTAAGGTCATTTGCAAATGCTTCCCTCTGCGCATCAGTCCAATCTCTCGCACCCGAGATCCATGCCTGAAGTTATGTGAAATATTTATTTTGTTTAATTCCTCTGGAAACTCACTTCTTTCAAAGGGACGAGATGATCCTTCAAAGCGTCAGCCAAGTAGAAACATGCCAGTCAGCAGGTAGATGACTTACAATATCAAAGTCACTCGCAACGTCAGTAGTAACACCATCGTAAGGTGATACCCAGTGACCCGAGATCGCGGAACAATCCTTAGCAGTAACAACATCTGTTCCATCCCTTTTGAGGACAGCTGATATAGATTGATATTATCAGATCATATGGAAAGGTCATTCACTCACTTTCACGCGTATCACAGGTACCGGAAACTGTTCATCATGTCAACAGAAGCTTGATATCCCTCAGATTAATGTATTTGCTCCTCACTGATATCCCAAGTCTTGAACCTACTGCGATCGTATGCAGGAGCGTTGGAATCGACAGCGACAGTCACTATCAGCCCCACGTCAGGGATGAATAGCAAGAGTATATAAAGCTGGATTACTCACATTCGGAAAGATAAATCCGCGCAGTCGATACCATGATAGGGGTTGGCAATGCCCGACTCTGCACTCTGAGCGGGGCTGCAAACGAAAGCTGAGCACCAAAGAATAAAATCGCAAGGTGTATCTTGGAGAGCATCTGAAGGGAAGTTTACGAATGAAAGGGATAAGGTTGAGGGGCCTATTGGGCTCTCTCATCCATTCTCACTTTACGCATCACGCTTTATATGAGTACCTGTAGTCTGATAATGAGCGGACTAATAAAGCAATGTAACCACTACCGAATGTAACCACTACCGATGAGGCTGGTATGGTAACCTACTAAGGACATTCTTTGATGAAAGGCTGTTGATTTAGTTGATGTGAATAGTTGAATCACGACCGAAATATCTAGCTTCCCAAGATTGGAAACCTCATTCTAGACTAGTGTTGTCGTCCAACCAATGAATCCTCGGATTCATGTACACACGTGCATTGGAACATCAAGAATGCTGTCATGTGGTCCTGAATTCAGCTGTTATTCGGAATCACCTCTTAAAGTAAAATCGTCACCTGTCGTCTGTAATGAAGATTAGATGCACAAAGTCGGAAACTGGACTCCCAAGGCACACTGGAGAACCCAACTTCAGGAAGCAAGTGTGGAAGAATGTGGACAGATAACATTAACTTCAGTCTCCTGTATCATAATCTTCCTTCCTCAAGTCATCCAACCTACTGTTTTTATGTTCATCTTGATCTTGAATGTGGTCTTCGTTTCACGATATGGCACGTGATGCGAGACTTCTCCCCCATTAGGATCACCAGACTTCCATTGGGCCCCCCAAGGTGATATGTATATTATACTGAGATAATAAATAAACGGTGACAATACACCAGGAAACAGGATATGACGATAACATAGTCAAATGCGTAATATAAATGGTCTACATCAAGTTACCTGATGATTTGCCCTGCACAAGGTATCATTATCTACTAATTTTCTTGGCACCCCCGATTTGAGTGTTGTTGACCTGTAAAAATGATCAATAAATTTGTAATGACTTCTTACAAAGATGATAGCAGACGTACTTTGGTGGCAAACCTCAGCGATGTCAAAGACTCACTTGAATGCACTGCCAGAGGCGAAAGGTTCAAGAACATCTACAATTTCCATCAGTCTTCCGCAACGTGTCCAGCCAATAGAACCACTCACTAAAGTTTTCGAACTCCCACTCAATGAATTTTGCAACAAATAGGTCAACTTGGAATTCCTATACGGCACATGGCCTCCATTCACTCCATCCGCTTTTCCACTCTTTTCCCTCTCGTGTTTATCTCCCAGCGCAGCAATCACATCCCCCAAAGCACTCAAGCTCTTGTTGATATTTTGCGTCTCCTTCATCCTCTCCTTCTCTGGCAACCCGTTCTGATGTGCGAAACTGACATTTAACCGTTCGCTTCCAGCGAGATCGACTAAATTCAAACAGCCAGAACATTTTTCACCTGTGCCACCCGAGAGAGGGGCTCCTGGTTCGTTGGAGATACCAATGTGTGTACCAGATATCCGGAGAGTGAAGACGGAGTGCGAGCGAGATGAACGTTCGTTAACGAGTGTTGCCGCAACGCTACGACGAGAGTGAGCTAGAGAGATGAGAGTGTGGACTTGAGAGGAACTAGTCAGGGGGACGGTAGTGACGTTGGTTACGCGCGTTGTATGTGTTTTGGGGTCATGCTTGATTTCATGTTTCACCTTATTGTTGTCGTAGTCAGATTCTTTGATGAGGAGGTCGTGGATAGTTTCGTTATACTACACAGTTAGAGCGTTAATGGATCGAAGGGTGAATTCTTTCTCTGACGCACTATTTCAAGAAATTCGCCTTCAATAGCATATTCCCAACCGCGACTCTTCATCTCTCCTGCAATGCGGAAAACCTGCTCAACGGCACGAGGAATCATTCCCACCTGTTCCTCCTCCTAGAAGAACAAGAAACAAAACATCAGAATTAAATCTGACTATCTCACAGGAATAATCACCGAACCGCCTTGCATTGTCCAGCTCTTCCCACTTCCTGTTTGCCCATATGCAAAAACGCAGACGTTATATCCATCCACACAGCTCTGAATCAATAGCTCGATCTCTTCAAATACTTGTGCCTGTGATGACTGCGGAGGGAACACGCGATCAAAAGTGAATGTGTGCGCCTCCTTTCTCAAGGGTCCAGAGAAGGCTGGGGTGGATGAAGTTAACTGGATCATATTAGGTGTTTCGGAGTCAGAATCCGGGAATTTGAGGTCAGCACCAATTTCCTCAAGAGAAAGTTGTTCTCCATTGGAAGAAGCATCCGCCGGTAAAATAGGTCGAACACGACAGAATACCCGAATATTGCCCTTAAGATCTTGGACCATGTTATGCAGCTTCCGTCGTACCATTTCTGCCTTTATTGCCCCTTCCTTAAGCTCCAACAATTTAGCATCGCTGGCAGCCAGACGACCCTTTGTATCTGCTAAGGATGCTTCTAGAGTTTCATTTTGAGCCTTTATCTTCAAGTTATGAGTCTCCAGGTCTGCGACTTGGGTTTCAAGTTGTGAGATCCTTGTCTCTCTCGTGCTGACTACAGCTCGTAAATGCACAATGCATTTCGTCTCCTTAGATAAATCCTCTCTACACTGACGTAGTTCATCTGCCACATCTTCCGTCTCTTGAACTCTCTTCTGCATTTCTCCTTCAAGTTCTTTGATTTCTTTCGCATGCTTTGTCTTCAGCTGCTCGATTTCATCGGAAAACCCTATGAGTTCTTTCCGATGATTTAGTTCGAGTGCCCGCGATTCTTCGAGTTGTGTAGAAAGTAAGGTATGTTGGGAACGCAAGGAGGCAAGGCTGGCTCGTTCAGTGTCTAATTCTGCATCGATTGAATTGGCACTCGATCTCAAACTTGCATTTCGGCTAGTAATGCCTCGAGCACGGTTAACAGAGTTTAACGATTTTCTAGCTGAACGCTGGGTATAAGGAGCAGTTACACTCCTTGTGCGGAGTGCCGGCCTGGTAATCACCGGCGCTCGGGGTTTTGTTAATGGTTTTGGTAGTGTATTACTGCCAGAGACGGTACGAGCCCCATTAGATACAGATTGCGTTGGCTGTAGAGGACGAGTCGGTCTTGATTTTCCTAGGGCTGCCATTTTTCTTCGTGGCTGTTCTTCTTGAACATTTGCTCCGTCCTCTGATCCTTCCTCGATTGAGTTGACTTTGCGTTTGAGATTAGCCCGGGTGGTTATTGTTGATGGTATTGTAATCCCTGTTGGCGGCGACATAGCGCGGGGCTTTGGAAGTCTTGACATATCCTGATATGAAATAGAGTCAGTGGTATGTAGAAGAGGCCTAAATTGGAATCAACTGGACAGGACGCGTCTGATCACGTGATCCAACCTTTTTCAGCATTAAGTAAACACACAAGCAAATTAAGACGCGGAGGGCTAGACAGGGCCCAATGTTCGGGACATGTATACAGGGGAGGAGTAGACTTTGGGCGAAGCTTACGACTTAACTTTTAGCAAAACTATGAATAACAATTTACTAGTCATTGGATGCGAAGAAGTCTGAGGTTTCAGCATTACCCGTCCCTCGTAATGTAATATCATATACCATGCTTTTCATACTGCTTCTAAAGGGCTTGCCGCAAAATTAGTAAGAGACAATGGAAGAACTAATCTTTGTGAAGTTCCCTTTCATGGTACTTTTTTCAGATGATACCCCGAGGTTTTATCAAACGTTACAGCCTTGAGGAAACTCATATTCTCAGTTGACAATCTATGGTCTGGTCGATACCTCACGTCAATTGAATATTAGATCCCTATGAAAATAGCACTGCACAGATACAACCGGACTAGGAATGAACCATCATCATACAGGCACACCATGACCAGCGAAGGAGCCAGCAGCGCCCCTATATCAGACATTCGCTAAGCATCAACAGGATGCCACTGGTACCTTTATTGCTCCATCAAGCGGTCCCACTTGCTCATACACGAATATCCATCATAGTCTATCAGGTCATACAAATCAGTTATTGGTAAACAAATAGGATAAAAAACTCACCGAAACTACGTTGAGGATCACACGAGCATTTTCCCTCTTGCCAACTGTTTCCCATCCTCGGACAATGCGTATATGGATTATGTTCATAACCGATTTCATCCCAAAAGTGTATTCTTGATTTAGGAAGGAAGAGGGCGGCACCAATAGAATGTACAGGCGCGTCTCCCCATCGCTGTTTATGAGATAATGTTGATATCGAAAAAAAATTTGATAGGGTAATGTGTCAATCAACTGGCTGGAATAAGAAACCGATGAAGCCCTGTACCTCGTAGTAGAATCCGCCTGTCGAATCAAGATATTCGAAAAATGTACTGTAGGCCTCGCCTCGCCAGAAGTCCAAATCCGCGATCTCGAAATTAGACCAGACTAAAGAGAATAGAGTTCCTTCAGAATCGTGCAGAAATTTTAAACCAGTGAGGAGGATAATCTGAATGGATTACCATAACGTACAGTGGCAGAGATTATAGTCTTCGCCCGTGGTACTCATGAAGCTTAGAGCGTTATCTTTCGCAATAAACTCAGGATGTTGTTCCTGAAACTCTAGTAGCCACATGTTGAGATCCATTCGAACGAAAAACATGAAAAATATACTTCGAACGTGCTTCCATAGTGTTGGAATCGTTGCCTCGAATTCATACATCGTAATCGTAAATGCTAACAAAACTTCAGTACACAAATATCCCAGAGTTGGTTATCCATACAACGTACAATATGTTTTATTGTTGTCTTCCATAAAAAGGAACGGATCCTTATTAATGTTACAGTGGAAGTGAACATCGGGCCTGCAAGGTGTATTAGTCATGACCACGAATCATAAGATAACGCACTCGATACGCCAGTACCACCTATATTTTTGAACCAGAGGATGTCGATAGAAGAACTAGACAAAGCATTACGAAGTTATGAGCTCAGTTGACAAAAAGACAGCGAGAGATGCGGACGAACGCCAGAGTTAAATCGACACATGTTACGATATCTAAGCCATGCATGATGAGCTGACACGTAGACTAGGCAGATTCGACTCACGATACACTGCCTAGAGCAAAATTTGAGCGAAGAATGGAGATGAAAAGGGTTAAATGCTCACCTCCATATATGACATTACTCGCCACTAAGTTGTTCCGATTTTCTGTGGCCTTTTCCTCATCAATCCAATCTGGCTGGTACCAATGGTCGGGTGAGATCAAGCCAAAATCCATTTGTGCACTTGTCAACACTTTGACTCGCCTGGAAAGCTCATTCATGAGCGTCAAATGCAATCCCAAGAGGAGGTATAATCAACTCACGACTTGAACTCGTCTGTAAACGGGACTTCGTTTAGGAGAACGTAAGGGTAATTGTATTTTCTGTTAAATCTATCCTCGACGTCCCGTATACTCCGAATGATGCCATCGAGGTCGGAGTTTCTGGCGAGAATAACAAAGGTAGCATTCGCTCTGCGATCCACCACCAGATGTTCGTCTACTCCAGGACTCGGCGGAATGTCGGTGTTATCATGGGTTGAGATGTTATCGTCATTAGGTATGCCATTCAAATAATTTTTGATGTTTGATGGCGAAGTCGCGCGACCATAGGATTCATGAGTGAATGAAAGGATGTAGTGTATAGAGATCTAATGGACATGGGACCCTGAGATGCTTGCTTATTCGGGACATGGCTAAGAAATGAGGGCTTACAATGCACCCGAGAATGACAAGCAGATACCGCACAGCAGCGTTCATGAGGCACGCCAAGTAACGAGAGCAAGAAAGGAGAACAGGATTGACAGAAATAGGGAATTAGCCCAAGGACATGCTCAGTGGAGCCGCAGCACTCTAGTCCCATCATCAATCAAGACGCCAAGCCAAACATCGTCATAGATGCAAACTATAATGGGTAAGCTCTCAGACTGAGAAATGCTGAACATGAATTTCAAAAAATTCCTCATGCTTTGGGACAAGATACTTCATTCATAAAATTATACCCACAGACAAGGTGTTATCCAAATCAAAATAATCATGGTCATTGTGCGACATCGGCTGTTGGCAGGACATGCTGGAACGGACGGACAGCAATGAGCTGGACAACTTGAAGCCACTTTCCATCACAACAATTGCTCCCTTATTTAAGCCGCAACACGCGAGATGGTTGTAGGGATAGGCCAAGCGATTGATACAATGGTTCGGCGTCAAAATCAGCCGACCTCGCAGTGATGTTAGCCAAGAAGGGCGTATGAGTGAAAACAATGCTGTCAAGGCCAATGGTATTGTGATCATTGAGTTTCTATAATTGACGCAAGAATATACTGAATGTTGTAGTCCATGGAACTCGTTCACGTTGATATGTTATGGAGGATGTAAATGTAGAGTAAAATTATAATACTCAAAGGTATGTGTCAGTCTCTTACTCTCATTTCCTTTTCCTTTTCCTCGAGTTCTTTCAACCATCCTTGGTCAATGCATTCCATCCATTTGCTGCCATATCTGAAACTAGAGAGAGGTCCACCTTCATTGGCCTGTCCCAAAACGTTTCTACATGAGGTGGGCACAGAACTCGCCTGTGCTCGGGTGGGCCCCAAAACAGTGACTCATCATCCTGGCTTATCATCCATCCATCCTTCATGTCTCGCGGGACAGGTTCATATCCATGCGTAGCATTCCGGTGCTTAGCAGCGAGGTCCGCTATGTCGTGGACTCTGATCGGACCAAAGTTATCATAGGACGCCAATTTGGTTCCATCTCGAATAAACGCCATGTATAGTCCTAGGTCCCAACACTGAGCATACACATGTTCAGTGTAGATGTCGAAGAGAATGTTTGCGTCTGTGCCACGGCAGCGAAGAGCGATGAGTCGATCACCAAGAGATCGGGGTCATGTAGAGCAGGTGAGACGGCAATTGCATACACGTTGGGCATTGTGATGGGCTTACCGGGAGTTGGCCAGTTCGTGTGTCCCAGACTCGGATGTCATCGTTCCCCTGAGAAGGAGAACGACATGCAAAGAGTCCTCCACCAGGAGAGTACGCATGACAATCCCCGTCAAGGTGCGCTTCATCAGCAAAGTCAATACGATCAAACTGGACAGTGTTGTGATTCCATGAATAACACGAGGTGGGATCGGTCAAAATGATGGTCAGTCAAGCCATCAGGTACCAGCAATATGTCCGAGTATTTGTCGATGTCTCGAGCAAATGTGCATTCACTGTGATCCTTCAATTTCCAGACCTGGAGCAAGCCTGAGTTGCCTTGTAGCTCAGTACATATAACCAGGTCACTACATGTTTGGGAAGCAATATTCCATTTAAGAAAACTTATTCCTTTGGGCCAGGGATCGAATGAGAGGCAATTTCCTGGGTGCATCATATTGTGATGAGAGACTCGGACGCAACGGCTATCCAATTGTTGTTTGCGGAGAATGTGACCTTGGATCCATACTCAACATTACTAGGCACTACAAGCTCCCAAGTAGTCGTATCCCGCAATCCAACGTAGAGTCAGATCGTCGTGACTTTGTAGCCACCATCTTTCCGGAGGGCAAGAATGCAATAATCATTGGTTCATCCGTGAGTGACGGGCTACTTGCTTCCCAGATCCTCCAGGTCCCGCATCCGTACAGTTCCATCATGACTTCAAGCCTGTGGCCATCACGTGATGGACAGATACTGGTCAGAGGCCCCGCCTTGAAGATCATATTTGAGCCGGTTCTTGAGACCTCCCATATCTCCACTGTGTCGTCTCGTGGGACAAATACGCGATTAGTGTGGGGTGAATGGATAACGGCTGGACAAATATCTCCAACATGAAGATCAAAGGATACCATCTGTTGTGTCCAGCCTCCCTAAATGCAGCCATTAAACAGTCGTTGGTCGGCGAATAGTGGAGTGATGAAATGTTGCCAGAGAGATGTGGGAGTCGAAGAGCGATCTTGCCATCCTGCAAATTCCATAACTCAATACGATTCTCAAATTCCCTTCCTGCAGCCAGATATTGCCCATTAGGAGAGAACTGGGCGACAGCGACACTGGCCACTTCAATCAGTCTGTCAAATATACCTAATATCCCATAACTTCACCATGATTCGAGTTGGACGTTGAGCCCCTAGGACGATTGTCCAAATGGAAGATCCATCTGTATTTATCCAATCCATTGATGGAATTCTTCCCTCATCACGACCACAGTGAATGAACACGAGATCAAAGCCCTTAATTTGAGACTCCTCCTCTCCCCTTTGACTACTGCACGGCAAAATAATGATGCCCGACCAGAATATGCTTCCCATCAGGACTGAAACAGGCATCAAACCCAAAGTGAGATAGACCTAGGTGTCTCAACTCAAATGAGCCTAAGATGCAATATCCTGTTTTAGACTCGCAAACATACATCATTGCAGACCCTGATATGGAAACAAAGGTCTTTTCATCCGGCGACAAGAAGATACACTGTACACGATGCTTGCTGTGCTCTGCAACAAAGATATTCATCGGCCATGGAGAAGGCCTGTCGTCACTGATGGTGATAGTGTTTGGAAATCTTGAGCGGAATTCTTCAGCAACGAGGGAGCAACTGGGTGCAAATGGAAGAGCTGAAAGACATATTTGAGGAGGACTGAGAAATGCAAATGATGAATGCTGAGATGAATCGAAGGACATCGCGAATAAATGCCATCAGCTTGTTCTCGGGGTCGAGTATCCTTCCCCAATATGCTCATCACTTCCAGCCAGGACAGTAGCTTGTTGCACATAACAAACTCCACAACCTCCATCAAAGCCCCATCATGTTGAGTGTGGACAAGTTGGTCTTCCCAGAACAGAGATGAATATGACATGAGGAGAGAAATGGCAGATTTGTTGATAGCCGGGATATCCACATTCTTGATGTTTGAAGATCCCGAATTGTATATGATGAAGTGGAGATCTGATGATACCATACAGTCCAAGCACAATGTAGCAAGTTGGCGTTCATGAAGATTTTGATCCTGGATATCAGAGAGCTTGGGTAGGAAAGATAAGAGAAAGTCTTCAAATAATTGATGATGGAAACGGAGGATGGGGGCAGAGTCAATGACGGACATGAGACAGTACCTGATGAATCTCAGCGTGCCCCAATTCTTTACCCCAGGAAGTTTCGCAAGCACGGTATTGTTCAGTGGTTGTTTGACAAAAATCGTTCACCGACAACGGAGGCGACTGTGTTGATCTCTTCCTCTATGAGATGACCTCCAAATGATGTTTTGACGACAGTGGAGTACAAGGAATACAATTCTTCAAATCCACCTGCGCCGCGCTCTTGTTCCCTTGTTTTAAGGATATGAAAGCGTTGTTTGGGATTTATCCGAAGAAATCAGACAACAGTTCTTGCCCAAATAAACATGCCAGCGGCACGAGGAACCAGATAGCCATGAGCCTCATTAACCCATGCCTCATCCATACCCATCGCACTGAGACGTGACATAAGGAATGCCTGGATGTCACCAGAAGCACTATTTCCTGGCTTGACCTCACTGCCAGAGGGAACGTTGATATAGGTGCTGATGAAGCCGGTGAAGGTCTGGGTGATATGGCTCTCCGGCTGGTTGATAATGTCCAACTTGAACTTCTTCAAGTGGTCGACCTTGACCCATCGCCGGAGTGTACGCAGGAGACCCTCGTAATCGTCTCCAGATGAGTCGTGCCTGAGGCCACCACACTCTCCGATGCATCTATCACAATTACGGACTTCCTCATGTAGATCATGATTCCAGTGTGGATAATGGTTCCTCGATGAGCATTTTGAAGAGGTGATCAATGCTGGATGAGCCAAGTTCTCTATTGCCTTAGGCTAATTGTCAACGAAGAGACGGATATCGGCGGGCAAGACCACAGGCATCGGGGGGCTTCTGAAGTGATCGTGGTAGATCATGTACGGTCGAATCGGAATCATATTACATGTCGCTTCTGGTCCCGTAGTCGAATGGCGATGCTATCTGCCAAGGCAGATTTCCCGACACCAGGAGATCCCCTTATCCAGATCATATTGTGGCCGTCAGTCCTCTTGATCTCAGTTTCAATCTGTCGTAGGATGTCAAGTTGGATGCCCTCCATACACGGGTTACGAGGGGGAGACAGGCTCCCCCAAGGGCTCCCAATAAATCATCCAGCTCCTTTTGTTCAGTCCCTGCTTTGATAAACATCAGAGCTTGCTTGACTCGCAGTTCCATCGTAAGATCTACCATGAATCTATCCTGAAACTGTCGACCTTGTCCCGCATTTCAATCGCTTTGTCCTTTTGAGCAGCAGTGAGAATGTAGTTGACTGGGACCAATGAATCAGGGTAAATCCATCTCGTATATGAGTCCATACGTACGTGTCCAGTTTTCGAGCCACTCTTGAATGAAATCCATCACCTCTTCCATCATTCTGGGAAGCTCATTGATTGCAGAGAGTTGAGTGCCTTGAAGCCACTTGGCAATTCACCATCTGTTTCCATAAATGCATCCTCCTGTATGTCACAACATGAGAGACGATTGTAAGGATGAACGATCAATATTATGATTCTCTCTCAGCGTCAAAATGGTTGGGGAATCAGTGAGCTGGCAGTGATATTAGCCAAGAGCGGCATAAGTGAAAACAATGTTGTTAATAGAATGCTGGTATGATCATCGCATTTTCTGTACTGACGCAGGAAAACAATGCCTACGAGACTCGTTCATGGTAATTGATACTGTGAGAGATGTCAAGTTGTAATGGTACACAAATATGCAACTTGGTGCTTTGGACTCCTACTCAAGCAGTCTCCCCGTCCCCTGCTCCCTTTCTTCAAGTTCTTTCAACCACTTTTTGTCAACGCATTCAGTCCACTTGCTGCCGTATGTGAAGGTAGCGAGGTCCACCTTTGTTGGCTGCGCCCCGACTGTTTCTCCACGAGGCAGGCATAGAACTTGCCTGTGCTCGAGTGGGATCCAAAATAGTAACTCATCGTCCGGGTCTATCACCCAACCATCCCTGATGCCTCGCAGGATAAGCTCATATCCATGAGTGGCATTCCGGTGCTTAGCTGCGAGGTTTGCTATGTTGTAGATTTTCATTGTACCAGAGTAAGAATAGGATACCAACTCGGTTCCATCTCGAATAAACGCCATGTCCCTGTCCGTTCCTGGGTCCCAACACTGAGCATATAAATAACCTGTGCGAACGTCGAAGAGAGCTATCATGTTTGCGTCACGGCAGCGAAGAGCGATGAGCCGAAGTTGGTCATTTAGGATAGGTGAGAGGGCAATTCCATCCAAATTGCGTATTGCTATGGGCTTGCCACAGAGTCTACCGGTTCGTGTGTCCCAGACTCGGGCGTCACCGTCGTAGAAAGAGCAACATGAGAAGAGTTTTCCGTCAGGTGAGTACACGTGATGGTACCCGTCAAGATGTGCTTCACCAGTAAAGTGTAAAGGATCAAAATGGGCAGTGTCATGATTCCATGAATAACATGAGATAGGCCTGTCAACGATGATGGTCAAGCCATCGGGTGCCAGGAATATGTCTGAGCCTCCGTCGAAGTTGATGTCCAAAGAAAACGTGCATTCAGTGTGATCCTTCAGCCAAACCTGGAGTAAGCCTGAGATCTCATATGAGACATTGTCTTGCAGTTGGGCACATATAACCAGGTCATTGCATGTTCGGAAGGCAACCTTCCATTCAAGGAGACTCCTTCCTTCGGGCCAGGGATCGAATGAGAGACGATTCTCCGGGTGCATTATATCATATATGGTGACAAGCGAAGTGGACGAAACGGCTATCCACTTGTCATCTGCAGAAAATGCAACCTTGGGTTTGTACTCAACATCCCTAGGCCCTACAAGCTCCCAAATAGTTGTATCTCACAATCTAACGTAGGCAGATTGCTGCGATTTTGTAGCCACTATCTTTCCGGAGGGCGAGAATGCAATCATTGCTGGTAGATCTGTATCTTGAGCGACAGGCTTATTGGTTACCAAATTCTCCATATTCCGTAATATCACAGTTCCACCCCTACTTCCCACCAAAAGCCGGTGTCCATCGTGTGATGGACAAATGCTGGTTATAACCCGAGTGGTCAGAGACTCTGTCTCGAAGATCATATTTGAGCTGGTCATCGAGACCTCCCATATCTCCACTGTGTAATATCGTGGGACAAATACATAATTGGTGTGGGGTGAATGGATAACGGCTGGAGGACAATATCCGACAGGAAGATAAAGGGACACCATCTCTTGCGTGTCCAGTCTCCAGAAACAATTGTGGCGAGACCCCTGAAACGCAGCCGTTACACAGTCACTGGTCGGCGAAAAGTGGAGTGATAAAAGCTTGCCAGAGGGATGTGGGAGTCGGTGAGTGCTCTTACCATCCTCCAAATCCAATAATTCAACCACATTCTCAGACTGCTTTGCTACAGCCAGATATTGCCCATTAGGAGAGAATTGGGCGACAGCAACACCGGTCACCTTGAACAGCCTGTCAAATCTATCGTTGCCAATATCCCACAACTTGACCAGGACACGAGTGGAACGTGGATCTTGATCTTCCGGGTTTGGCGAGGCAATTGTCTGTATTGAAGATCCATCTTCATCTATCCAATCCATTGATACGATTCTTCCCTTATTCCGACCACAGTGAATGAACACAAAATCAAAGCCCTTGATTTGAAACACCTCCTCGCCCCTTTCAATGTCCCAGACTACTGCATGGCATAATAGTATAGTCTCAGGACGACATCTGACCAGAATATGCTTCCCATCAGGACTGAAACAGGCATTAAGCCCAGAAGAATATAGATCTGGATTTCTCAGATGAAATGGGCCTGAAATACAATGACCTGTTTCAGAGTCGCAGACACATAGATCTCTATGATCTGATACAGAAGCAAAGGTCTTTTCATCCGGCGACAAGACAATGCACCGCACAGGATCCTTGTGTTGCTCTGCAGTGAAGATGATCATTGGCCATTGAGAAGGCCTGCCGTCACTGATGGTAAGAGTATTTGGAAATATTGGGCGGAATTTTTCACCAACAAGGGAGCGTTTGGGTGTAAATGGAAGAGCTGAGAGATAAATGTGAGGAGCGCTCTCAGAGATGGGAATGATGAACGCGGAAGTGAATCGGAGGGCATCGCGGATAAATAATCTCAGCTCATCCCCAGGGTCGAGTGTCTAGTCAGCCAACCTTAGAGAGCTGTATTGTAGGAAACAAACTCAGAACATACCACCAGTCCAGGCCATTCTAATGCCCTTTTAAGGATTGCAGGCACCTCATGAGCCTTCCCCAATATGCTCATCACTTCCATCCAGAACAGTAGCTTCTCGTACATTACAAACTCCACCACCTTCATCAAAGTCTCTTCACGTTGAGTCTGGACAAGGTGGTCTGCCCAGAATTGAGATGAATATGAAATGAGAGGAGAGAGGGCAGACTTGGCAGTAGCCAGAATATCCATGTTCTTTATGTTTGAAGACTTCAAGTTGCACATATTGAAGTGGAGCTCCGATGACACCATAGTGCTTAAACACAACGCAGCAAGCTGACGTTCATGAAGATTTTGATCCTGGATATTGGAGAGCCTGGTAGGTCTTCCCGAAAGGACGGAGAAAGGAGGAAATCCTCAAATGAACGGTGGTGAAAGCGAAAGATGGGGCCGGAGTCGATGACAGATGTGAGACCATTCCTGATAAATTTCAACATGTCCAAATTGTCCACCCCAGGAAGTTTCGTAAGCACGGTATCCTCAAGTGGCTGTTTAGCAAAAATTGTTGCACCAACAACGGAGATGATCGCCTTGTTTTCTCCCTTTAGCGCATTTCCAAATGATGTTGTGATAACGGTCATGTACAAAGAATGCAAGTTATTCAACCCCTCAGTGTCGTCACCCCGCTTGAGATAATCAAATCGCAATTTGGGGTTTACTGATAGAAAATCGGCAACCGTTGTTGCCCAGATGAAGATACCGAGGGCACGAGGAACCAGATAATCAAGAGCTTTCGACATCCAAGAAGGTTCTACCTCCAGAATGTCAAGTCGCGATTTGAGGAATGCACGAATATCATCAGAAGCACTGTCTCCAGGTTTTATGTCACGGCCAGAAGGAATATTGACATGAGTGCTGATGGAGTCAGAGAAGATTTGGGAAATGCGGCTCTCCGATCGGCTAGTAATGACCAACTTGAACTGCTTTAGATGATCGACCAGAGCCCACCGTTTGAGTGTACGCAAGAGACCCTCGAAATCGTCCCTCCCGGATGAGTCGTGCCTGAGGCCACCACACTCGTCCAATGCATCTACAACAATCGCCGGAAGTTGCTCAAGCGGAATATCACAATCCAGTGTAGATAATGGCGTCTCAACGAGTAATTCGAAAATGCGATCAATATCGGACGAGCTTAGCTCTTTGTTGCTTTGGGATAAGTGCTGACGAAGAGACGGATACCAGCGGGCAAAATCACAGGCGACGACACGCCACAGGGCACTTGTAGTGATCGTGGTAGATTGTGTGCGGTCGAACCGGAACCATATTACGTGTCGATTCTGTTCCTGTAGTCGAATGACAACACTAGCTGCCAAGGCTGATTTTCCGACACCAGGCGATCCCTTTATCCAAATTATATTATGGCCGCCGGCACTCTTCACCTTGGTTTCGATATCTTGTAGAATGGTTCTGCGAGTCCCTTCCATACATGGTTTGCGTAGGGGGAGCCTATTCCCTCCCAAGGCGCTCACCAAATCGTCCAACTCTTTCTTTTCTAGCATCGAGAGTATCATTCACACAAGCTCAACGGAAATGGCAACAACATACCATGAAGGTTTGCGACGTAATTTGCCATGGTCGCTGTTATCATGAATCAGGCGAGTGGGACGATTAATATAGGGATAGAGACCAGACCTTGCTCTGATCGGATCTCTATAAGAAGAGCTCGATCAAAATTTTTTGCGAAAACATCCAGTCTCTCCCGTAATTCGATCGCTTTGACCTTTTGGGCGGCAACGAGAATGTGCTTGACTAGAACCGATGAATCAGTGTAAATCCATCTCACACGAGTCCTACGTACATGTCCAATTTTCGAGCCACTCTTGGATGAAATCCACCACTTCTCTCATCATTCCCGGAAACTCATTGATTGTACGGCATAGTTCCTCTGAAGTTGGGACTTTCTTGACTCTGTCGAGCTGACCAGCTAGCATTCTGATGCTCTCTGCGAGGCCTTTCATTGATTTGTGAGACTCTTCTTGGGCCTTGATTTGCTGCCAAATCTATCAGTCATCTTATCCATGTTAAAAGTAAGGGAGGAGCTAACTTGGTATGCGACATCAATGCAAGAAAATACTGTTTTCACTATGGAATTTAGCTGCCCTTAGAGTCAGATACCAGGTGGGTATGTTGTTTAAGAATGGTTTACCCCGCCAATAGCCTTTCCGAACTCGATAAACATCCCAACACCATCACTTGCAGCACCGAGACGACTTAAGATGGGCCTGAAGTTGTTCAAATTCTCTATTGTACTCTTAATTTGCACACTCAAGGCACGTAAATCACTGCCGTGGGCCTATGATCAAACTTGTGTGAGGAATCTACATATCGATCGCGATCAAATGCGTACTTGGGCGTCAATACAGAGCTGAAATCCTAACACTGCATCACTGAATTCCACTGTAAAGTTTGCTGAGGTATCCTGAGTATATCGAACGCAATCATGGAAAAGATTAGCTCACATTTGGTTTCCTGCTGTGATTCTGAAACCAGGTGTTTCCATAAGTCGTCAAACTTGATGGAAGCTTTAGACAAGAACTCGTCCTCTGAGGCGCGCCCGAGGGTGAGGATTTTCCGCTGTCGAGAATGTCTTTTGTAGATTTCAATATTCAGGTCATTTCCTTCCTCGAAAATGCTACACCGCATGAATATGTAGGACTGTATGCACACAAAAACTCATCTTACCATCTGTCCTGCACTAGCTTCAGACTCTGGTAGTCCCTGTTGTTGTTTTCGAGTTGTTTAAGACTTTGAAAAGGAACATCTGCTTTATGAGAGTACTTGACAATAAGTGGTCGTGAAAATCTGTCGTCGAGTTTTCCGATGAATTCTGATGCAGTCAGATTGGGCAGATGGAGCAGAGTAACACTTACCGAGAAGTCGGATAGTTCGTGACATGGCAAGTTCAGCTTGTTTCGCCATTACTTCAATCTGAGTAAAGAGGTCCACGAGTGCAGGATAATAAGACGAACAAGATCGCGACACATGCAATCATTGGATAAGCTGCCACTGCCTCATGAGTTGCAACGGATGGGAATCCAGATTTGTCAGAATCATGGTGAAGCTGTGAGTGTGGGAGCAGTATTCATCTGTCAAGGAAGGGGCAAACAAACACTGGCGCTGATGACAGAAAAACAGATGTCGGCATCACCCGGATTTTTAAACATGAAGATAGTCTGATTAGACTCGTTTTCACAAGAATCTTTGTGAGACGGATGCAGTAATTCCCCTGGCACACTATTCGACATCAAATTTTAGCGTTTTTTTGACAGGTAATTTATGGCCATGAAATCAAGTATACGATCCAGCTACAATTCAATCTAACAATACACTTTGTATGCATCTCCATGTATTTACATTAGAAAAGAAACCTTCCCTCGCTTGATCTTTGTTTAAATGACAGCAATCGAGCCTCGAAAGGCTTGTTACTGAGTTATGCATCTGGCCAACCGAATCGAGCATCTGACTAGAGGATGATACGCTTGTTCATGATGATATCCCACCTGGTATTTTTTGCTCGCCGTAGACTTGGTATTTGTGTAACTGCGGGTGAGAGAGGAATGCGTGTCCTTGACTGGGGAATCACTGGACCATCTCTAGTCATTTGATATACTTTGGCCCACTATTGGTGGTAGGACAGAAATTTGTTCTTAAATCAAACTTTCGATGAATCATCAGAGTTAGGATCTTCCTCCTTGAGAAGCCGTAACAAGTATTGTTGAGCTCCGTGCGTCTAGTTGATTGGGATGAGAGTCCTGGTTGAACTGGAGTACCAGAGATAAAAACAACGACAGAGAGCTCACGCTTCACGGTCGCCCACAGGGGTAATCACATCTTTTACATTTGACTCGGGTACAGCAGCAGCAGCAACAGCGAGGGACGAGAGTGCAGTGGCCATGATTGAATTCAGTTTGCGCAGTCTCAACGTGTTCTGGAGGATCAGACAATGCATTGACAATATAATCAGGGTTATCGTAGTGGTGTTAGCAAAGGGAATCGAGATACTTTGAACAGTTATTGGTCATCATTTGGAACACTGAAGTCGTAATAGTATGTTCATGGATGATGTATTGCTGCACCAGGATGCTTAAGTGTGACTGTGTTTGTCGTTGTGGGCCATCACTGCCAGTAGCGTGACAAGCGTGACAGCTGAATGCCACGGGACCGTGTGATTATGTCAGACAGGCTAAACTTGAAATAGTATAGTATAAGCAAAAATCCGAATGCCTACTGAGAAAGCTTGAAGAGCAGCAAAAGCTGCTTTCTGGGAGAAATCCATGTACAGGTACCTTTTCTCGAGTCTATGGGCTCCCATGCTCCCATGCACTTGATGCCCTTGAAGGAACTTCTTCTCGGTCACTTTCATTCACATTAGTATCTGAGGCATGCTCCACAGTTGCTTCTTGAGCCTCGTCAACGGATTGAACCAAGGCCAATTACAAAGCGGAAGCTCAGTCAATTTGAAATTGTTGAGACTGACATAAGGCTCCAAGCCAATGTACGAAGTGTCATGCAATTGGTCATGCGAGGACCTCTACTTATTCAGATATACTATAAATAATACAGGTTTAGCCTGTCTGACATAATCACACGGACCCGTGGGCCCCAAAACTGGCGTCCTGTATACGTCATCTTGGTGATTCAATTAGAATATATAGCCAAGCGCTATAATACTACCCCTGGATATGGACTAAAACAGGGAGACGTTGTAGATGGATGGATGACGAGTCGGGGTAATGAGTCAGTGTTTTAAGTCCTACTGAAGCACAAGCAACACTGATACTTTACTCAGGTAAAAATGATTGGGGCACGGCCGACACAACCCTCTAGCTTTGAATCAGGCGATAAGTGGACGGAATGTGTTGATCGAGAGCAGTTCGAAAAGCTACTTGAGTAGGAGCCCAAAGCATCCAGTCACTTACTCCTGAAATTCTATCATGTGTCTATATCTCCTATAAGATTGATTGCCGTAGATGAGTCTTGCCATGGCATTCTGAACACTATACATCGTATTCCTGCATTGGCACATCAAAATTTGGCATTTTGCGTTATTTTCACTCCATCGCTCTGAACTCAAGGTTGTCTTCATTCAATCTACCCTTCTTGGTCTATCTATATTGCTGCGCCAGTTAAGTTGATTTTTCCAAGTATATTGACCTCGACATAGGAGCATGATAGTTGGATCCATCGTTCAGCTGCTCAATGTACTGATCCCATTATAACCGTCTCTTGTATTCTGGCGTACGAGAGCGAGCGTTTGCTGAAGCAGAAATCTGGTGTGTTGCCGTGTAACTCTGAATCGTTTGCCGTGTGCTGATTCCAGAATATACACAATGATCATCATAATTTTTATTCGGGAGAGTATGGAGTTTAGAACAAGTAGAGTAAGGTGTCTTTCCCCAAAGCACCTGCCCCAATATACAAAAACACAGCTATACCTTACTCTCAAATGGTTCATCCTGCTTTGCTGCAAAGCTGATAAGCCGACCCACAAAAAAGTGGACTTTGTTGTTTTTTGATGATGGACATAGAAAAAAATGAGTTGAAACCCCAGGCGTGACGTTCCAGCTTGTTTCATCTTCTGGTACAACAAATAAGACCATTGAGCAGGGGTTGGTTCTCTGGAGGAAGCACCATCCTCTTCAAGTCGTGAGCAATGCAACAAGGATGATTTCAAGGAATAGTGCGGCTCCCAATCTGTCATCCCGAGATGTCCACTATGATGCCATTTATTACAATAATTATAAGTAGAGAATACTAAAAGGAGCAATAAAAGAGGGAAGGGTGCCCAAATTGACCTCAAATTTAACCAAGAGGGCATCTGAGACGTCGAGAATCGAAACGAGAACGAGAAAAGGCATGTGGATAGATAAGTATCTGAATCAAGCATCCACCCTGAAGAACGGAACTCGAGACTGATGAGTAGAAAAGTTGCGTAAAGAAGTCGAAGTCAAATAATGCACACATCAGATTACCGCCAACTTGTCGTAGCTCGTCGACCACAGTCTTAAACAAAGAACTTGGAGCAGATCGCCCTTATTTGGTTTTTAGTTTTCTTCCACCCACAACGCGTACTAGGCTCCTCATGTATGGTCTCATTTTACTCTCCTTGGTATAGAATTCAACAAATGTTGCTCTTCAATTTACATGCCCATGTATGTATTTCTTCTCTCCCTGACATTAATTCAATGCCTTTCTTGGGATGTATTGCCTCTATAGATCCCTCATCATCAGTCCTATCTAGTAAGAGTCAGGAAGAGGCGCTACAAATGGTCACGCAACAGAAGATGTGGATTAGCTGGGATGTTTAACAGGGTTCGTCAGCAGTATTACCGAAGCAATCGGTATGTGTTTTCTCTTCCTTCTTTCTCTTATCAGCGGACATTGTAATGCTCGTCGGATGATATCTCGCGTTGTATTCGAAGAAACACATTGCAGAAAGCATGAGTGCCTTAGCTAGACAACTGAACAGGCTCCATGAAGTTCGATAATCAAATCGACTGCGCCGCATTGTGATTCTGGAATGATGAAAGTATTGGTATGGCCCAAAAGCTGAATGTGTACATATGCATTCATCTGAGATGGATTTGTGAGTTGACCCCAGCCCTGTTCGTGATTTAAAAGAAATAAAACAACTCGATTATGGGACAAACTACATGGAAAGATTCGACAGAGATATTCGTCGAGACGAACTTAATGGTAGCTTTACATAAGACATTATCCTCTGAGGTGCGCTCGAGGGTGATAATTTTCCGCCACAGGGAATCTTTTTTGTGGATTTCAATATTCAAGCCACTTCCTTGATAATGCTACATATCAGGTTGCATGGGCATTCAAAAGGTCAAATCACCATCTTTGGGCTAGTTTCAGCCTTTGTTTATCTGTATTACTGTTGTCGAATTTTTCTTTAAGACTCTGAAGGGAATATCGGCCTTATACTTGGCAATGAATGGCCATGAAAATCCATCATTGACTTTTCCGATGAATCCTGAATGCAAATAAGCCTACTGATGGATGGAGTCGATGGGAAGAGTCACGCTTACCGAGAACTCGGATAGCTCGAGCCATAACAGATTCAGCTTCTTTCACCATTGTTTCAAGTTGAGTGAGTAAGATAAGATGTTGCGAGCGTTGGATGATAAGAACAATGAACCGGGTGTGGGAATTTGGTAATCAGTGTCCAGGCATGTGAGAAGTACGGCGAAGCGAATGTGGGAGTAAATTGTTTGATCTGGATTATCGCCGTACTACATCCGTTTTTGTCAACTCACGCATTGGTGTGAGCATTATCTTCAATCATATCTTCTCGTTCCAATTTACATGAGGTGCCCTAGTAATCTTTTCCACTTGGACAGACTGTTCCTATCTGTGAAAGGAAAAGCAATGTTCATGTTGATGACGAAAGAACAATGTCGACATGTGTCGGCATCAAAACCGGATCAACTATCAATTCAGACAACCAACGACATTAGATGAATACTTTGTATTTCAAAACGAAACCCTCCTTTGCTGAATCTTATGAATGTCAGCAAGTACATATTCCTCAGCGAACGTGTCAGAATGATAGAGGATGATATGCTTACTCATGAATATGATGGCTAGGATCATATCCTACCTAGCATTTTTCGTTTGCTGCAGACTTGGCATTTGTGTAGCTGTGGACGGGAGAGAAACATGTATCCTCAGCTGAAACCACCGGACCATCTTCAGTCATTTAATACATTTTGGGTTTACCTGTTATTATTGGCAGAGTGGGAGCCAGGAAATATCTTCTTAAGTCCTGTCATTGGCCTTGAGAAGAGCCGCAACCATTATTGCCGAGTTTTGTGCGTTTAGTCGATTGTAAGAACTAGAATAACGGAACTAAATACGACGACGTAGAATTCACACAACCACAAATCATCACGAGAATTCTCATGCGGTCGCCCATACACGCTTAAGCAAAGCAGCAGTAAGAGACGAAGTCTGCAAGGGCGACTAAAACACGGCCGCTGAGTTGTGGGGTGACAAGGGTTGGAAACGTGACTATCACAGTGTGACAGACGTCCTCTTTGTATCGTCTCCTGTAATGTATCGTCTTCTGCAAACACAGGCCCCTGCCAACACTCGGCATCTTGCCTGAATCGTTCATGTTACCGTGTTCTCTGTATAAGAATGATACCACCAAAAGCCAAGAGAACTCGACTCAATCATGCTGCAATACCTGATGTCGGGTATGAGATACCGATCATAAGGCAGAGATTTTTATACATTGGACAATGACGTTGGATATGACTGCTCCTTTGTGTTATAATATCCTGATTTATTCGAAAAATCCAGCTCGACAGCCTGACAATGCTCTCAGGGTCACGTTTACACCACGCTGAGATGGAGAACATCAGCCACCTCAAGCAAAGTGGCCGAGAGCGCACTCAGATGCAGATAAGGCATCTTCGGCTTAAACAGCGAGTGTTTTCCCGTCGTGCACCATTGTAGGTGTGCTAATATCTTGTCGTTCGCCTTTCCCAAGTCCACAACTCCACCTCAGCCTCTGCTTCCCCAAGTCCTGTGCCCTTCCTCAATACTACTATTATCACTACTTCCATTCTTTCTTCGTTTATGGCCCTATGCTTAAAATTACTCCCCTTTCATGCGCGTGTCACCCCTGTTGCATTTCACGTTTCCGGTTATCACTACTTGGATTTTTACACTACTAACAGAAGCCCACAAGCTCCAATCCTCACAAGTCCAATACCAGTCATAAAAGCCCCGTTACAATGATGCTGACGAGTTTGTCGTCGATTTCTGTCCCATGCCTGCTACAGCCCCTCTGCCAGAAGTAGGTGTACACTTTTATCTACATAATTGTTGATTTAGCTAAATTAACCACCTGCCCCTCTGAAGCAGCAAAATAGTACCTGGATTTGCACGATAGGTGTTGTGAATGCCGACAAGTGCTAGCCGTATGGTGAAACGGTCCTTACCTTGATCCCAATATCACCTGTGACGTGGGCAAAGAGAAGGCAAAGAGACTCAAGGACGCTGACCTTACCGAAATACTTGGCCAAGTGAAACCTTTGTGTCTTTCACAAAGAAGGTTGTCCCAGGATAGTACCAAGAGCCTTTTTGTCTATAAGACGCTCAATGACCGAACTGCAAGGAAACTGAGATGAGGGCTATTCACTACACAATGCGATGGCCTCTATGACTCGCTCAGTGTGATATTATCATGCTTCATATATGCTGCTCTACGCTATCTACTACCTCAGAACTGCGCCCACGACACTCACCCAATTCTGGTATGTTCCCTTTGCCTTGTCAGGCGTTGTACCCACTTGAAACTCTGGTAGTTATTGTCCTCAAACATCTTGAGGAACCCCAGGATCAGCCCTCACGCAGTGACCACCAGCACCTGAGAGTCCACATCTATCTGGGGCGGCACCCGCACCTATTGCATCGTCGTGCTCGTCGGATACGCCGTCCTCGAGAGTGTGCACGTTGTATTGGCTTCATTCTCCGTTGGCCTCCTCATTGGCTACTTTGCAGTCGACACTGGTCGTGTTGAGTGGTGTTGGAATCCGGAGCACAACATTTGTTCCCGACAGCTTGTTGTCTTGATCGCGATCGTGTACTGGACCAAGCTAGTGCCTATTTCGTTGACGCGCAGAGGTAGCTTGATGTTGCTCGTAAATCGGTACCTGTCAATTGTTGAGTCGTCTATAGTAAGACGTACCACATAAGCTCAAGCTCACCATCAGGTGCTACGAGACTAATTCTACTGCTGTTGACATCATACAGTCATACACATTGGTGGAATCGACAATCATCCAACTCGACAGCACCGCCTGTCCTGATGCTCGCCCCTGTCATTCAGGTCAAATTTTAACTCGAAAGTGCTGGACAAGTATGCCTGTGTCTGAAGATGGCCATCCATATCCGATCTCATTCTCTCAAAGGAGGCAGGGCAATAAGGAAAGTGCGTGGTTAAATCCCAACAGGCAAGTGCCTGAAGTCCGAACGAATTTTAGTATACTGGTGAGTACCTTTTTATATGCCTACGAAAAATATGCGATGGCTAAGAGTGAAATTTTAGTGATGGAACGAAGATAAAATGGAGACTAGGCATGTAGCTGGCTAACAAAAAGAACTCGAACCGGCCTCAAATTGTACACAACGACAGGAGCCCCATGTTTCTTGATCTTTATTGGTACCCAGTGTCGTTCACTAATTTTTGCATCCGCTAACTCGATTTTACCCAGGGCCCATGTTGTTCATATGTGGTGGGTCCTATGACAGTCACAAACCAATCGTCAAACCACTTACAAAGCCTGGTTTTATGCTCACCTATCACACCTGGACTCGTCAAGCTGAAGTAGCAACACTGCTGGGGACATTAACCATGGGAATATCATCTTCCCGACGGTGAGGGCACGATGAGGATGCGCTTCCAATTCTGCCACTCACAAAATGTTGCTTGCATGCTTGTGACTGGACCTTCTGAAGTCTCATTTGCACCCTCGACCTCTCGCATGTACATTACTCGAACCGAAGGGTTGGGACACTGATGTTTGTGTCCAGGCCCCGTGATGGGTACCAGTGACTGTTTCTTGCCACCCTCACGTCTTGTTGCATTCCCGGCCTTCAGGTCCTTGTCAAGCCTATTCCTCGCTCCTATTCACGAGAGGTCCACGCAAACACTATACCAACCTTTCAAGCCCGAATCGTAACCCGGAGTTGATCCCTTTCAATTGCGAGTCTATTTGTAACTTCCTTGAGATACCTGACGACGGAGATTATGTTCAAGGTGATCTTCGAACCAACAGCAGATCATGATTTGAACCGATGTGATAGAGAAATCTGTGGCCCTCAGGGTTGTCGATTTCAACTGGGCAGGGAAAGCAGGACAAGTTTGTTACGCCGCAGAACGGAACACCGGCATCTGGTGGCCTGGAAAACCAACGTGATTCGGAAATGGTAAAATCCTGGCTGACAAAAGAACTACAGTAGAACAATGTATCTATTTGTTCAAATATATTCACCAGACTTGAGCAGTTGACAAACTGTGCAGATGTTCGAATAGCTTATTGTGTGGTCCCTTTTTTCTGATCAAAACCAGTATTTGAACGTCTATTTCAACTGAATTCTATGCCTCCTGACCCTTAGTCCCCAATGGGATCAGTACCTCGGCTTCTTCCTTGCATCACAGGGGTTTCCATTTACCTGATCTCAATCCAAGATTAGTACTTCCCGTGGTGCTTTTCTGTCCTGCAACACCATACAAAAACAAAATCCAGCTTCAACTCCAGAAAATCAGTGGCACTCATGTTGGCGGATCAAAAATTAGAGTATCATGCCCAGCAGAAACGACTAATCTTGGATAATAAAAAGACTTAGGTTTCAGTGTTGAAGATATTGGAGTGCCAACATCTCGTCATCATGAGCAGAACAAATCAAGCCTCCACAGTCAACGTCCTCAGGACGCAGAAACTCAGGATGATCCAACGTGATGTTGGATGGATATCTGACAGTGTTCTCTTTCCCCGCCCAGTCAAAATCAATAAGAATAACGTCGCCCAAATCCGTACTGTCCACTCCATCTTTCTTGACCATTATGTTCGTTTGCCGCACATCACCGTGGACATACCCTTCCTTATGGAATAAGGCAAGAGCCTCTTTAACTGCCTCATACACATTCTTCTCCCCTTTACCGCGCAGAATTGCTGTGAGACATCATCCATGACCACCATCATCCAACCATCCGCAAAGCGCTCAACAGTTCGGAGCTTTGGAGCAAAACTATGTGCATGCGCAACCTTACGTGCATCCTCACCATAGCGGCGAGAAAATTTGACAAATATCTTGTCCTCTGGATTGTCTCGAAGATGCGCACTAAACACACTCTTTTGATTAATCTGCTCTTCGTACACAAACGGATGAGAAGTGTCCCTGTTGGTGTACGTGATATAGAACGGGAACTTGACCTGCACAAGCAATGGCTCAGAAAACACATCTGTCAAGTAATAATGCTTGAGATCGGAAAGCAACCGGCACAGAGCACAGATGAAGCGCTCCCCAGTAGCTCGCGCCTTGGTGTCGCTCGAATGGAAATGCAACGGAACGACAGGATTCACAATTTGGACGTTTGGGGTACCAGTGTAAACAGCGAGGGCAACGGAAATATACGGTCCTATTGAGAATGAAAAGACATGTGGAGCAACAATAATGAAGCAGCAATACACCAGGAAAATTTGTGCGAAAGAAACCTTTTGTCTTTGTCTTGAGTACACAGGCGAATCACTTCCAGCCAATAAAATACAGCTTCAGTCATGGGTTCCGTGGCCGATTCCACGATGCATTGGACACATAACCTGAGTTAGTCATAATTGAAGTATGCTCTGTGAGGAGCAAAAAAGAACGCAAGGTTTCCGGGTTACAGGTATGGGCGTTGCAGCCGTAAAGATGTCGATTCTGAGGTTCAGTGATAGTTGTGACGGTGACGTGATATAGTAACATCAGCTTGACACTCTGTAGTCGTTCTTCTCAAACGCCTTGAAATTAGCCCCGACACAGTGGCCCTCAAAGCTGTCATCTATCGGTGACTGCGCATACATTTTCCGCGTTGTCGTGCTCGTCAAATACGCCGCCCCCAAATTTTGCACTCCTAACCCGGGGCAGTTTCCATACCTTCACATTTTTCACTGACACATACTTGGCCTCCCCATTGATCACCTTCCGCTTGTCATGTTGAATAGTGTTGGAATCCGGAGCCGACAGCTTGTTGTCAAAATCGGTTTTGATCGCATCTGTATACTGGACTTGGCTAGCTATATCATTGGTAATGGGCATTCTGCACAAAAGTAGCTTAATGGTCCTCGTAGATTAGTAGTGTCTCATGGACTGCATAAGGGAGCTTGCTTGTGTAATACTTATGGTGAGTCATGTTGTCTGGAAGTTTGAGGACCCGGTCTCTATGAAGTCTGCTTGTGATGTGGTGCGAGGGTGATATTGGAAAGGACGTGGTCAATCCTGGGAACACAGATGATGTATGGAAATTGTATGCAAATCTGTCTGTGCCTTGATAGTGATTGATGTGAGCGAGGTCTCTTGTTAACATCACTTTCTGTATTGTAATCCCCGAACAAGTGTGTGGTTATGCAGTAGCTCTTTTAAACCGTAGTGATAATTTTTTCAGCCTGTACTTCTGTTCTTGAACATGAAAACCTTCCAACTCTCTGTCGTCAAAAAGAAGCATAACCCTCGAGATTCACATATGCCTGCTCTCGTATTTCATCACCATCCTTCTAGGTTCTGGGACATCTGACAGAAGAACCATGTCAGGAGTTGAATATGCCTACCACTCACCTACTTTCCATCCAGGACGACACAAGTTACTTAAAAATCTCGCAACCTGGCCTGAGGACCGATCCAGTCGAGAGTGCATTGTATGTAACTGACCCAGCTTGTGTTGTGAAGACGGTCCGTCTGCAGGTTATTTCTGACTATTGCAATATCAGAGGTTGGATTGGTGCAGCTTTTTGAGACGAGGTAGTTTTTTTGAGTGGGTACCGTGATGATTGTACGATCAAGTCAGAGTAACTGCTAGGAATAAATTTCGCTGCGTGTTTGAAGCATATCTTGAAGGACGAGCAATTCTAGTCTGATCGTGCGACAATCATGTCACCTTATCTCAGAAACATGGAACCACTGTAAAAAAGTAGTTGTGAGCTAGTTTAATTTTCCTCGTCCTTGATTCTCAGGTCCTCTGTTTCCTAAAATCATCATTATCACCACCTCAACGAACTTGACCTATGGA
>Ga0153959_1000003_pt1 | contig 153941 bp, 191 predicted proteins | sample TSFL043MetaG_FD_104685 | JGI IMG/M metagenome (GOLD analysis project Ga0153959, IMG submission 104685) | Attine ant fungus gardens microbial communities from Florida, USA - TSFL043 MetaG | ecosystem: Host-associated > Fungi > Mycelium > Unclassified | place: USA: Florida, Wekiwa Springs...
ATATCTGTTTTGATAGTGAGATCGTAATGGATAGGTTTTACGTTTGTTGGAAGACGGTACTCGTCCGAAGCTTTCTGAGTGGGGGGTGAAACCATGTGTGCGGGTGAACAATAGTGCGAACGAGAGGGTGTAGCACACAGATAAGATAACCTGGGAATACTTCGGATGACACAGACTTTACGCGTGTGATGCATGCATCGAATCGAAGAAAGTCTCGCAGGCGCCAGTATTCTATGCCATGACGAAACATAAGTCCGAACTTGCATGAAAACGGTAGCTTTGCTAGGTTCTCACGCGTCTCTGGGTCTAAATACAATCTGGAGCTGTTCTACAATTTGATCCCACCATAGCTACTTGGAGAATGATTTTCCACTCTCGAGGACACCGGGAGTATTCATGAAAAGGCTTCGAGGAAATTTTTTGGAAACACTTTGTCCTTTGTGTTTGAGCAGAATTCCGGAGACACCATCGACAACCTCCTGATTTGCCCTCTTCATCTCATCATATAGCTGAAATTTTCTCCTGCAGTCCACCGCGTATTTATCAAAGAGTTCCACGAGAGTATTATACTGTTCAACACTGCGATGCGCTCAACAACACATCCTGGTAAGAATGCTCTTACTTACTGCTTCGACTGTAGCTCATTCAGCTTCTCTGTCGTTACCTCCAACAATTTCTTCCGAGTTGCCTTCATATCGTCACGCATTCCTTCAAATCTAGACTCGATCTTGCTTAGTATGACATCGTTAATCTCATTCAGGACCTAGGGTACACTTTAGCATCGATTCCAGCTTATAGATGCCTGGCCCACATGAACAATAGTGCGGTTTATGCGTTCAGGTGCATGCTGCTCAATCGAGCGAGCTGGAAAAATGGTTGGCGGTGATTCATGTCGCATATGAGGAACTGTCGGAGGTTGGGCAAAAAGCAATGAACTCCTGTCAACCCAAGGCTTTGGTGGAGGAGTAGAGGTAGTAGAGGTAATGAGATGCTGAACCGGCAAAAGTGGAGCCTTCAACGAGGATAAAAAAACTGGCCGCTGGATCGCAAGCGGAGATGTGACGGATTCCTGCTCTTCAATATCAACTTGAATGCCCATATCAACCATTACCCTTGTCTGAATGGCTTTTGTGGCTTTGATAGAGATAGGATGAAGCGCCTGTATGATATCGACAAGCGTGCGTTCTCGAGCTCCGGAAACTTCCCTTCCCTCTTTTGCTTGAACTCCGAAAGTGAGACTTGTAGACCCATCGATAGATGATATAGGCTTTTCCCGCTTATTCTTTGGTGAAAGAGAGTCTCGTGTCATATCTATCATTTCGATATCTTTATCTTCCTGAAGCTTGCTAATCGGAACAGGCGTTTGGTAATTTGGCCTGGGAGGCTAGGATTCACGCTAATCAGACAAGTAGTGAGCTAGGTTTCATTGACACTCACAATCACCTCCCGCATATGCATGTCGACTTCAGGGAGTATAAAGTCTGCCAATTCAGATATTTGCATAGAGCTGATGTCTGCCTCACTCTTCGACAGTCCAACTTGCATGATGAAAGAAGGACGTTCCCAGGGTGCTTCCTTCGTCTTTTGAGCCTTCTACATAAGCATGAAAATATGCTCAACACAACGCAATGTCTGAAAAGCAACAAAAAACACCTCCTGTTTAGGTTGTTCAAGATGTACCTTTGACTCTGGTTGGATGTCAGGCTACAAACAAGTATCAGGGATACTATCACGCAGGATATAGATACATGACCAACTTCGTTGGACCTAGGCGGTCTCCGGACTTGTTTTTGTTGCTGACCTTCCCTATCAAAACTTGGGACGATATCCTGTAGCTCGGGCTTCTTTTCTCTCTTGGCTAAAAGACGTTTCATGGGCTTGGGTCTTATAGTTACGACCATTCCATCTTTTCCTCTCATTCTTGTCGTAACTGGTTTAACCATGATCTGAGGCTTGTCACTCGTGTCCGATTGGATGCTTGTCAGAGGTGAAAGTCCGACTCGATGTTTTTTTCTCGCTAGTCGTCCTTCGGTCTGTCTCGGTTCCTCTTTTGCTGATATATCATATGCGTGTTCTCCCGTCCTGTCCTTCGAGCGAGGACGCTTGACCGGAGAGACTTCCGATTTACTAGCTTTCAAAACCTCATTTTCTGCAGGAGCTTCATTAACCTCAAGTTTGCGCTTTCTGATCTTCGGATCATGATCCACTGGAGAACCAGCTTGACAATGATCATGAGTTCAAGGGTGCCAACGATTACAAGGCGAGGACCGTACGAACCATGCATGCTAAGTGCTCGTGCGGCAACAGCCCGTGTCTGACGAGTCGGTCGGACCGTCGTATTTTCCTTCCTCTTTCTCTGACCTGTTGGAAAACAACTGACCCACAACTTAAGAAGATATATGACTAAGCTCTCATACCTCGAGCGGATTTGAACAGTGTCTCGGTCTCAGTCTCGATTGCAAGTTTGTTCTCCTTGACTTGAGACTTCAGAGGTTGGACAGGGCTTTCGAGATCAGCGTCAGAAGTCACTGTGAACACCTGCCTGTTTTTATGCATCATTTTGCGCGTTCTTCGACTTGGGATAACCTCTGAGTCGGAACCTGAGTCTGTCAACTTGGTAAATGGGTCCCTGTCATCTACGATGATGCCAGTGGCGAAAATTCTACTTGTTTTGGGAAGAACACTTGCACTTGCTGCTGCAACAATAGATGTCTTTCCGATTCTGGAATCTGGAGTTACATGTCCTGGTGGAGCTACAACACTAGCGATGCTCGGAGCTCGCTTGGGCAATAACGGTGATGTTTCTTGAGCATCAACCTTTGACCATACTAGAATTTCGGATCAATCATGGACTCTGATCGACATAGAAATGCGCACATGAAGATATCTCCTCTGCCTTGACCTTATGAAATCAGCTCATCATTCCAATGACTTTAGGAACTGGAGAATCTTACTTGGCTTGGGAGAGGGGGATGGACATCTACCAGTTCTACGCACGCAGTGGAGAGCGACATCTTTCTCGACGCCGCATTCAAAAGATTGTCCTGTTCGGAGGTCAGATGATTCAAGTAAGCGAATGCTACTATACCAGTTTTCTTTGTTTTAGTGCACACAACATCTTCTTTACATCAGTAGCTTTAAGTTCCCAGGAACATTGACAATGACCTTCGTCTTGAGAAAGAGGAAGGGGCAAGATTTCCTGATTTTTGATTGGTGGCACCTTCGAGACCAGTGTCATGACCACAATACCCTCTGAAGGCCTAGAGATGGAAAGTTGTTCGAGTTGGCAATAAGGAAGCTGGATTGTCGAAAGAGAGTCTCCCTGAAGATAGACATAAAAAGAGACACGTTGACCGATCTTATTACCCACCTCGTCAACACTAGCTAGAAACCCAGAACCATCTACGTATATGCGCTCTACAGGATATACTTGAGAGCTGCCTACGAAAATACGTGTTGTTGTATACGGTTGTGGGCTATATATATGAGGATATGTGATCTCCAAAGGACTCATGCACTTACAAATGGGGTTTCACAGAGGCCAACGAGTCGCAAATCCTCTGAGAAGTTAAAGCCCAATCCAACACGGGCGAAGATAATATTTTTACGATTTCTAGATAGTTGGGGAAGTCGGAAGTATTAAAAACTTGTTTTATGAATTGCGTTCGCTTCTCTTGTCCTCCTGCAACTTTGGCAGAGGGGAGAAGGTTTGCAAAGAGTTCTAACATGGCCTCAATAGGAAGATAGTCTACAAAAGTCAGCGTGCGGCTATTAGGAGTCATTATATGCGTACTTGCCTCGTAGCCTGGCCAAAACAAGTCCTATTCTGTGCCTGTTTCCATCATCACGGGTGTGTCAGAACAAGACATGAAGATCGCCTTACCCGCCCAAATTTCCAGAGTGACGTAGCTTCGACTGATTCTCTGGATGACCGATAACAGAATCAGAAATCAACTGAATGATCTGGACATATTTAATTAGTCTACGAATTTGGCCTGGGTGGCAAAAGGTGCTCACTGCCGTCAATGTCGTAGGTTTAGTACGATCAAGCACAGTCTGAGAAGCAGGCGAGCCCGAAAAGTAGCTTTGAAAAATGACACCATAAAAATGTCTCGCAACAAGGGTTCTAGTATGAGCTGAAAAGGGAATCAGAGCAATGTTCGAGATGCATCACGGCTCTTGCATTTCTTATCAGCCTCTAAAAAATCCTTGACTGGATGTCAGATGCTTATGATGGACTAATGGCAAAAAGGGCATACCAGAATTCCTGCTGAAATTGACCCAGGGATGGCATTCCAGAGCAAACTCAATTCCCCCTCCAGAGTGGCCCTTTCGAGTGACAGAGTATATTCAAGAAGCTTTGAAGTAAGCTTGAGTGTGAGATCTGTGCATTTCTGATACAGCGGTACTAGTTTTCCTTTCATTATGACATTGGCTTGGTGCAATTCTGAACGAGTGAGAGACTCCGATTGCTTGGGACTTTTAACTCGGCAGAGGCATGACCATCAGTGAGATACGTACTAGAGATCGAACGACTTTGAATATCTCTGAAGCAGATTTGGAGGCCGATTCATCATTTTTGTCCTTCACAGATGACTGTATCTCAGTGACGAGCACGAGAAGAGGGTTCATAGCCAGAGATGGGATATCAATCTAGAGTCAACCGTAGCGTTTGATCATGTGATGAACGCGTGACGTCATCCTAGATAAATCTCGCGTCTTCTGCCTTCGACCTTCTCTCCCACGATATCTAGGGCAATATACTGTTACCTCCTTCTGATGACATGAACACTACAGTACAACGCTCAACTCATTGGCGGGAGTACTGCGCTCAGGATCTCGACATTACCGGCGCATATATACAAGGTACTTTGTGGCGATCCATTGATGTACTCAGATCACTCGTAAAGCATTCAAAAAACACCGTTCTTATCAAACTCTATTGGGACACTCCCTGTGTGACCGCTGTCTCGAACCGTTGTCTCTTGAGGAGCATCCCGCTTCTGCGACGCATCTCCCGTTTCGTGGCAGAAAAGACGGATAGGCAAACCAGATTTGGTCATCTGCGTGGGTTCATTCTCCATGTTATACAGGGAAAATCCAACAACAAAGCATCGAGTGAAAAACTGCTGTGATCCATAAGAATCTCTGCACCTACTCTATCGTCTGATGACCAGGAATGTTAGGCTTTTACCCTTCCAACTACCATTAAACAAAATAAATCAATTCTTATAGCGATACTTTTTTTATTCTTGCACTAACTGCATGCATGCTACACACTAAAAGCTGCGACAGATAGCCATCTCCAATCACTTTCAATGTGTTCTATAATTTCTTCCGGCTCCTCTCTCGACTACAAATGCACCCTATTGCATCAATCCACGTTTTGCGACACTTCCTTGATGACATCTGCTTCATCGGTTTATGGCCATTGTGCAGAGCCCTCTCACTCCAGTGAGACAGATTGTCCGCACACCATTACACCCGCCCCGAATTGAACACCATGGACTAAGGACTCCGTCTCGCGGAAATCAGACTTCAGCTGGGGTAGACATTGATTTTGAACGCCAAATATTCAAAGCTGATTTTCTTGACATTCCACACAACAAAACCTAACCTGCTTAACTCAAGAAGTGTTCTCTCTACAGTATCGTCTCTCGACTCGTCGCCTGTCCCTCCTTCACTTTCGTAATACGTCGCCTTCATATGCACACTCCCTCTCAACCTTTCAATAGTTGCCAGGATCTTGCTTCGCCATTGATCATTCGTTCTTCAAACACCACTACTACATCTTGTACACCACGGATAGTGCAAGGCAGGGGTTCCATCTATTCTCAATGAAGTTCTTACTGTCTTGAATGCTCTGCCTGAGAACTCTGCGCCACCACACCTAGGGAGAGAGGGTAACTCCCCTCCTCCTCCTCCTTCTCCTATGTCCTGAGCGTTTTTTTCTCTGACTCTTCCTCCCACCTCCCACCATGACGCGACTTGGTCCTCGTCCTTGGAAATATGTGCATGGCTTTGATACTGTAGAGGAAAATGAGCTGTTGGGAGACCATGCCCGTCCATCTACGCACACACAATGCACGTGTGCAGCTTTTGAAGAGACGCCATCATCCCTCCAAAAAGCTTGACCCCTCTTTTTTTGCTTTCCATGATACACATGAGCATAATACTTGTTTTACGTCAGCTGAATAATGAGACAAAGAATGGATAGATATGTTTGTTTCTCTTGTCGTGCTGCTCCCTGCCCCATTTTTTTGTGGATGGGGCCTCTACCTCATGTTTTTCGGGAGGGAGACTGTTGTAAATCGAAAATCAATCATCTCTGCAGGTTATCGGAGTTGTTGGAGTTCCATATAAAGACGGTCGGTTTCGTACTTGAAAAACAAGATGGATGACGTTCTTGGGATCGTTTCTCCTAGCACTTACATCTTCTCACAGAATTGCATTCAGGTTCAAAAGGAGTGGATGAATTTGATCGTAGTTGTTTTTCTAATCCTATGTTCAGTCTCGAGTTCCCCTTCAAGTAATTTACTAAAAGAAATTAATCCATTTCGGTCTAGTTTCCAGCTTTCAACTTGATTCGGAGGGAGAGGTAGGACTTACTATACTTAATTCAACTTGTGCCAGTGTGGTGTTTGAAGGAAAGGGCTTTTTACGATCATAGTTGTCCTCTTTGGTTACTCGATCTGACTTTGTGTCAGCACGGTTTAAACAACAAATCTGATATCTTTTTCGTGTTAACCCAAGACAAATTGTTTGACAAGACCTAGGTCATAGAGAAGAGCAGGGGCCACCCCCACCTCTAAGCTTTGAAGATACCTCGTTGAGACCTATTCCATCCCATCGTGTGTGCAAAAGACGATGAGATTCATTCAGATCTGACAGCTCGTCGAATCAAGAAGATTATATAATCGTAAGATTTGTTCTCAAGAACTACGTCTAGTAGTAGTGTGCGATGATTCAGCTTTTGGAGAGGGATCCACAGCACGCATTTAGTTTGGTAAAGATGATAATCACTTTGTGACTCGAGTCTATACGTTGCAATGCATAGCCACACATTTCGTATGAAACCAATTCATTTCGATCGACGATCCCCTTCATGATGTTTAGTGCCACCCACCGGGAACGATGAATTTTTTTGCTGATATCCCAAAATTTTTCAAGACTCCGGCACACTGATAATGGCACCTAGAATTAATGTTCATAGTGAAACAAGATCCAATTGATCAACAGGTCATTCGATGGATTATTCTGTCCTGTTGGACCAACGTCTTACACCAACATTATTAGATTTAAGGCATACGGTCATTGATTTTGTTCTGTGCGGCATCCGGACTCAGGTGTTCAACAGTAAGAGGCTAAACTGACATGTTTCATTCCCGAAGATTCAATTTTTTGCGATGAACAGAACCCCATTCCTGTTACAGGCCAGGATAATATACGATAGTCCCTGAAACATGGACTTAAATATCATTTCCAGACACGTCAGTATTCTAGGTATCACATTGTTCCATGAGCGGCGTTCTTCTGCTTCCTTCCCCCTCGGAATAGGTCGGCGTCGGATGTAACCACATAAGAGTAATTAAGTTAGGGCTCGTAACCTTAATATAATAAGAGCGGTCACTTAGGGGGGAAATTAATCATCATCATAACGCCGCAGGTCTGTCCCCCTTTGCAGCCTTTTTCGAACGAGAAAGATTCAGACTGATTCAAAATGATGCACGGATGTTGGCAAAGTAACAGCTTCTCTTTGGGAGGATTCAATCAGCGAATAGTAAGTGAAATGCTGGAACAATGAGTGGGGACAATGATAAAAGCTGTACCGGCCGGTCTGACTCTGTAGAGGACTAGCTTCTATACCTTCGTCCGTAGATCAAATCTGAAACGGATAAGACCCACCCAAAGAAATTCTTCAAAAATGATCTGTATAAATAACAGGAACAACAACCAGACCTATATCCCTCATCCTATTACTTTCATTTCAATGGCACCTGTTCGCACCATTCGCATTGGAATCCTTGTTTGCGACACTCTCAGTGGACCTGCCGATGTCGCTCAAAGGCGCTTTGATGAAATTTATCATCATTATTGGAGGAACACAATACCCGACAATCGCAATACAAGAGTTGTGATCAAGACCTACAATGTCAAAAGGCTGGAATTTCCGGAAGAGAGTCAGCTTGATGAACATGATATCTTCATGGTCACCGGCTCAAGTAAGTTTTTATATCAATTATTCTGCAAAAAGGATCAGATTAATGACTCCTTATTGTTGACAGCCACCGCCGCCTATGACGACTCAATCCTTTGGGTCAGGGAACTCCTAGTTTTCCTGAGAAACCTCATTCATAACCACCATCAAATCAAGTTATGCGGTGAGTAGTGTGGCCTTGACAAGTCACGTCGAATATGCTCCTCATTGATGGTCATTTTAGGTATCTGCTTCGGGCACCAGATCATATGCCGTGCACTCAATGGTGAATGCATGCCCAGTGGACAATGGGAAATTGGACCCACTTCGATTGACCTCAGCGACATTGGACGATCAATATTTGGAGTTGATAAATTGGTGAATCAACATTATCTTTATCGAGATTTGATCAGAAAAGTAACAATCTCCTTCGTGTAGTCTCTCCAACAGGTACATAGCGATCATGTACCAGTTGAATCACTCTCTCATCAGTTCTCATCGGGAGAACTGCATCTTATCGGCTCCACCTGTTCAACCAGAAATCAGGGTGTCATTAAATTTTATCCTTTGTCAAGAAATGAGGTCAAGACTCCACGGGATATTCATATTCTGACACTTCAAGGTCATCCTGAGTTTTCCGAATCCATCATTACGAGCATAGTCAGAGAGCAAGTCGATGATATGGAGTTCTCCGCATTGAATGACTACTGGGGCCCTAGGGGTGGTGACTATGACGATGAACCAGAGGATAAGGATGATACTGGTAGAAGGTGGCTGAAGACTGATGGTAAAGATGTTGTCTCTCAGGTTCTCCGGAGAATGCTGGTTGGAGTCCCTCCAAGAGAGGACACGGAAGGAAGCACTACTGTGGTGTCACGCCGAAAGATCAACACTGTTTCAAATACTAGCCCAGACAAGTTTAGTAGGCTCTGGAACTTGTCTAGCGGTATGAAGTTCGTCTCGAATCTGCTTCGGCGGATACTCACAGTGACATCTTGGTGGTAATTCCATGGACTCCTCTAGTGAACATAATGCCTTATTATTATTATTGTTACCTGTATACTTTTTATCATATGTAGAAACTAGTCAATCATAGATATCTGACATATTATTTCAGATAGTTTTTATTTATATGTTATGTTTTCCGTTCCCTAGATCGATAAAATAAAGGGATTTATATATTGTTTCAGTTCGTGGTTGGGGAATCTCACGAATTGTTGTTTGACGACATTGGGTGATTTTCAAAATACGTAAATTTATTTACTCTTCTCGAATTCCGTCCTTTATCGGCTTATCGATCATGAACAAAATGAACAAGTCGCTCTAGATAGGTAGGTTCTTCAATCTATCATATTATCTATGAAGAGCAGCCCATCCAAATTGCGCAGTGGGGTGAGCTCCGAGGCTTACCTGTAAAGGTGAGTCTTATTTCTTACTGAGAGGAATACGAAGATATTCTCCTATTTACATTACAGTAAGTGGTCTCTACTTCTTATTGAGTCCATATTTCTTAATATAGATTAACTACATATGATGGGATCACATGTAGTATTGTTCAGGTAGGAGTACCTCTCTGGACTTACGCATTCCGAGTATTACTTGAGATGGTTGACAATCTACGCATAGGGTATGATGAGAGAGACCGTCAAAACATGTTAGCTGTCTTGAATTACGGTGTGTAGTCCTCTGAAGGGTAAGAAGTTCGTCAGATGATTTAAGACAGCCAACCCAAATTTGTTACTTTTTTGTTTGCTTTTTGCCTCTGCAACAAATATTGCATTTTAGACTGTCAGCCTGACCGCTTATCATCATGGTTCTTGTCCTCATCATCGGCGATTTGCACATCCCTCACAGGACCCATGACTTGCCTTTAAAATTCAAGAAACTACTCGTTCCTGGAAAGATTCAACAAATCTTATGCACTGGCAATGTGTGCGACAAAGAAACATATGATTACCTGCGTACCATTTCCCCCGACGTTCATGTCGTGAAAGGCGATTACGACGAGGTGCTGGTCTTCTGCTATTGAGTTTGCGTATGGAGGCTCATTCTAGTTTGTGGTCTTTGTGCACTCAATTTACATTCTAAGGGCTCGAACTTTCCGTTGTCAGTAACAATTGTACACAATTCTATCAGGATCGGTATCATACATGGCCATCAGTGTATACCTAACGGAGATATTGATTCACTGCGATCCATTGCGCGGCAGATGGACGTTGATGTTCTTGTATCCGGGCATACTCATGTGTATGTGTATTAGTTTCCCTGCTCTGCCTCCACCTGATCTTATTATATATCCATCAGTTTCCAAGCCATAGAGCTTGACGATAAGTTTTTCGTGAACCCTGGTTCAGCAACGGGTGCATGGACCGGTGCCTTCAGCGAGTATGTTCTAATGGTCAAGATTTTTGACACATCAATGACCTATTTGTCCATCTCATAGTGATCCAGTACCTTCGTTTGCACTCCTTGATATCCAGGGCTCGGTTGTGGTTACTTATGTGTATCAACTGATTGACGGAGAAGTAAGGGTAGAAAAAATCGAGTGGAGAAAGGAGCCCGAGAATCTCGCCAACTTGAAGCCAGGCTCTTCTGTATCGCAGAATCTTTCTGGCCCGGCTGCGGCGAGTCCATCGGATGGTAGTTCAGTGTGGTAGAATGTAATTATTTCGGAATTACTCCCGTTATGTCACATGATTGTGCGAGTAGACCGTCATGTTCAGGGAGTATGAAAATTTCAGCATTACTTCTCTCCATCCTTCAGCACATTCTCAAGAAAGTATGGCAGACCTGTCATCCAGGAAGCCACAGATCAACGAGAAGGGTGGCGTTTTGTCGCCGGGTGACTCTCCAAGCACCGATTCCCCAATTAAGGAGCCCAAGCCATGGATGAATTTACGCCTCCCAGCACAGCTGCGATGGATACCTAGGAACTGGACGTGGTCAAAATTAAAGCCCGTAATACGATGTTCGATTGTAGCTTGGGTCTCTGCGGTCTTGTTTATTATACCGAGAGTCGAATTGCTTATGGGGCAGGTGCGTTTTTTTTTGGTTCTTATGTGCACGTTATCTTGATCAATACCTCAAGGCAAGTTTCCTAGTTCTTATTGGTGAGCTTTTGATTTGCCTCTAAGATCCATCTCATTAATCAAAATGTTTCAGCGGCCTTTTTATCTCCACCCAGCGATCCATTCGTTGGCGTCCTGGAGCGTGAGTTTCTAATTCTGCTTTTCGTGGCACTATCATGGTCGTAAGTGGTCAGATAACATTGCATATTATCACTTCCTTTGTTTGATCCAGATGGGCATCCCTGGGCATGTTCTTGGCTAATCTCACCCGAACAAATACGGATCGATCAGTCACATTCATCCAAGCGGTGTCCGGGGAATACATACAGGCAGCGGTAAGATCATGATTTCTAAAATCTGCCTATTGTTAATACATGGGAACGCTAGCCAACGGTCATTCTTGCCGTTTGGGTATTTTTCGGAAGCGCATTCTTCCTCTATGTCAGAGCCAGACAAGGGCCTGGCCCATATATCTTTCCTTGTGTCTTTGCGTGCATCTCCCTTGGTACGACATCGACTTGAATATTTGGTTGACTTGACTGACAAGGACATCTCAGTCATATCCTTGACCACTGCCTCTTTGATACCCTACCCCTATTACATTGTAAGCTTATTTTTTTCAGTGCATATCACCCTCACATATCTCATATTGACAAGATTGGTCGTACCATTATCCTTCCATTATGCTTTCACTCTGCTCTGGCTCTGCTCGGTGCTATTCTGATCTTTCCTTCGACAATCTCCCACCAATTCACGACGCGGCTTCAAATGTTTCTTTCACCCTTAATATCATCCCTCGATCACCACTGCAAAATCCTCGGTGCCGATGTTCCTTCCGACGAATTTGCTTCTTTGGCCGATTCAATCACCGCCGCCGGTGATGAGTCAGAAAGTATTTTGGTTTTGCTGGCGGCATCAATGCGACTTCTCAATAATGATGTCAGCTGGTCACGTTTCGCGCCTGGCGATTTCTATACATTCCAAAATTTGGCAAGGAGATTGGCTGGGAGGGCGAATGGATTAACAGTATATTTTACACTGGCTGATACGTCCAGAGATCCCTTCCCTCTAACGCCTGCCCCCTCCGGTGCAAATACTCCTGCGCCAGGGAGTCCTGTTCTTACTCGTCCGCCATCACCAGCTCATGCCGAGGGAAGATCAGGGTCACATATTCGAATCGAATCACGAGCAAGCGAGGAGATAATAAATGAGAACAGTTTTAAAGTCAATGAAGCAGGAGAAACTTCTATCTTAGGTGGGACAAGGACGCCCTACTCGCATCGCTCGAGAAGGTTACTCAAGTCTCGGTCATCTTCAAGGAAGGCTTCTTTAGAGCGACCCCAATCGCAAACTGGCGCGTCTTTTTCATCATCTCAGGTAGTCACACCTCATCATCATGGACCTCATCTCCATCTACATATTGGGGGTCACCTTCCCCATTCATTACTGCACCTATCATTTGGAAGGCGAAAAGAGGAGCATGCAGTGGGCATTTTCGAGAGTCAGAGGTACATGAATCTAGAGGCTACGCGGTTGCATGATCCATATCACGACTTCCATACACAGAACGCGGCTAAATTGCTGCGTGATTGGTAAGTCGACGATTTTCAGTGGAACTTGGCTCCACTCACACGTCTTTCCATAGCTGTACAGATCTATTGAACATTACCAGAGAAGGATTGATCGGTGTTCGAGATTGGCTTGGATCAGTACGGGAGGACAAGTTACAATGTTTCATGAAGACTGAGGCGTTCGGTGCGAAGCGGCAGAATAAGTTGGATGAGGTCCAAAGACGGAGACATCGGATAGTGTCAGTATTGGATGACTTCAAAAAGGATAAACGGTATGTGGTCAACCGGAAGCCCATTTACATGTTTTCTTGACACCTGCTCGCCTTCAGCTTGAAAGTTCTGGACCCATACAAGTCAGCATTTGATAGTTCAACAGATGATCCAGACTACATTATGCCTCCTCATCGATATTTGTTCAACTGCTATGTTTATCAATTCCATCTAATGCAATTTTCTGTCATCGTGATCAATATGGTATGTACTTCCCTTCCTCCAGATGAGGGCCATGCCTTGATAAAAATCAGTTAGATGAGATCATTAGATTAGAAGTGGAACGGGATCGAATGCGGTTATGGACGCCTGTTAAACGGTTGTTGTCATGGAGTAGATATGATATAGCCGACGACATAGAAATCGATGAGGACGATGATCCAGGTAAACGAAGTTCATGTGTTATTTGATGTCTTTCTTTCTTCCCTTTTGCCTATCTGTTTAACTGGGGATATTATTTGTGCTCACCATGTACCGTAGATGTGATTCAAGGTGTGCAGCCAAGCACATTAGAAGACCTTGGAATGCCACGCCAACGGGATCCGGATGCCCTTCCCCCCCGAAACGCGTTTGATTGGGCTATGTCAGTTCTGTACTATGCAGCTGCAAGCTGTGCACATGGAAATGTATTGTTTGCATTGAAGGCTGGCATCTTCTCTGTCGCCCTTTGTCTACCCTCTTTCATTAAGAGTTCTTCCACCTTTGCATACGGTAAGTGAACTTTTTTTTCATCCGCTCCAAAACCTTGATTTGATTCTTTAGAAAATCGCTTTGTTTGGGGAATGTGAGTGTTGATTGTTGGTGAATACGGTCTCATCTGAACTTCAATTCTAGTATCATGGGGCAGCTTTCGCTCGCCCGATTTAGAGGGGACACAACATTCGCACTGACGGCCCGTGTCCTCAGTACATTTGCTGGTGGTGTGATAGGGATAGTCATCTGGTACCCCAGATCGTCTTTCAATTTAACTCGTTAAATACTAATCGCAGACACTCAGGTACATCTCGCAAGGTAACCCTTATGGACTAGGGGCAATCCTTGGGGTGTGTTTTCCTTTGTTCTATTTCGCTAGACTGTATTGGCCAGTTCCGCCGATGATAAACATTGTTCTTTGGGTTACTGTGGTCCTAGTAAGTAATAATTTCTGTGAGACAAAGCTAACTCACGAGATGGTGAAAGGTTGTCGGATATTCATATTTAGATCTACACATCATTGTCCCTGGTAATCCAGGAGCTGGGTTCTCTGTTGCATGGAGACGGTTTCTGTTGGTGACTTGTGGTGTCGTCGCGGCGTTGTGAGCAGCTTTTTGTCTCATCATCGTGTGGCTCACCAATTGGGTTTTGATAGCATCGTATCATTTCTACCGCCCTCGACGACCATCCGTCGATACCAAAGACGTTTGCTCTCCACAACGTGTGGTGAACTTGGCTCGATATATTGTGCAGTTGTCTCGTATGCCAATACACATCGGGAGTCGGAGGTTCAGGAAATTATCACGAGCCTAATCGCGATTCGGAGCAAACTGAGAAGATCACTGGTGTTGCGCACAAATGTGATTTATGAGGTACACATTTATTTCCCTGGTCATATGTTTTGATCTATTGACAACTTGTACTAGTTTTCCCTTCGAGGACGCTGGCCTGCTAAACGATATCACAAGATCATGGACATTCAGTTGTACGTGGATATTTCACTACCTCATGTGCCAAAATTGATGAGACATGATTAGACAAATTGCATATTCATTGGCTCACTTAATGTCTATATTAGAATGCATGGAGCCAGCATGGTCTCGTGCACTGCTGAAAAGGACGCGGTTCACTGACCCAGATTTCCAAGGAGATATTTTGGCTGTAATTAGTCAGATCTTGTCCGCCCCTTCTCGATCCTTAATCCATACTTACCCTATCTCAGGTATGGTTGCATCCTCTCTTCGTACTGGAAACCCCTTGCCTCAGATTACACCAACACCTCTTCTGGATCGATTTATGCTCAAGTACCATGGCCTCGATATCATTCATAAAGAATCCGAAGAAGACTACGGATTACCACGTGCTTTGACTTTAGATACGCTACAAGACGAGCAGTATTTGTATGTCTCTTGATACCCTGTTGGTGTCTCTTTTTTTCACAAATTTACAGGATGTTCTGTGTTGGAGCTTCAACTGCGTTTAGGCTTGTCAACAGACTCGATAGATTGATGATTGCTGCTAAAGATATAGTGGGAGAGCAGTATCACATACACGGTGTTGGATTGCACTCAACTCAGAGGACTGCTAATGGCAATGTTATTGGACTAGGACAAGCGGCGAGTACAGTGCATTTGCGCCCGCCCAGGGATGTATAAGTTATTGGTATTACAATTTCCTATCTCTATCTTTATTGTTGTTTGTATTGATTAATTGGATGCGTAATTCTACTTGATTGTTACTGAGTTTCATATCTTCGGTTCTGGAGGTACGTCAGGAGGAGAGAGCTCAAATGATGACTAGATAGGCAGGCGAACCAACTACCGACAGGCAAAAGCCTAAATTCCAAACGAATCAGTGCTAGAAAACTACTCACGACAAACAAAAAGTTTCGCGATAGAATGAAGACGAAGAATAACATTCCACCTCAAATTGCACCTGACGACAGTACAGTGATCATGAACCTGAATAATATCATCACTGAACCAACAAGATCGACAATGAAGCTATAATAATCATTGTGGAAGAGCTTCAACTGTAGTAGCTTTTGCTACATACACGAGAATATACGTGTTTTACTTGCAAGTCCAACAATCACCAAACAATACTATTACTTGAAACTTCTTAGATCGTCTTACTTTCCTAACAAATAGATCCTAGTATTATATTTATGATTGTTATAAGCCATCAGTAGAGTACTTGAGCATCGCTTCTTTAACTCATACCACCATCTCAATATGGTAGCGCCCAAGTTTAGTGTAGCGAATCCTAGTTTTGAGAATACACCAACCAACCCCTATATGAATATCCCCAACCTAGAACGACCACCTGACACCGCTGTTAACATACAGCGAGGGCGTCTGCCCTCTCGAAGCTATATGAGGGCTCCCCGAAGCCCTTCGGATTCACCCATGGACTCTTCGCCTTCCTCCAAGGTGGACTATGCTGAAAGAATGGCCATCGAGAGCAACAAGATGGACATTGAAACAGCAAACCAAGAGATGGAAGGACTATACTCTTCGTCTCCTAATCCCAACACGTTGCAAACCCCCTCCCAAAATGAGGCGGCGTCTAACAACACAACACCATCGGACCTATCCACTGTCCCTGTCACACCGTCAGCCATTCCTTACGAAGCCAATTCACCTGCAGACCCCAACTTGTGGGATGGTCACTTCGGTTCGGTATCACTCTTTGGCACCAACAAATTCCTACAAAGTGATGCACGCAATATTTCATGCTCCCTTATTCGCATTGCACAATTCATTAGGCAAAGGAACATTTCTGATCATGATGGCAACATGTTTCCTCAACTCAGCTCTTTTGGAGATGCCACTTTTGACTTCATTTCGGCCATTCATGAAGCCGGATGGTTCAAACTCAACACCTTGGACAACACCTCTGTCAGAAACAAAATCAAAGGACAATTTGGTAATCAGTCGTCATCCAGCAAGGAAAAAACAAAAAACTCAGTAGAAAAAATCCCTTCTTGCATCCCCCACACTTAACGTCTAAACAAGTTGAAGAAAGCAGAAAACGATTGGAACAAAAGAAAAACAAGAAAAATCTTTCCACCACAAAGTCACATGCTCAAGCTTTGGTGCAGGCTGCTGATATACTCAAACTTAAAGATGCTTTTCTGGCTCTCCCAAACAAGAAAATCATGGAAATACACAACATATCTTTAAATGTCACACAATCCAAAGGTATTAAAAAAATATCAACTACTACTAAAGGTCCATCCAGGAAACAGGCCATTGTCCCTCTTCTAGGTCAACATGTCAAGTCAATCATGAATAACGCAGGGCTATATGTTAGCTCCATCAATGGTCTTCTAAAAAGCGTAAAATCCACCTTAAGAGCAGAATTCATTAGGCCTATGACTGAAAGCATAGCCATTACCACTAACAATGTCCCTGCACTAAGTGATCTTTCAATCATGGAAAAATACATCAAGTCCATTGAAGGCATTGGACTAAATGATGTTGCTGTGCCACAACTCCCACAGTCAAAATCATACCTTAAGATCATAGGCATTCCATACATCTAACTAAGCAGTCTAGCTATTTCTAGTGATGACATTACTAATTACTTGATAAATAGCAACCTATTCGAAGGCACAACTCTGGCAGCTAAGCCACATGTTATCAAAGCGTCTCCAAAATCAGACATGGCCATCATATGGATTGACATTTGGGATTCACAGAGTGGCTCTAAGGCCAAAACTCTTATTAATCACTCTTTCAATTTCAGCAGATATATAGCCACTTTCAGAGGTACCAATATGAACCCCAGAGTTCCTCAGTGTCACAACTGCTAGAAATAGGGTCATACTACTTTTTTGTGTAAGGCCCACTGCTCAAAATGCCAAAAATGCAGAGGTCCACACAAGATCAAAAATCACAGAGACTTTGCCTGGTATTATAAAGCTAACTTCAAGCTAAACCCCCCACGTCTAGAAACCAAACAAGGTGAACCATGCCCTCACACATTCAAATGTGTCAACTGTAAAGACAACCACATGGCGGACAACAATAAATGCCCATTCTGGAAACATTGATTCAATCGAGAATGGCATTCAAAAAAAGCACAAGAAGCCAGAGAAATCAGGGCTAACTCAATTTATCTAGCTGCAGGCAGTAAAAGCAATTTATGATTAAACATAACTTAAAAATCTTTTCTCAGAACATAAGAAAAAATAAAACGCTCATGGATATAATTTTAGAAACCCAAAAAAATATTTTGGACATTATCCTCATTCAAGAACCTCCTTGGTCCTTATTAAGACATGTCCCTAGTCACATAAATCCTGAAGGCGACCCATACTATGGCTCTTCATGTCACCTAGACTGGTCACTATTCATATAAAATGACAGCAGTATTGAGAACTACCCTAGGGTTGCAACATACATCAACAGATATATTTCAAGAATGAGGTTTTCCCTTAGGAAGGACATTATAAATCATTGAGACATCAATGTTATCGATTTTCACAATGGACAAAACATTAATTTCATCATTAATGTGTATTCTGATAGCAATCAAACAGCACTCCAAGTACTATGAAACAATACAAGAAACATTGGAATCACAGTAGTCATGATAGGTGATTTCAACATTAGAGATAGCGGTTGGGATCCAAATATCCAGTATCATTCTATTTATACAGAAGATCTTATGTCCATAGCTGACAGCCTAGACCTTGAACTTGCCTCACCTATCAACCTAGGCTCTACTAGATTCGTGGATAACCAGCATGACACCAACTCTGTTCTAGACCTTATGTTTATGAACCCAAACAACCTGGGCTTCAATAAACATACTCTCAATCCAGACATTTGCCTACCTTCAGATCATGTTCCTCTCATTATTGAAATAGGCATAAAAGAAGAAAACGTTGACATCACTTTCAAAGCAATAAAGAAGGACAGTGAAGAAGAAGAAGTGTTTATTAGAAACATTGTAAAAGGAATCAGAAATATTGACACTTCTGAGCTAAAAAATCAGTTGGACATACAAAGGTGCACCATTGCTCTCAAGACAATCTTCAAAGATGCATGGTCCACACATTCTACAACCAAAAGAATCACAAAACACTCCAAGGAGTGGTGGAACAAGCAGTGCACCATTTGTATTAACAAGTACCATGAGACAGGTGACATCAACAGCTGGAAGGCCTTCAAATCAGCTGTACAAAATGCCAAAAGATCATTCTTTGACCAAAAAATCCAAGAAATCGTGATGTCTAACAAGAGACTGTAGGATCTTATGAACTGGGTAAGAAAAAAAAGTTTACTGGCCATTGAAACAATTTACCACAAAGGTCAACCCTGCAATAACCTCATAACATTATGGAATGCTCTCTACAACTTGTACAACTCAGCTGAAAACAGGCCAATCAACACAAGATGTCTAGATGGAATCAACCAATGTGACGACATAGATTGGCCTCCCTTCATAGGACAAGAATTCATTGATGCTATAGCTAAGTGTTCGATTGCATCTTCCTCTAGTCCTGATCATATCACATGGAGACACCTCAAACCTATAATCTTGAATGAAATGTGTCTTGGCAAGATCATAAACATTGCCAATGCATGCATTTTAGTGGGTTATTGGCCTGAACACTTCAAGGAATCAATATCAATCATCATCCCAAAATCCAATAAAGTGTCATATAACTCGCCTAAAGCCTTCAGACTGATTGTACTTCTAAACACCATGGGCAAACTCATAGAGAAAGTTATTAGCCATAGGCTCCAATTTCATCTTTTAGCCAATGGATTTCTCGACCCCAACCAATTAGGAGGCATTAGACAAAGATCAACTATTGACACCAGAATATATCTGACATACCTTATTTGCACAGGCTGGGCCAAAGACTATCACATAAGTGTCATAGCTTTTGATATAACACAATTCTTTCTATCGCTCAACCATAATTTCCTTTCGCTATGTCTTGTTAAAGCTGGTCTAAAAGCTAACATTTTAAATTTTTTTAGAAACTATCATTCCAACAGATCCACCATGTATGCATGGAACAACTTCGCATCATAGAAATTCACCACAAGTGTAGAAGTCAGACAAGGATCTGCTCTTTCTCCCATCTTATCCGCTATATATCTTGCACCAATCATAAAAACATTTAAAAAAAGAATAAAAAATCTAAAGAAAAAAATTCACACAGATATTTTATCTTTTGTTGATAATGGTCTTCTTATTTCTCAGAAGAAGAGTTACAAGCTGTCTTCTGCTTTTCTCCTCAGTAGTTACAATATGATATTTAAAATATTTGCAGATGCGGGCCTTGTTATGGAACACAGCAAATCAAAAGTGTTCCACTTTACTCGAGCCTACAATCCACCTAACCCTTCCATCAACCTCACTTCTGTTAGAGGACCCGTACTGCATCCCAAGCCTATTTGGAGATACCTAGGATTTTTCTTCAACAGAAAACTCAACTTCTATCATCACATTTATCATTACACAACTAAATGTCTCTCAACCCTTAATGCCATGAAGATGTTAGGCAACTCATCAAGAGGGCTCCTACCAATACAAAAATGCCTATTATACAGGACATACATTGTTCCAATAGCCTTATACAGGTTTCAATTATGGTTCTTTAAGGAGACCCCAACATTAAAAAATATCATGGAATTAAAGAAAATGCAACATAGGGCTGCCTTATAGATCACTAGGGCCTTCCGTACATCTCCGTTAGAGGAAGTTGAAGCTATAGCTGGCCTCATCCCCATAAATCTCACCTCAAAAAGCTCAATGGCCAACATCATCTCAGATATGCAACCATTCCTCTATCACATGCCATCAATGCTCTCCTTGACAAATATTAAAACAGAAACCAAAATCAACATAAATTCACTCTAGCAAATCTCACCAATAAGCAAAAATTGAAGCTGAAAAGCCTTATCAAGGACATTAGCAAAAGACTCAATGAAATCAAGGATGAGTTTGACCCTTATCATATCATTTTCCATCCTGGTCTATGTCTAATAGATTACTTTTCTGGTAGAATAGTTTTTCATTCTCTTGAGTCATCCAGTGACAAAGCTCTTTTTGACCACTCTATGAAACTCAACCTAGCATTCAAAAAAATGCAAAGACATAGCTGTTATCTCAGACGGTAGCGTCAAAGCAGTAGGATCAGCCACAGCCATCACTCATATATGGAAGGACAACAAAGTCATTGCACAGCTCAAAGCGTATACAAACAACGTTACCCTACTGGAAGCAGAACTAATGGCCATATGTATTGGCCTCACATCTGCTTTCAAGAACTCAAAAGCACACCAAATCTTAGTCATCATAGATGTACTTGAAGCAGAGAAGAAAATCATCTTTCTTTGGATGATCAATACCTCCAAAAATCCATCATTCCTATTGCAGAAAAAATACAAAATTTCCTCAGCAAAGACGTTCACAACTCAATATACTTTTGGTACTGTCCTAACAAATTAGAATGGCCTAGACATGCTCTAGTCAATAAAGAAGCCAAATCATCCCATATTCCACCCACCTTTCCAGCAAAAAACTCATTCTTACTTAGCAAAAAGAAAGAATGCAATCTTATACTTGAGTCATGGCAGAAATTGTTCAAAGATAGCAAAAAGAAAGGACAACTATTTCTCGAGTTTGAAGACGACAATGAGAAAGTCATTAAACCAATATATACCAAAGGAGGATTGTGGCTTCCACATATAGGGATATCAAACTCCATATGTGTGAGGTTCACTCATATGATGTTAGGGCATGCACCCATAGGGGAGTATTGGCAAAGATTCTTCCCCAACACACCAGTTTAGTGCCCTTGTGGAGAAGCAGATGTTGAAACAAGAGAACATATTTTCATGCAATGTAGATGATACAAAGAATCACTTCACCCAAGAGATATATGCATATCAAGTTTTGTTGAGTTTGTCACTGGCAATCTGACATCATTCTGTTTTGATAACAACTAAGAGGCACCTTGGATAGTTTCAAAGTTACACACACATCACCGAAATACGTTTGATTTCCTTTTCTCTCTCTCTCTCTTTCCTTCTCTTTCTCTTTCTATGTATTTAAGTAGATACAGTGTGTCTACTATAGCCTGCCTATGTGCTCCATGTAATAAATCGTTGATTTAAATAAAAAATAAAAAAAAGTAGAGTACTTGAGTACACAGCGATATATATAAGCTATTTCAGATTGATTCTCTGTTTAAATCATAGAACTAAGCTCTACATTGTGCTACATACATAGACTATAAGCCGGTGGCAGAGAAAGACCTATACAACTTGGCCTTATTATTACTTTTTTCCTACCAGTTGTTGAAGGGTGCAATTCGAGGCCAGTTTGGATTTCTTTCATTAGCTAGCACTATGGCTAGTTCCTGTTTCACCTCCATTCCATTGTGAAAATTTACTGTTAGTCATAGAAATTTTTTTAGCCATATATAAATGCACTCACCATTTTACTGAAGTTTGACTCATTTTGTTCAGACTTCAGGCATTGTCCTGTTGATTGTTGAGATTTATATGCGCACATTCTTTCCCCTGCTTATACCTCTTTAGAGGTTATGGGCCCCACCCTTGAAGCTAATATCAATATGTCTGACACTCTCCATTTCCCCAAACTAAATGGCTCTAACTATGACTCTTGGACTACTAGCATGAAGTCTGCTCTTCAATCACGTTTTTTATGGCTCTATGTTAATGGTGAAGAAGATATGCCTACAGTTGTCAAATCTACTCCCTCTTTGGCTGATAGAACATCAAAGGAATATAAGAGTTGAAAAGAAGACCGAGAGCAGTACAAAACCTGGTTGCAAATGGATAGCACCGCCATGGGGTTACTGAATAGTTCTATTGATTCTACTCAGTCAGGTCATGTCACAAACTTATCTACTTCAAAGAAGATTTGGGATACTTTTTATCAGATCAATGTCAAAGACTGACAAAGCCTTAATGTTTATGCACTTATAGAGGAGATCTAGAGCATAAATTGGGATAGTGTTACCCCTATACCTGACCACATTGGAAGGATAATTGATATTCATTGTTGGATCATTGAAGAAAAGGGTACTATGGATGATATGATGTCCACATATGCTATTTTTTGCTCACTTCCTAATGATAATGTTGAGTGGAATGTTCTCAAGACATCTCTTATTGAAAAAGGATCAAGCCTTACCTTGTCTCAAGCAACAATGAGCTTGAATGGCCTATATGATTGCATGACTCGAAACAAAGGGAAGACTGAGCACTTGGCACTAGTTACTAAGTCACAGGGAGCTTTGAATCATAGTAACACTGCTGGGAAGAAGAAAAAATTTAAGAAGAAGACCTTTAATCCAAAACCTGATGATATATATCACACCTGTGGTCAGAAAGGTCATTGGAGTCCAATGTGTCCTCAGAAAGAAAAGAAAGATGGTTCAAGTAGAGGTAGTGAAGGCGGATCAGCAAATTTGGCTGTAGAGTTGTCTCAATCAGTAGGAGATAACAGAGAAGTTGGAATGGTGTGGATGGCGATGAACAATACCAGTTTGGGTTTATGAGGCCTCCTTCTTGATAGTGGAGCATCTTCTCACATGTTCTCTGAATGAGAGCACTTTATTAGCTATACTGAGACTAATAATGGTCAGTTGGTGACTGTTGGTGGTCTTAATCACATACTTGTTGTCAGTCATGGATCAATTTCCTTCCGAACCAAGCTTCTATCTGGTCTAATTACCCTTGTTACACTCCGAAATGTCCATCATGTTCTTTCCCTAGGTGCAAATCTAGTCAGCTTAGATGTTTTACAGCGCAAAGGAGCCTTTTACTCTAGCCAAAGTGATGGGATTGTTGTCTCCCTAGGTGGTCAAGAGTTATTCTATGCTGTCCTCAAGAATGCTAGTGGTTTCTTATATTTCATCACTTGTGTTGAAGATACCAATCATACTGCATTTTCTGTTTATAAAGGGTCAATGAGATTCTGGCATTGTCAAATGGAACATATTGGTCCTAGAATGATTGACTTGATGAAACGGAAGGGCTTTATCAATGGACTTGATCTTATAGCATCTAACAATTATGATCATATTTGCACTGGATATACTCATGGAAAATCTCACCGAAAACCCATGCCTAGAATTAGCAAGACAAAGTATAGCAAGATAGAATTGGTTGTCATGGATTTAATAGGTCCAATATCAGTACCTACCTGGGATGGCTATGTCTATGCTCTTGTTATTGTTGAAGTCAGTTGCCAATACACTGTTGGACATCTTTTGAAGTCAAAGGAGAAAGCTAGAGGTGCTGTTAGGGATGTGATTGCTATGTTGGAACATCAGTCTGGGCTCAAGATCAAGAGATTATGAAGTGACAATGGTTCGGAGTTTATCAATTCCACTATGAACAAGTTTTGTTAGTGCAATGGTATCATTTATGAGATGACACTACCTTACCTCCCTTAGCAAAATGGCATTGCTGAAAGAGCAATTGTCATTATCTTCAAGATGGTCAGATACATGTTACACTCTACCAGTCTAAGTCTAAAATACTGGGAGGAAGCACTCCTGTATGCCACCCATATTTGGAGCTTATTACTCACTTCTGGCTTGAACTCTATAGTCCCCTTTGAAGCCTGGACAGGACAAAAACCTAATGGATCCCACTTGTGAATTTTTAGATCAGTTGGATGGGCTCATGTGCCAAAGCCAGTACATAATAGGAAGTTACAGTCTCAAGCAGTGAAGGTTCAGATGCTTGGCTTGTGGACAGATAAATCAAAAGGATATTATCTTGAGGATCTCAAAACACCTGGAAAACTAATTAGTTCTCATGATGTTGATTTTATTGAAGACTCCTTACCAAATGACCTAGCCATTATTGATAACATATTACCCCCTCCAGAGAGCATTAACAAGTTTGTTGATGATGCAATATCAACTAACAGTATTTCCCCATTAATTTCATTATCTGATCCTTCAAAAGTAGCCTTACCTGAAAGTCATCTATCTACCCCCTTTCTTGAGTCTGTCAAAGAGCCATTATCACCTCCTCCTGCACCAAAGAAGGTCTCTAAGTGGAAAAGTCTGTCTAAGAGAGAGCCTTTGAGTTGAAACCATCAACTACCTGCCAAATTTTATGATGAAAATTAATCCGCTTACCTCAGTAATACTGCATTTGCCTTCATCTCTACAACTTCAGAACCAAGAACATTGAAAGAAGCCCTATTGTCACCTTACTCAAAACAGTGGGAGAAAGCTGTTGAGTCTGAATACAATTAACTAGTCAAAGCTGGAGTTTTTGAGTGTATTAACTGCTTACCTAATGACAAAAAGACAGTAGAGAGTCACATTATGTTCAAAAAGAAGCTAGATGGTTATGGAAAATATATCAAGTTCAAGGCTCAGATTGTTGCTCAAGGTTTCTCGTAGGTGCCAGGTTTAGATTTTACTGAGACATTCTCATCAGTAGCAAGATTCACGACACTACGGATTTTTCTGGCACTTATTGTATTTTTAAATCTTGAACTTCATTAAGTTGATGTTATTGGGGCATATCTTCAAGGGGATTTAGATGAAGAAATTTATATGAAAGTACTTGATGGACTTACTGAGAAATATGGAAGTGGGCAAAAATTTTGGAGGCTAAGAAAGGCATTATATGGTTTGAAACAAGCAGGTCGACAGTGGTAGAAACACTTACATCAGGTGATGACTAAGCTTAGCTTCACTTGTGCAATAGCCAACAATTACTTTTATGTTCTCTGGAAGCATGGCAAGATCATTCTAATGGTCCTGATTTATATTAATGACATGGCCATTACTGAAAAAGAAATCTCTGGAATTGTCCTATTTAAGCAGAATTTGTCAAAGGATTTCAAAATAACAGATCTAGGTGAAATGAAGTTCATCCTTGGCATTCAGATCACTCAAAATTGATCCAATCATCTTCTCTATCTCAATCAGTCTGCTTATATTACACAAATTCTTGTGAGGTTTGGAATGCTTGATGTGAAGCCTGTCTCAACTTGGTTGGCTGTCAAACATAGTCTATCTATGTCCTAGTTTCCATCCTCTGAAGCAGAGTTAAATGAGTACTCAAATTTCTCTGGAGGCATTCACTATTTATCACTAGTTGGCTCACTGCTATATGCTACACAAACTCGTCTAGATATCCAATTCTCTGTCAACCTCATCACTCAGTTCAGTGGGAATCCTGGTATTTCTTATTTTGAAGCTGCAAAATGTATTCTTTACTATCTGAAGGGCACTTAGGATTTTTCCTTGGTTTTAGGACGTTATGGCAGAGGAGCAATTGACATTGTTGGTTGGACTAACTCAGATTGGGCTGGTGATGTTGATACAAAACGTTCAGTAGGAGGTTTTGTTTTTGATGTAGCTAGAGGATGTGTATCTTGGTCTTTGAAGAAACAAGTATCTGTTGCTATATTTTTAGTTGAAACTGAATATGTGGCATCAGCAAATGTGACAAAAAAGGCAGTATGGCTTCAAACACTACTCAAGCCACCATAGTGTATGCCGATAACCAGAGTGCAATAGCCCTTGTCCAAAATCCAGTCTCTCATTTTAGAGCCAAGCACATCAATATTTGCTTTCATTTTATTCAAGAATGCATTGACAAAGCTGAAATAAAGTTATAGTATATTCCTACTCATCAAATGGTTGCCAACATTCTCACTAAAGTCCTCCCTCGTAAGATATTTAAAAAATTTCATGAAGCTCTTAGAGTCATCAAAGTCTCTCATTGAGTGGGAGTGTTGAAGGATGCAATTCAAGGCCAGTTTGGATTTCCTTTATTAGCCGGCACTGCAGCTAGTTCCTGTTTCACCTCTATTCCATTGTGAAAATTTACTGTTAGTTATAGAAATTTTTTTAGCCATATATAAATGCACTCACCATTTTACTGAAGTTTGACTCATTTTGTTCGGACTTCAGGCATTGTCCTGTTGATTGTTGAGATTCATATATACATATTCTTTCCCTTGCTTATACCTCTTTAGACTAGTTCAGATAACTTACGAGGTCAGTGAGTTGACAAAGCAATTTATTTTGCTTCCCACAATCAGCTAGTGGCAATCAGTATAGCTTTGGTGATGCTTCCATCCTTATTAATTGAGAGCTTGACCTTTGATTTACTAGGCTACATTGAGTTATGTGTTAATTATCAAGTAGCAACAATTCTAGATCATGTACCATGTAGCCATGAGCATATAGCCATGAGCATGTGATAATTTATTTCTATGACTGTTGATTTTGTTTGGAATGATCAGTCTTTGCCATAAGTACATGGCCATAACCCTCAAATCTCAAAAACTGAAGAAATATTCAATAGAACTCAAAAACTTGAAACTTGTCCATGTTGCCATCTGCCTCCACCAGTAACACTAGATTAACTTGAGTTTTCCAAATAAAGTTTGTTACTTTCAGCGTTACTAGTCATTTCACTGTCTCAAGAGACAATGATAAGTAATCTCTATATGAAATCTGTATATTTCAGCTATTTAAGATGTGAGTAACTGACAGGGTAACTGGGGGATTCTGATCCATCAACATTCATGAATGTTTTGCATCCAGTGATTTATCCAATGATATTTTGTCAAAAAACATCTTAAACTTTTGACAATTTATCCACAGGAGGTTCAGAATGGATTCCTCCAAGGACATGACCTCCTGCTTTAGTTATTTCATGGGCAGTGATGTTTGGTATAGGGCCCTTGAACTACTTGTGTGCAGAGACAACTCATGACAGAGCTGAGAGTATAAAAACACCAAAGACAATTACAACAGCATAGTCTATCAGAGAAGAATGATTAGTTGTCTCTAATCACCATGGTATATCACATACTCATATCTGTTGAAGAGTGAATCCGGGAATCCAAAGGGAAGAGAAGTACTATGCTTGTAAAGAGAGACCAGAGCACTGCAATAGTACCAACTAGTTGGGAAAATCGACAAAGGTTGAAAGGCCCAGGCCTAAATGTTTTGTGTCCATATTTTATGCACAAAAAAATTGGGATTGTATAGGATATGTATAAGCCAACCACCGTCATACTACTATAACACAATTGAGTATCTGAACTGAAGTGACAATCAAGGTGCATATCCAGCTAGTGATGAAAGTGCTGCCTTGCTCCACACTAAGACTGCAATGACTGTAGAAAGGCAAAGTACAAGCCAAACAGCGTAGACAGGTGTCTGAGTATGAGGATGAATTTTCTTCCACCATTTTGATCCTGGAAGAGTGTTATCCCTTGCTAGCATGAACGTGACTTAGGATGCATCCACTCCTTGTATAACACCAGTAATCCACTATTGAAAAAATCAATATGTATTTGGGTCTGTGATTTTGGTAGGTTGAATCCACCTGAATAATGACACAGATGTTCCACACAGCCAACATTCCTTTCTTTTCAAAGGTATCTAGATACAACTGTCCAATGGGCATACTGAGGTCTGTGTTCACAATACGCGTGATATTGGATGAGGCGAAGGAGGTACCAATAAGGAGAAGAAGTCCCAATATCGCTACGCCAAGAACTCTACCAAAGATAGCAAGGGGGCGGCAATAGCAGCCAAGGATATCTATGCACAGCTGCATCATCTTGGAAATGAAGTCAATGAACTGTAATGAATGCCCTGGGAATAAGTAGTACTTACAACTAGTGAGAGACCACATTGTAGCTGTGAATGATAATATGAAGGCCCATGTATCTGTCCTGAAATTAAATACAAGGAAAAGAAGGAAAAAAATAGTATACTATTGTCCTAGCCAGAGTTGTTTGTTAGAAGCACAAAGGCATTGCTTGGTGATGTCCTTGTTAATCTTGGTGCGATAATAAGGGCGATCACCATAGAAATGGTCATTTCTACTGTTACACAGTACTATCTATCGATGTTGATAAAGATATATTCAAACTGACTGTTCATCATGCCTGCAAAAAGCAACAATTTTGCCAGCACCCAAGAGCCAGAAGAACATACGACAGCATGTGAGAACAAGAGCGCAATTATGATTGCGAAAGTTGGTGCAGGTCCAAGATTAATCCTTCTATTAGAGCCTACTGCTATACCCGTTGTGATCATTTGGGCACTATCAGATGATTTATTCTGTCATTGAACTGTCACTAATAGTTGAATATGTACTTTGGCAAAATTAATTGAACACAGGAGCAGCACTTGACCTGTGATATTTGTCTATCCAGTTATCCAGTAAATGAGAGGCGCATAGTTTGGAGGAGCAAGTTTGGCTGAGAAATAATACAGGCCTGTGCTCATGCTAGTTGTCTTCCCTCAATAGAAAAAATCAAAGGAAGGAATGTGACTCATGACATGGAAGAAGTCAATTCTGCTATTGACAAAACAATGCATAAAACAAAGACACTAGGGATTATCTAGCCAATTGTCAATTCCAAGTATCTGGCTATGAATCATACAAATCCACATCATCTCTGGTATTCATAAAAACAGGAAGAAATATGATGCAGATATATCTGTGTATACTTGACAAAGTATGTTCTAGAAAATCCATCTACCTTTCGTCATTCCTCCTCTGTCTCATTATGTTTCAGATTGAGAGACATACAGAAATGTCTTAAACATGTCTATTCTTAGGTAAATAATAGTACACCTGTATTGTACATAAAGCAATCATCGTGTAAGCTCTAAGACCAGTCATTTCTATCTGATCTTAGTTTCAAAGACATATCTGTGCTTTAAAATCTATCAATACTCCTATGATAGAAAAGGCAAACCCAATAGTATATAAAGTCTGGATGTAGAGATGAAAGTTAAGATTGAGAGCTCGAATGTTAGTACTCCTTTTTATGGAGGAGAAAAATGGAAAAGTGAAAGGTGCCCTACCAAGAACATTTGCCTAGTTCTAATAAGGGTTGCCAACATTCAAACCTGACTTGAAACAGCTCTAGTTGATCACCCCTGGAACTCAGCTGTAATTAGTAGTATACCACTATTGTAATGATTGAAGTCTTGGTTGAGTAACCTTACTCACTCACACTCTAAGTCAGAGTTTGACAAAGAGAACTCGTTAGAGTTCCCGCTAATTGGTTCAGCTACTTATACACAAATATGTGTTTATAAGTATTTGCCTAACTATTTTATCCCACACATCCTTTTTGAGTCATGATGTCCCGCACGCATTTAATATTACATAATTAATAGAAAAGAAAAAGAAATAAAATGATCTGCCGCTATAGGTTGTCTAGCTCGCCTGCCATTTTATGACACCACTCCCCTCTCAAGGGTCCTTGTCCTGAGGACTTCTTTATAGCTCATTGTATGGGTCCCTTAGGTCACCCATATCTTGATTTTTATCTCCCAGTTCCTTCAAATATTTTCTATCTTCTTCAAGCCTTTGTCAATCTTTCTTGTCCTCTTCTTTATCCCATTTCTCTATCTTCCCTTCTTTATATTCTTCCTTTTCTTCCATCCTTTTCAAGAATGGGTTCCTACTATATCTAGAGAATAGATTTTTCTTCCACTGTCTCCAATTTTCCTTCATTTGTTTTCAATATTCTCTGTTGTACTTCTTGTTGCCCCATCCATAAAGCAATTTCACCATATATTTTCCTGGTAGCTCCCTGCTGAACACTTTCTTTTCTTCATCTGCTTCTTGCCATCTCACTTCTTCTTCTTTCTCTCTGCAATATTCTCTTTCAAACTCTTCTACTAATTCTATTGCATTTCTCAGATTCTCTCTACTCTCCCATGTGTTTTCTTCTGCCGTGCATCCCTTCCATCGTACCAAGTATTTATCCTTTCCCCGCATCTTTCTTTTGTTTATAATTTTCTCCACTTCCACTCTTTTTCCCCTTTAATTACCACTGATTGTGGCGCTTCCTTTCTCTGGCCCTCTACTTGTGATTTGTACCATTGTACTCGACTGACATTAACTACTGGATGTATTTTTACTGTAGTAGGCAGATCTAATTCTATTACATTACTAGAAATAATTGCTTTTACTTTGTAAGGTTCTACAAAGTATTCTGTGAACTTATCCATGCGTCTTCTGACCATTTGGTACTTTAAATTCTTAGTGCTGAGCAGCACCAAGTCGCCTACTCTATACTCTTCCACTTCTCCTCTTTCTCTATCCACATACCACTTCATCTCTTTCTGCGCTTTCTGTAGCGCTGCTTTTGCCTTTTCTTGCACATTCTTCATTCTCTCCACAAACTTCTCTGCTCCTTCATGTTTCCCCTTCTTCCTCATCTCGAATCCCATCTTAGGATCCTGTCTACTATTTGCCTTAAAGAGCAAAACCTTGGTTCCTGCATGCACTTTGTTGTTGTAGGCAAATTCTGCCGTCCCTAGCCACTCTGGCCATTGCTCTTGTCGATGGTCTATGAACATTCAGAGGTATTGTTCCAACTCCTGGTTCATCCTTTCTGTTTGACCATCTGTTTGTAGGTGGAATGCCGTCGACAGTTTTGTCTTGATCCCTAACATGCAATTCAGCTCCTCCATAATCCCTGCTGCAAACTGTGGTCCTCTATCTGAGATTATGCTATCCGGTAGTCCATGTAGTTTCTAAACATTATCTCTAAATAGTTGTGCTAACCCTTCTGCGCTAGTTCTTTCCGTAGTAGGTATAAAATGTCCCATTTTTGTGAATCTATCTACTACAACTAAAATGGCATCATATCCCTGTGCTAAAGATAACTTCATAATGAAGTCTGCACTAATGTGCAACCAAGCTTTTTCTGGAATCAAATTCGGCATTAACTTTCCTGCCGGTGGTTGTGTTCAATTCTTATTTTGCTGACAGACATTGCATCCCTCCACATACCGCTTTACCTCTCTAGTGACCCCTAGCCACCAGAAATTCCTCATCACCAACTCTGCTATTTTCCACTGTCCTCCATGTCCTTCTACAGGCGTATCATGATGTAGCCTGATCACTTCTGCTCTTAACCTCTCGTCTTTGGGAACATACACTTTCCCTTCTTTTAACATCAACCCGTCTTCCTGATGCCACTCTTCATCTTTTAACATCTTTACCCCTGCTTGCTTCATTTCTTTCACTGCCTTCACCACCTCATCATCTTTCATCTCATATTTTCTCACTTTATCCAGCAAATCTACCCCTTCTATAACTACTTCTGTTATTCTAATTCTTTTCATTTCTAACTACTCCTTCTTTACCAACATTTGTTCCTTGTTATCCTTTTCCACCCCGATCTCCCAATCTAGCCTCTTACTCAATCCGTCCGTCTTTCCCATCTTGTTTCCTAAAATGTGCTTTAATACAAAGTTGAATCTGGACAAGTATAGAGCCTATCGTGCTTGTTGCCAATTTAATTTTTGGTTGCTCATAGAATATTCCAGATTCTTGTGATCTGTCCATACTTCAAATTTACTTCTTGTCCCTTTCAGGAAGTGCCTCCATGTCTCTAAACAGCATATTATTGCCAACATTTCTTTGTCATGTATTTCATAGTTTCGTTCAGTTTCATTTAATAACTTAGAAATGTAGGCAACTGGTCTCCACTTGTTATCTTCGCATTTAATAGATAACACTCCTCCTGTGGCAAAGTTAGAAGCATCAGCTTCCACCCTAAACTCCTTATCTAGGTCGGGTGCTACTAATAGAGGTCGACTTGTGAAAACCGTTTTTAGCTGTTCAAAAGCCTTCTGCTGCTCATCTCCCCACCTCCACTTCTCTTCCTTCCTTGTTAGATTGTTCAAGGGTCAGGCTATCTTAACAAAGTCTTTTACAAAGCGCCTGTAATAATTGGCTAGACCCAAGAATTTCCTAACGTCTCTGACCATCCTAGGTATAGGCCAGTTTAATACCCCTGCCACTTTGTCTTCTTCCATCTCGATCTTCCCTTCACCCATTACTACTCCCAGAAAATTCACTTTCTACACCTTCCAAGCGCATTTCTTTGGTTTCATGTACAGGTCATTCTCTTCTAATCTCTTCAGTACTTCTTCTACCAGTTCATCATGTCCCTTCTCCGTCTCCGTTTCTATTAGCACATCATCCACAAATGCTGCCACTTTTCCTTTGTTGATCATATTTCTCAAAATTTTGTTCATCATGCCTTGAAAAGTGGTAGGTGAATTTGTCATTCCAAAAAACATCACCACTGGCTCATACAACCCTACATGAGTAGTGAAGACCACCTTCTACTCATCTCCTTCCTTAATCCTCACATTGTTGTAGCCCCACCAGAGATCCATCTTAGTAAACACTTTTTTGTTGCCCATAGAATCTACTAGATCTGTAATTAATGGCAGAGGATAGTTGTTCTTAACTGTCTGCTTATTGAGTCTCCTGTAGTCCATAACCATGCGCTTTTCTCCATCTTTCTTGCCCACAAAGAATACTGGTGATGTTTGGAGCAATTTAGAAGGTCTAATATATCCCTTCTTTAAGTGCTCGTCAACAAACTTCTACACCTCCTCTTTTTCATTTCTAGAAAGAGGGTATACCCTTGCTTTACTTACTTTGAAGTTGTCATTGAGATCTATTGCATGGTCCCATACCTTCCTAACTGGCATTCTTTCTGACTCCACCTTTCCAAACACTTTCAACCACTTATGGAACTTCTTGGGCACCATTTCCTCCACTTTCCTATGATCTGCCTCCATTTCCTCCTCTCTTCCCCAATCTTCTTTCTCATCTACTGCCCATCTCACAATTCTTTTCTTGTCTTCTCTTATCTCTTTCTTTCCCTTTATCCTCACTACCTTTCCACACAATGGTGGGCATCTCGTCATTCTTACTTCTCCCTTCTCCCAGTCTATTTCTAGATTATGAGCTGCCAACCATGGCATACCCAAAATCACATCTGTCTTCCCTAGCTCACAGACATCCATTTGAACTCTCTCTACATGTCCTTTATAAAACATATTAACTTCTACGTCATGCGTAATTGCACCTCCACTATTCCTGGTGCTGTTCACATTCCTCACTTGTAGAGGTCGGTCCAACTTCATCAACTTGTATCCTCCTTTCTAAGCTAATTCTTTGCTCATGAATAAGCCCATTGCCCCACTGTCAAGCAATGCTCTTACTGTTCTCCCTTCGTGCATATTCACCTTTTTGATACCCATATTCATTCATACTTCTCTTAGAGACTTAAATGTTCGCCTCACTTCTCTTACTTCTACCTTCTGCACTGCCTTCTGATTGACAGTTTCTGCTACCCTCCTCAGATCAGTAATTCCAGCCCTCTTCTTCTGGGCCCTAGGCACTGTCCGTTCCACTTCTCCACCCCAATTCCACCACGGCATTTTCTTTCCTGTCCTACAAGGTGGACAGAAAATTTCCCCTCTCTCGTTTCTCTCCACTCTTTCCTTCACTGCATCTCTCACATTACATGCACTATACACTACTCTTTCTGCTCTCCCACTTTGCACTTCTCTCTCACTTTGCACTTCTCTCTCTCTCCACTCCTTCGCTTCTCTGCAACTTTCACACCACATGTGTAACAGTTACCTTTTGCTCAGGAACCCTTGTCCCTGGTTCTCCTGAGTTTTAGTGCCCTTATAGTCGCATCCTCAACATTCCACAAAGGTCACCACTTCTCTCTGCATCATCTACCTCTCCATACTCATTCTGGCTCCCCTTGGGGGCAATCCTCTTGCTCCACTGTGCTTCTTCACCTTCTCCCATATTTCTCTTGGTAATGCCGCTTCTTCCTTTCTACCTTCTTTCTTCCTAGGACACTCCCACTTCTTGTGCCCTTCCTCTCTACATCCAAAGCATTTTACTATGTCTTTTACTATTTCTTGCCTCCTCACTTCCCTTACTCCGCACTGCATCACCCGACTTCTCAACACTTTGAATTTGTTTTCTGCTACCTTCCCTCTTCTCTATTCCTTCCCACTTCTACAATTCCGGGCCAGGTGCCCAAACTTCCCACATTGCCTACACAGCTTCCCCTCTCTCCCTTCCAACTCTGCCCTTAATTTGGCAAGGGCACGCCTTTTGTTGAGCATGTCGCTCATAAGTTTGTTGTATTGTTCCAGAGACATTGTGTTATGTTCTGGATGGGTAAAATGGTTTTTTTTTGTAAAAGAATGTATATTTGTTTGAGGGTTACTTGTTGTCTTCTTCTAAGGGCTCACAGTACGTCTACTGGGGCGCACAAGTCTTCTTCCAGCCAGGTGCCTACTGCCTTACTGACTACTGCCCTAATAGTACTTTGGCTATCACTCCACAGAGGAGATCTCTACACTAATCACCTTCTTAAGGATGTGGCAATATTCCTCTGCATAGACTAATCACAATGGACCAGTAGCACAAAGTATATAACAAGAAGAAGATACAAGTAAACTAGAGAGCACCGCTCAGTTGTAAGGTCTGGTCTGAGCTAGTACCTGAGCTTGGTCCTAGTCTTCCACCTCTGGGGTCTAAACTTCCCAGTCAGTCCACTTAAGCCTGTGGCCTGGCTATGAGGAAGTTGGGAGTAATCTGAGTCAATTACATACCGAGAGAGTGATGAGAATAAGTTAGACAAGGATCGAGGCGATCAGTGTCTGGATGTGTAAACAAGTTCTAGTGTAACAATTGAAGTCTTGGTTGAGTAACCTTAACCTCACTTGCACTCTAAGTCAGAGTTTGACAAAGAGAACTCATTAGAGTTTCTGCTAATTGGCTCAGCTACTTATACACGAATATGTGTTTACAAGTATTTGCCTAACTATTTTATCCCACACATCCTTTTTGAGTCATGATGTCCCGCACGCATTTAATATTACATAATTAATAGAAAAGAAAAAGAAATAAAATGATCCGCCACCGTGGGTTGTCTAGCTTGCCTGCTGTTTTATGACAACTATGTATCTCACCTTAGCACCTGTTCGCTTGTTGTAGTATATAAATATTGAACTCTCTCTTATAGGGGTCAGTATATATATATAGAAAAAGATTAAAAAAGGTAAGTCAAAGGTACTAAGAGACCACATGCCTTATGTAGTGCTATCACAGAGTCATTGAGTGCTGCTCCTCTATTTCTCTTTCTCTCATTTCTCTCATGTCTGGGTCCGTTGCAAGTGATCTGGTTTTTACATTTCTCTTTGTAACTTATGCTGTTTTATTACAACATACTTTACCACGGACTGCAATCGAGCACTGCGTTACAAATTTATGATTACAAAAAAAATCATTCACGTGCAACGAGAGATAATCACCAGTCATTACCTAAGCAGGTTGCTGCCCCTCTCTTTCTAAGTGCAACTGTCCTCAGTTGCCTGCCATTGTCAACTTCTACTGTTGGGATTCATGATTTGATATATTTCATCACCTTCTATATTTGTCTAGCATCTGTCATCTTTTTTTTACGTTTACAATTTGTTACACGGTGCTCGATCACCGTGGTAGGTACCTTGTACACTACTTGAAACCCAGGAAGGGAACAGAAAAGAAAAGGATAGGAGGGAGAGACCTGCTTGGGGAAGCAGAAAGAAGTAGAATTGTTTTTGAGGAATTTGACTGTGCAGTCTAGTCGGAATACTTCAGGTGATACACTAAAGCGTGAACCGGCATCCAATGATCCTAGCTGATGATGTGGCAGTGACTGTGGGAACGTAAAGTCTAGCTTAATATAACTATAACCAACAAGTTGTCGACCAATGTCCTCGCCATCGCCTCCGCCAACAACAGCAGACCCTTCATCTATGGAGACTATAATACAATCTATCCTACTTATTTTATTTTCTGAAATTGGAGATAAGACGTTTCTGATTTCTGCACTACTTGCAATGCGTCACCCCCGGTTAATCGTCTTCTCTGGCGCCTTTGCCTCACTACTCCTCATGTCTACCCTCTCTGCATTATTAGGACACATGCTACCTTCTCTCTTACCGCGGTCATGGACCCAGCTGGCAGCAGCAGTATTATTCCTGATTTTTGGACTCAAGATGGCTGCCGAAGCGAAGCACATGAGCGGAGACTTAGGGGATGACAAGATAACGGAAGAAACAAGAGAAGCAGAGGAGGAAATCGCGGAAGATGATGGAGAAACTATCCCAATGGGATCTTTGGAAGAAGGAAGGGCTATTAATGCCCCTCCTTTACCGAAGGCCTACAAAAAATCTACATGGCTCGAAGGCGCTAGGAACTTCTTGAGCCTTATCTTCGGTCCTGTGTTTGTACAGTCATTTGTATTAACATTCCTTGGTGAATGGGGCGACCGCAGCCAATTCGCAACTATCGCACTCGGTGCCGCTCATGTATGGACAGTCATGAGCTAGAGTCCATGTCGTCTTAATTTATCTTGATCATAGAATGTTTACCTTGTCACCCTTGGTACCGTCCTCGGTCATTCTTTTTGTACTGCATTGGCTGTGGTAGGAGGGCGCTACATCTCAGCTAAAATACCTGTGAAACGTGGTATGTCAATGGTTGTCCCCTTGAATTATCCTAAACTCATTTGTGATAGTCACATGGGGTGGTGCAATTTTATTCCTTGTCTTCAGTGTGCTGTATTTCTACGAGGCCTGTGTCGAATGGGGGAATGTTGAGGTTCCTCTTACGTTGGATGAGACGAGTCGGTCATGAGATAATCTACATCATTACCCTTAGAGTTTTTCTAACAGCTCTGGATCGAGGTGAGTTCATGTCTTATGTCAGGAATGTTGGTTGATTTTTGTGGTTTCCTAGATGATTCATTACGAATTGGGTTGCTGTATACCTATATCAGTAACGCAATTGCTCTCATCCCCACCTTTTACACGAAAGCTTTACACGAAAGTAGCAGCCAATCTCTTATCCAATAGTCGTGGAATCGAAAACAAGGCTAACAGACAGTCAATTTCAAGGCTTGCTTCTGTTTCGCTATGACACGACTGGTTGAACGTGCTCTGCCCTTCCCAAGATTCATCGTACTGAGTTCAGATTGATTCGTCTCACAGCAGGGCGTTCATGAAAGGACCCGAACCCTTATCGGTCTGTTCCGCGCTCCAACAGACTAAGATACTTTGTGTCCTTGTATCCTGCATTACTGGCGTTGTGATGGTCCTCGAAACATGAATGTTATGATAATTGTCGTTCAAGCTTTGATAAACCTAATACACTCAAACTTAAACTGATTTCGACACGTTGACTCGCCTCTTGCACCAATGACCCACCCGCATAGTTTTCAATAGTCCCCCCTTTGCCTACTTGATTACTGGACTTCACCAGAAAACCTATACATTCTACCATAATTGATGACTATTACCCCGTTTCCTGATGGTTCGGGTTTTAGTACTAGATTTATTAGATAAGAAAAGTGTCCCTCCAATAAGGAATGAGCCAGGTTCAAATTAGGATAGTTTGGGAAAATGATATAATGATATATCCCCTTGGCGAAAATCGCAGGTTGAGGTTGCTCGAGTTCCAATCGATGAATGGTACAGCTCGGACCTCGCTGGCCTCTGCCCTTCCTCCTGTGAGTTTCTCGGGATTAGCTGTATACCATTCTGACTTGACAATAGATCAAGAGACGATACCTGAGAAAGGTTGGTTCTGTTCATTACTTCACCAGAACTTAATTTTCACCTTGTGTAGTATTCTTGGCTCCCAGATGTCTTTCGCCTCAAAGGCAGTGTACGTCGTCTCTCAGTCACTGATGCAAACTGAATTCTTAAGATGAAATCAGGTTATACCCCGAATTGTTGGACCTGTTTTTACTGTTACAATTTTTTCCTCTCTGGTTTGCTATGCGGCGACAAAAGGTTACAAATTTATCTTGACGAATTCCATTTTTCCTCTTCTTTCCGTTGTTGTAAGTGCCGAAATTTCACTTCTCGCCCGCTATTTGGTTCACCCCCCTCCTCTAGGTCGGTCTGGTCCTTGTGTTCAGGTGCGTTTTTTGCCTCATTGTAGACTTCTCTACTGTGTACAGACTCCACGTCATAGGAATGGGTAAGTGTGACCTCCCTAACCGATGATCAATCTTTCGATAACACTCCGTAGTACCTCTTATGATCGCTTTTGGGAAGGTCGCAGATCTTTCGCAAATATTACTTCAGCCGTTCGCAATTTTTCTCGACAGATCTGGATCAATGTCGCTCAACCACCTGCAGAGGCAGCCACAAAATATCCCACCAACAAATCTAGCCAGTCTCAATTGCATGAACAAAAGGTCGAAGCTTTGCATCTGGCCCTTGCCTTCGCTTATGCTGTAAAACATTACCTCCGTGGAGAAGATGGGATCGATTATCCCGACTACGATGGTATTCTTCCAGCTTCTTTTGCCCGATATGATGAAACTGGATACAATACTTCAAACCGCGGGCAGAGCATTGGTCCGTATGAGGGCACGTCGAGTCCTAAAGACAGTATTTCGTCCAGCAGAAAAGGGTCCTCTTCATCAGAATCTGCGCCCGAAAGATTGAATGCTACGAAGAGGGTGAGACCTAAACGTAGCAAGCAGAAGCTCCAGGTTGAACCGTCAGTCAACACGTCCCTCTTATCTGGAAACCATCATATTGTCGAGTTTCATCCTTATGCAGTCGAAGGCTCACTCCCGCTGCCGCTGGTGTAACTTTCTCATCCTGGCTGTGTTTGTCTCCTGTTGACTGATAAACCCGTCATGTAGAATCGCCCACCAGTTGAGTAAACTTGTGTTCAGATTCCGAAGAAATGGTTTCCTCGAGACGGTTGGTCCTGCAGGCGCAAATGCTGTATCCCAGCTGTAAGCAATCTTTCCCATATAGAAGCTTTCTGCTGTCTATCAAGGTCACCTTATATATATAGGATACAAAACATGGTTGATCAGTTGACAGCTATGGAGCGAGTAGCTAATACCCCCATCCCAACTTCCTGTAAGCACACTTCTCTCAGTCTGAAATTCAATAACAGTCCAAAAGATAGTATTCATCTCAAGCAATGTATAACTCTTTATCTTTTCGCGCTTCCTTTGACCCTTGTCCATGATCTCGGGTACCTCACAATCCCAATCGTCACCGTTGTCGCATTTACGTTCATGGGAATCGAGGGCATTGCTGATGAGATCGAGATGCCTTTCGGAACCGATGAAGGTGATCTTCCCCTTGGTTAGTTGCCTCAACAAACCTTCGAACGAGACCTTTGAATTGACAGTTGACAATGACAGACCGTTACTGCCAAGACCTCAAGGAGGAAGTACTGTAAGTATTCAGGTTACTTCTCACTAGAAGAACACCACTTGAGCATACTTAGTTACATCATCGAACGATTATCTGAGGGTGGGGAAGGCTTGGGAGTTTATGACGACGGGGAGGGTGACGACTAGGATATGATTTATTGTCTGGAAAAGATGATAAATATTGTCCTTTGGCTCGAGGTAATCACCAAGGACATGGCTAGTATTTACGATTATCACTACCTCTTGTTCCATGTTGCATTGCCATTCAAAGAGAACGCGCAGAAACACTATTGAATACAAGTAACAAAATTCATTGAAATTCGGGTGAGCAGAACTCTCCGGGCCCGTAAGGCTGGTCAAAGTGGGAATATTCAGGAGTTCTCGAACAAGAAAATCATCAACCACTCTCACCTTCGATGTTAGTGCTGTCATGCCCGCCGAGTTCTCACTAGTATGGCGACCACTTTGGGGTCCAGGCTTGGGTTTTTCACCACTGGCAAAAGCTTTGAGAACTTTCTTGGTTGTTTCTGATGTTAGATCCTCCTACGCAGTTCTAAGTTTTTCGAAGGGACAAAATGAGACTGGAACACACATAGAAATCGTCCCCAACGACCATCATGGGTGCATTACTACATGCTCCCTGACACTCCACCTCGATCACTGTGAATTTTCCGTCCTTCGTCGTCTGACCAGGGGAGATACCTCCGAGCTCTTGACAAACAGCGTTTAAAATCTCTGTTGAACCTCTGAGCATGCAGGGTGTTGTTGTGCATACTTGGACGAAATTCTTTCCAATAGGTTCCCTATCAAAATTCTCATTGGAAGATGCTCTGCCAGGAGGCCGAGGAAGGGCTCACCGATTAAACATTGTATAGAAGGTCGCGACCTCGTAAACACGCATGGGTGGCATGTCAAGAAGCTTAGCAACATAATTCATCACGCTAATGCTTGTCCAACCCTTGTTTTGTCGCTGACCAAGGTCAAGTAGAGGGATGACAGCAGCCTTTTTGTACTGAGGAGGGTATTTCGCAATGATTTCGTCCGCACGTTTCATATTCTCGGGAGTGAATTTAAAGGGAATCTTGTACATTTGATATTAGTCCTCAAAAATATTGGAAGACCACCATAAGAAACTCACCTTGGGGTTGTTATAGGAAGTGTCCCGATGCTGCAGAGCATTGGCGAATGAAGTATTTCCCTAGTAGATCAAAAAGGGCTTACGACAAAAAGTGAATCAGACCGCCTTTTGGGAGTAATCGATATAGTTCTTTTTTGTATCAAGCGCGGTGAGGTAGTTATGCATCTTGAAATTCGGGAGAGCATGGTAGTTTTCTATTCGTGACATGGAATGCTTTGCGCTAGTAAATTGAGATCACCTGATACCCAGCCAATCAACAGTCATGGGTAACACAGATAAGATAAAATATATTACAGAAGATGAAGTTGATCTTCATACTGAGAGTTCCCTGAAAATTGAATTATAGATGCACAATAACAAATGTGAAAGAAAGATAGAAGCATTTCAAATTTCTGAACATTTAAACTTTACACTCCTCAATCATGAATATGGAAATCAAGTACCAAGATCACGATCTCATTCCATAGTCGCCACGATCTTTGCAGAGCATCAAACTTATGATTCTGGTATGATGGCCTAGAAATTCTCGGACTGATTTTGGTGATGAGGAGGTTTCCACGCGAGGCAATTCCGTAATATGACATTGTGAACCAGTGTAAATTGCCGTTTCACAATTCAGAGGCACCATCTGTCTATTAGAATTCGGTGACAGATATCTGTCAATAAATGATCATCTATCTGCACTGATAAACTCCGAGAGCCTGGCTTTTGTTTCAATACAGCACCTATGGCTACATTTCCTTCATGTCGCAACTCGTCAGTCTACACCAAATGTGCCTACGTCTCATCCGCCCCGAGCACAAACCTAGCTACTTTAAAATCATCGCGTATCTATCATAGATCTACTCCACCGCGACCGCACTTCATCAACCTTCAACAACAAACCCGCAGCAGCCCTCTGTAATTTCATCTCGTGCAACCCTCCACCTCCTACCACTCTCAATCCCTTTTCCAAGTTGGAAAATACAGCCCCAGCCCATTCACCCACACCTAATATCAAATTCGTATGATCTAATCCTAATGACTTGCCTCCATCCAGCTCTAGGCAACCATCGAGGACGATCAACGCCAATTCTAAAGCCGCTACGAGAACAGCGGCATCTTTCCCCTCTCCATCACCACTAGAACTATGGGACGGGAGATCTTCGACCTCCATACTCGAGATAGGTCTAGTGCCGATGGTGACTGCAAGCTCTAGACTGTCTGGCCCAAGGATGGCAAGCCACTCTGGAGCATTCTGCGCGGCGTTTACTAATATTGCTAGCGTTCGCAGGAACTGAGATAGTACGAGAGGATTGAGGATGAGACCAGTACCAGCCCCATGGTATCTACTCCTGCCTGCCCGCTGTACCGTCCTTTCTTCTCGCATCTGTTCGTCCCGTAAAAAGAGCCAAAACCGATTAATGAGTGGTCCTATGAAAAACTCAGCCGCAACCTCTGTAAACGTAGTCCGCCTTTTCGAGAGAGCAGTACTAGACCGTAGGCTGGCGAGAGCTCCTCTCGAGGAGGCCGACGACGACGTTACATCGACAATGGCAGGAGATTTGGTGATTTTGAGTCGTTTTTCACGGACGATCTGGGGAGATTTATCTTCTGTTGTCGCTTTTCCTCCATCGGTTGCTTCACGAGCAAGTTCTCGAGCGCCAACTGCTAATGCTGTCAGAGCGACATGACGTTGATCAACGGAGTATTGATTTTTGAAAAATTCTTCTATAAGGGCACTATGTGAGAAGGTGAGCGGGGGGAAGGGGGGTTGATTATTTGAAAGAAAAAAAGATACAAACGGGGAAGCATTTCTCGGAGCACAAGCAATTAGCGCGTTCATCGCTCCTTGGCGTTTTTCGTCAAACCCGGGAGAGTTAAAATTATCGTGCAAAGCCAAAAAGCCGTAAACTAGATTGACTGCATTCTCAGCTGTGATCTCATGAGCCCATGAACGGATAAAGGCTTCTCAAAATCTCTCACCAAGTTCCGTCCCATAGTCCCTCTTCTTCCTGATCAACTCCTCTCCATAGTTTAACGCCATCTCTATCTTATCACACTCATGTGGTTCATCCTTCCCTAGCTTCGGTCCAGTCCCTCGGATAAGATCTCCCAACTGTGCAAGGTACACAGGCCGAGGGACTTTTTTGATACCTACAACAAGTGTTGGGTCCTTTTCAATCTCCTCAAGCTCCGAAGGCGTTGGAGAAGCAGAACGCGAAGAATCTGGAGATGCGTATCCGATCAACGAATCGTCAGAGTCATAGCCCGTCTCAGAAGTGATCAAGGTCGCCTTCATTGTAGATGTCGGTGGTAGTTCTGCGGTAGGCGTTGAATTATCTGATGTTATTGTGATTATAGGTTCAACAACTGAAGAGCTCGAGTCGGCGCCCAAGATGGACAGATCAGCATCAACATCTCTGTCTTGGATCAATTCTCTCATTTGACGACACCAGGGTTTCCCGGAATCGTCGCCATCCCAATCATCGAAAGAGAGCTTCTTGTTCGTCATAGTTGCGATGATCTCCGCAGTCAACATACCACAGCGGCGAACGGATGTGTCCAGGTGAGAGATATACATTCCTATACCTTGCATGAAGAGTGATGAGAAAACAACAGATTCTAAAATCTTTGACGAAGGAGGAAAGTAGGATGCCGCGAGGAGGAATAAAGATGTGAGATCTCAAGAGTCGCGGAACTTTTGTTATTAAACTGGATGGTTTTTGGAGAAGAAGCGTAGCTTACATCGATGACGGGACAGAAGTGAATGCTTGATATGTTCTGGAGTAGACCATGCATCTACTACCAGTTCAAGAAACGATTTCAACGCTGAAAAGAAAGATATAGATCTTGTTTACCGGAACTTTTTCCAATACACCAGAACGTATTTTCATTACCTTTTGTATTGATCTGCTGAGACTCGATAGATCCAGCAACCCAACAGACAAAAATGCGAGCGTAAGATTCCTCCCATTCTCGACTCAGGATCAGACTCATTGTCATCTCCCATAACTGCTCTTCATTTTCGTTCAAATTTCCTAGCAAACCCGTTAATAACTGGGCCTCCGATTTAACCAGAGCTCGCTTTTCTTTCGACGTGGCCATTACAGGTCGAATACCCTCCAGCGAAGCAAAAAGGGAAATCAGCAATGACCGAAGGCTTAGACTCGACGGAAGACTGCAGATGAGCTTTTGCCAAGCATGGTAGTACGACTGAGATTCCAAGAGTGTGAATTGCCGTTGACGAATTTTCGGGAGATTCGTCTGCCAGAAAGAAGGTTGAGACGTTGTTGTTATTGTTGGCGGACTCAGTGGAAACGCGCCGACGTTGATGAGTTTCGTGAGGAGATAGCTTATAGAGTTCGTCCACTCTATAACAACAACACGATCAGCAATTCTTTATGATTTATCGAATTTGTAGGAAAAAAACGCGCCTCCAACAGGTCGTTGAGACATTCTTTCCACAAACACCTCGATCCTTCTACACACACCATTCAAATACACACTATTTTCCAATGCAGACGGCACATCCCCTCCAGCTGCTCCAACTGCATTCGCAACTTTGGCCGGTACACTCACAACATCTCGTACACAGTCCTCCCATGTCAAATCCTTCTTCAAAACGTGAACGGTATCGCCATCTCTCTGGTTCAAGATTGACTTTTCTTCGAATATAGCAGTCCAGAGTCGATCTATCGGATAGTCTTTAGCTAATTTTTGGAACAGGTGGATCTCGTCGCGACCGAGTCTCCTAGCCAGTAATGTTTCGTAAGAAATTAAGGCAAGGCATCCGGAAACCGGAAGTGCATTGACAAATGTGTCAGGACAGAAATATTGCTCAAGAAGCAAAGTCGCATCTGGTGTGTGGTCATGAAGCACTGTGTTCCATGTAGGATAGATGTAATCCAAGAGGGTGTGCTGAATCAGTGGAATGTGTTTTCGTACGTTCACAGAGTGAGCTGATAATGGATCTGTATTGTGCTTGCGAAACACAGGAGGGAGAATGCCGAGATCGTCTAATGGTGCAGTAAGGAATGAGAGTAAAATTTTCAGACTACCAATCGGCCGTTGGAGTTGTGTAATAATTTGCTTTATTCTGTTATCGTGGTTGTGATGATGAGTCATTTTTCAGAATAGATTGATGTCACTCAAGGATCAATGATTTCGATGTACGTAGGGCATCGATCAGTTAGCTATATACAATGTTCAAAAGAAACACTAATGTACATAATAGATAGCTCTCAAGAATAGAAATCGACACAGGTCAGTAGAAAGACCAACCAAGTACATAAACCGCTAGAAAGAAACGAGTAAGGGCACAGAGCCCAGAACTTGAATTCAAACCTAGGCTTCAACCTTCTGAGGACATGTCATCAGCACTGTGGAAGATTGTTACTGGTGTAGTGTACCTTTGCCTCTGTCTTGGCCTTGGCCTTGGAGGAAGACCTAGCCTTGGCAGGCTTCGTCGACGAGGCTTTGGCTTTGGCAGGCGTAGGCTTTGCTTTAGCCTTCGCGGTTGTGGCAGTGACCGCAGTCTTAGCTTTAGCCTTGGATGCAGGCTTCTTGGCCTCACCAGTCACAGCCTGCAGACATTTTCGGTGGTCACACTAGGAACTAGTGATATAGCACGGACCTTTTTGGCGGGAACCTTCTTAGCCGATGCAGTTTTCTTCGCATTAGCAGCGGGTTTCTTTGCTGTCGTCGCTTTCTTAGAAGAACCTGCAGCCATCTTCTTGGCTGGTACCTTTCTAGTGGAGGGGGTGGAAGATTTTTTGGCCGAGCTGGTCGGTGTCTTCGTAACAGATTTGGCCTTTGGTGCTGCTCTAGTAGTAGTAGCAGTAGAATTGTGCTTCTTCACGGTGGGAGGTTTAGCAACGGCCTTGGGTTTAGTAACACCGGTGGTGGCTTTCTTAATCACGGGCTTGGTGTTCTGTCATTGAAAAAGCACCATAGAAACAACATGATGGGATCATGATCAACATGCATGAAACGCGCCGTACAGTGAGATAGACAGACCTCCTTAGTAGCGTCGGTGCGCGGCTTAGGTGCGAGCTTGATCTTACCAGAGGGACCTACAAAGAGGCAGACAGGATTGGAACAAACAAGCAACCAAATTCAAGTAGCGTACCCTTGGGGAGCTGGAATATGCCTTTCTCGCTACCAGAAGCAATAGCGCGATTGAGCTGACTGGCAGCAATGTTATTGACTTCGATCTTGTACTTGTTTTCAACAAACTAGAACAAGTTGAGAGGACAAGTAGGGCGTGGAGGCCAAGACGACATACATGCCTTCTTAATGGTGGGTCGAGAGACACCAGTTCGAGCCTCGTCAGGATGCAAGACGATGCATTCCTACGGGCGATAGCAGTCAACGAGTGTTCCAAGAGGCGTGCGGGCAGATACCTTGATCATTTCTATCCAGGTAGGATGCGCTGCTGTGTGGGACTTGCTGGCGGCCGCAGAGGCCTTGGTGGGAGCCTTTGTGGTAGATTTCTTGGCGGCAGTAGGCATGAAGGGCAGGGACAGGGTGGAGAGAATAAACAAGATGGGGGAAGGACAGGAGGAGGCGCAGCGAGCCTTTGTTCATCCCAGAACCAGAGAGCCAGTCACGTGGAGAAGAGAGATGCGCACGGACGCAATTCTCCCTCGATCCGTCCACAAAATGTCCAGAGCCATGCAAGGCATCAAGGGAAGAGAGATGTGTCCCAGAGAGCCCAGGAAGTCTGTGCGGAAAATATAGCCAGGAATTGAAGCAACGAGCGAGGATGTCGAGACGATTTCTCGCAGAGGTCCAGAAAGAACAGCAGACTCTGGCGCTAAATTTCAGAGAGGGAAGGAGGCATCCGCAGCAAGCCTCTAGCAGCAGTTTGGAAGAGTTCTGTGAGTGCCAGGCGACGGTGGAGGACAGGGAAGACGGAAACTGGAATACAGACTCTCGGCATTTGCCAAACGCCATTTCCAAATACGGAAGGCTATTTACGGTTCGTCCATTGCTCCCACAGCCAAGGTCACTGACCATGACTGCCGTCTCAGATTTGCTTGTCACCGACGACCTCACCATCCTCCTTGCCCTCATTGCAGCAACCACCTTTCTGCTCAACAACCTCTACAGACCCCAGCCCTTGGTCCATCCCATCCTGCTCGGCCGCCAGAGCGACGTGGGGCGTGCCCGCAACCCGGGAGAGAGTGCCCTGTACAGGAACTATGGAACTGGTCTCATGGGCCGGGTAAGACTATGCCCCATCTATGTTAATCGGCTCTGGCCGCTTATCTGCTGTAGTTTCCCAATCGACCCAGTAAAGAGGTCGCTACTCTTGCAGATCTCATCAAGCCAGACTCGGAAGCTGCGCGCACTCTTTGGGCCACAAAGGCTCGACTCTATTTTTTTTTTGGCTCTCCTCCTTTTCCTAACTTGTACTACAGGCAACCAATTCCGGTCTCCAAGAGCGTATCGCTGCTCTCGGCTCCGGGCTTATCCGTCTCGCCAGTCTGAAGCCGGGAGAGTCCAAAGTGCTTCTATTGCTCAATGACGGCATTGGCAAGTCGTACTTTTGCATGGTGGTCGCTATTTTGGAAATTTAAATTTCCTACCCTAGAGTTTTTGCTTGCTGATTTTGCCCTTGCCTCGCATTCGATCGTGTCTGTCACTCTGACTTGCCAGGATCTATTAAGACAGGTTTTGGAAAAACAGACATTCTCCGCTATTATTTCGACCCCCGAGATCGTGTCCAGGGTTCTTGAAGGCATCTATGCCTCTGGAGGCAGCTCAAAGCCCCAGATGATCATTGTTACTGGTGACATCAGCACAGAGATCACAGCTAGTATCGCGAGTAACATTAAAATCATCAAGTTCTCTGATGCTGAACGTGAGGGTGTCAAAGCTGAAAGAATATTCACACAGACGCCAGGTTCGTCTTTTGTCCTATTTCCGCTTTCATACAACTCATTCATCCCAGAACCCCATGATGTATTTACTATATCATATTCTGTCAATAAGGCTGGGCAGCTGCAGGCCACTCATTTGACACATGAGAACGTGGTTGCTGGTACCGCCGCTATTCGTGGTTTGCTGCCAGCTTCACACCTATTGTCACCCTTGGATACCGTGGCTTCGGCATTCTCACTGAGCAGTGCCTATGGAAGGGCAGTTGCATACACTGCTATCTACGAAGGAACAAGTTTCGCGACATTGCCGAGTAGTCAAATATACGGACGTAAGACCAGAGACCCCTTCGCATCGAGGACAATACCTGACTTCTCCTTTTCAGGACCCTCTTTGATCGATGCCGGCGACATCGTGGCTACCAAAAAATACCCTATGCCATCTCCGACAGTGCTGTTCATCAAACCAGGGCACTTGAAATCGGTGGTGGCAGAGATCTTGCACAAAGCCGCAAAGTCCTTCATCTTGTTCTCTTTTGCCAAGAGGCACAAGCTTGCTGGTGTCAGTGATGGATTTATCACGAGGGATAGCTTGTGGGATAAACTGGTGTTTGATAGTGCCAGAGCAAAAGTCATTGGTGATGCTGCGGCATCAATGAGAGCCATCATTGTCAGTGGGGGTGAGCTGAGATCTGGATACTGTTTATGGCATGCGGGACTTATATCGCCATTTAGGGCCTCTACCGGCTGTGTTGATGACGCCAGCGCGTGTTGCACTATCAGTCCCCCTTGTGAACGCTTTCACGCACCCTCTTGTTGCTGGACCTGTTCTTGCTTCTCATCCATTTGATTTGCAGGACTTTACATTTGAAGGGGAGAGTGAGAGTGCACCAGCACATGTTGGGCCTCCCAGTATCAATGTGGAGGCCAAACTGGTTGGGGTAGATGATGACAACATTGAGAATGGAGGAGATCCAACTGGATCGTTGCTCATCCGAGGGCCGTCAGTTGGGAAGACAGGGAATGAACATCATGAAGATTATGTTCAGGTTTCCTCAGCTGACAAGGATGAGAAGGACGAAGGATGGGTAAGCACAGGGGTGAGAGCAACGGTCCAACCCAACGGGTCATTTGTTGTTCTGTCATGAAGTAGATCGAAATAGATCGAATCAGATTATCTGGCACGTGACACTGACGCGTTAGGGACGTGATGATCAACAAACAGTAAACTTAGCACAGCCACTTGAGTTTACAGCGGAAATCATGTGATTGAATGATCGACGCGACGCGTTGAAAAGATTTAAATAGGAAAGCACCTAGGCCTCCGCGCTTGTGTTCTCTTGATTGAATTTATCCCCTCCCCTGCCTCTACTTTTTACTACTACTACCCATGTCTGCTAGTGCTTCTGCCATTGGCTCACCTGCTCCTGAAGTCAAGGAGACTACACCTGCCGAGGCTACGCCTCCTGTTGAGGATGCCTCTGTTGGTGAAGCTGACCCGGCTCCGACCTCTTCGGGGAAAGCCCCGGAAGTCAAGAAGAAGAGGAAGCCAGTTGTTACACCTAAGAAGAGTACTACAACCAAGAGGGTCGCTGCCGCCAAGAAGGCGTCTGCGACTAAGAGAACATCTACAACCAAGAAGACTACTGCAACCAAGGCCGCTGTTCCAAAGGCCAAAACCAAGACCACTGCAACTGCCAAGGCCAAAGCTACCAAAGAACCCAGTTCTTCTGGGCGTCCGCCCTGGAAAACGATAATCCAGGTAGCATGACTGTTGCTGCTGATGATGATGAAGTACTGATTTGATTCTCAGGAGTGTATAGCTGACCACCGGTCCGAGGCCCGTCAGGGAGTCTCGAGGAGCACGATTAAAAAGGCATGAATTTTTTTAAAGAGCGAGATGAAAGTGGCTGACGTGGAATGTTTGTGCAGTATGCCGTGGAGAAATACAACGTTGACCTTAGCGGGGTTAACCAGTTCCAGCTGAATCGTGCTATTGCAAAGGGTGTTGAGACGGGTACCTTTGTGCTTCCCAAGGGACTTTCTGGAAAGGTCAAGTTGGCACCCAAGACCAAGGCGCCTGCTTCAAAAGAGGTGAGGCGTCCGGTGTGTCGTGGGAGTTGATGTTGATATGAATGCTGCAGAATTCCAAGCCACCTTCAAAACCAGTTAATAACAAGAAGACGGCTGCTGCGACCAAGGCAAATACACCCAAGGCAAGTGCGCCCAAGAAGGCGCTAGCGGGGAAACCCAAGGCAGCTGTGTCGACCAAGAAAGCAGCGACGAAACGTGGCGCTGCGAAAAAGGTGCGAAAGAGGGAGTGTGACGATAGCTTGTGACTGACGGTGAATATGCAGGCGGTGACAGGCACGAGCTCGGCGACGAGAGCCAAGGCAGCGGCGGCAAAGACACCGGCGAAGAAGGCGGCGGCGGTGAAGAAGACAACGGTGACTCGGAAAAAGGCCGGAGAGGCAGCGGCGAAGAAGCCGGGGGTGACAGGAGGGAAGACCAGGTCGAAGACTAAGGCTGCTAGAAAATAGGGGCTGCGAACTGTATTATTTATTTATTAGTATTTGTTTATCATGGAATGTGATCTCGATATATGGGTGCCGATCAGTAGGACCCCGGAGAGTGGCGGGGGAAGTGACGGCGTTTGTGCTTTTATGTTTTTGTTTATGTTCCATGTCCCCTACTGCTGGCCACCCGTACGCCACACGACGCAGCCATCACCTGCCCATCCGTCCCGCCCCCCGCCTCCCATCTCTCTCTCTTCCTAACCACCATGTTCTCCCTCCCTTCCCCCCAGAGCACATTGTCCTCCACGACGACGACGCCACCAGCAAGGTCTTTCTCGCCATTGGTCGTGCTTTTCTCTCCGTCGTATGTCTCTTCTCTCCCCCTGTCGCCACCTCTCACTCTCTCTCTCTCAGGACAACCGCGCCATGACTATCAAGGACCTTGCTGAGCGTGTCCTGAGCTACGGCCTTGTCGCCCAAAAGTGTGTTCAGCCGTGTCGATCCAATCCCCCCAACTCTCAACTCAATCTTTTTTTTTTTTTACTCTAGTCTCTCCGCTGCCAGCCAGGCCATCACAACCTATATTCGTTCCCACCTCCAGCGCTGCGAGTCCCAGCAGGACATTCCCCTCCTCTTGCGCCATGTCCTCTCCGGAACCGACGCTGACGACGATCTACTCCCTGCTCTCTACTCCACCTCAGGTGGCGCCCAGTCCTCTGCTCAGACCCACACTGACCGTGCCACAAGTTTTAGGCGCGGAACTATGGTGTGGTACCTTAGCCGCGCTACCGGCGCTCCCTGTCCTTTTGCAAGAGCCGGAATCCGACTCTGTGACTATGTACAAAGCGTCAACACCCTCAGTCGTATTCAACGCGATAACAAGAGACCCAATCTACCTGATCATCACGAGGCTTGTGGCCAGAAGAGGAAGCGCTCCCTCCGCAGTGCCTACACTGCCACCTCCGACTCCCCTGCAATATCCGAAGAATCAGACCACGGCAGCCCTCCCCCCAAAGTCAAGCTAACCTTGCGTCTTAAACCCCCTACAAATCCCAGCACATCTCCTGATCTATCTCCTGATCCCAAGTCCGACGCTTCCATGTCGACTGATGATTCTGACCCACAACAACCCAATGAGTCTTGTCCACCAGACTCACCGCTCTATCACCGCTCCCCGTCTCTTGCTCACAGTGTATCCTCGCCTCCCCCCGAGTCTGATGACGAAGAGGATGATGATGACAGCGACGACAACGATGATGATGATGACGATGACGACGATGACGAGAATAACGAAGAGGACGACGACGAGGAAGAAGAACCTGAAGAGGTTTCTGTAACACACTCCACCCGCACTTTCTACAGTTTCTCAGAAGACCAAGACCAAGATGATCAAGATTGGGATGATGAGGTTGATGGCGATACTTTGTGGGAGAGCCCTGGTCCTCGGTCCCCCTCCGCCTCACTTCTAGAGACCAAAATCAAGGAGGAGCCAACAGATGTCCAAGGCATGTTGGATGCCTGGGATCATTTTGACTCCAGTGTCGCCGATGCCAAGGTCGTCCAAGTCATTGCACAGGCTGCTGCCGTCCTCAATCCGGATACGATTCATGGTTCTGCAACGGCCACATCACCAGTCAAGGTCGAATCCCTGGATCCCTGGGCCTGGGAACCATCTCAGGCACCACAGGAGTGGACGCTAAGCTTGGCAGAGGAGACTATCCAAATTAAGCAGGAAGAGTTGGATCTCGGCTTTGACTCGTTGTTTCCTGGTCTCGGCGAATGGCAAGACCAAGACTCGCAGTATCGAGATACCGCCAAGGAACAAGTCAAAACGTCATCTCCATCCCATGCGTCAACCCTTTTTTCTTCATCCTCATCCTCTGCTGCCCCATCCCCTGTATCACCATGTGTCACCACTCCCGCAGAATCAACATCTACCATCTCACCCCCAGTTTCCTTCTCACCTGGACTCGTCCAACTCATCCAAGCCCTTTCGGTTCAATCACCAACAACACCAACCTTCAATGGATTCTCCCACCCTCATGAATCCCCAGTCCATCCTTTCATTCCTCCTCCTCCTCCTGCGTCTGTTCCGCCCTCTTCCCTTCTTTTAGTACCAACATCTCCGATTCCTCCAGCACAACAGCCCTGCGTCTCGCCTCAAATCATCAAGTCTTGCCCGATTGCTCGCAAAGATGATGCAGAAGGCATAGTGGTCCATACATGCCAGCCTCATAATCCCCCCATAAGTGCTACTCAAATTGAAGGTAAGTCATGACGGAATTGCCAGTAAAAATGATTGTTGACATCGAGGTCTCAGAAATCTCAGTGTATCAGATGGCACTTGGTCCTTATCTTTTATTACGAAGGATTGACACCGACTTTGTGAATCTGACACCGATTGTCGAGTCATGCGGGAAGGGGAGAGGTTATCCTGTAATGAGCACTGTACCGAATGCTGTTATAATTGGCAAGGGTGAGGCAAGTGCAAAGGTGGTGGGTGTTTGGGTACCCTTGCAAGTTGCGCAGACATACGTCAAGGACCTCGACACTTGTTCAATTGACACTGAAACGATGGAGGGTTTGAATATGTTCTTGAACGATGAGCTTGTAGAATGGTTTCCCAGTGCCCTCAAGGACTTTCATAGGACCAACTCAAGTGGAAGGATGTTGAAACAGTTTGGCAGGTGGTTTGAATCGATGTTGGTCTTCGCTCAGGTGACAGCTGCCGTCTCGATGGACAAGACCGCTGCGAACTGTACTGGTAATAGACCATTGAATCCACAAGAGGTCATACAGGCAGACATGAGACAGAATGGGATGTATAACGAGATGGTTGTTCCCATGACCGATGCGTTTCCCTTGGGGGATAAATTGGTTATTAAAGGAGGGGAGAGATTTGCGGCTGGATCCCAACCATCTCTTCATCGAAGACATGATTTCCTTTCGTCTCAACTGCATAGACGAACGGGGAGTGAGCTGAGGCAGGAGGTTCGTTTAGATTGCGAGTCGCCGTTGAGTGCCAAGGAACAAGAGATGTTTCATGAGTTATGTGTGATTCCTGGAGAGGAGGAAGAAAGGATGAAGGTGGAAGAGGTGGTGGATGTTGAGGTGTGTACTGAGGAAAAACAAGAGGGTATACCCGAGATGATTGTTAGTGGTGGGGATGATGGTGTGGTGAACATTGACTTGAGCATGCTTGCTATGGAGAAGGGTGATGTCGAACCTGTCTTGTCCTCCCCGAAGTCATTCCAGGCTTCAGGCCAACAAGTGTTGTCTCGGTTATCACACCCTTTGTCGGAAGTGGGCGAGGATAGCGGAGCCGACTCGTCATCAAACATGATACCTATCGCTGCAAGAACAAGGTCGACAAGAATTACTACCATGGGCAAGGTTAATGAAAAGCAAGAGAAAAAGAAGCCTCGGATGCTCAGACGCTCGAAACGAGTTGCAGCAGCAGCGCAAATGCAGCAGGAGAGAAAGAAGTCACAGATGAGGAAGAGGCTTACGTCGAGGGATAGGGTGTCGTGAAAACAAAATTGCCGATGCAACCCGACTTCCCCCCCGCCCATTCCGATCTCGACGGGAGGGGGGAGAGATTGTCTCCTGTTTTTTTTCTTTCTTACCTACTTTGAGCGACCCCTGTGATGAAGCTTCTTGCTTCTTTCTCTCTCTCTCTCTCTCTCTCTCTCTCTCTCGCTTCTGGACGAATTGATCACTTGTGTTGCTTTCATTTGTGGTTCGGGATTTTCTTTGGACTATGGTACTTTTTGCTGGGCGTCATGACGTTGCTACGTCTTGTTTGCGATTTTTTTTCTACTTTGTCTTGAGAACATTCTCTTCGTCGTCGGCGTTTTTTTCCCTATTAAATTCTAAGAAATATTCCTCGCATGACGTCTGCTTCATCTCTCTCTTTTCTGTTTTTTTTTTCCTGTTTTTTAATCTGCTCTTCTGAGAGTTAGTGATTGTTGTTGCAGTGTATTCTGCATTCAACTGGTGGGTTTTGTCTCTCTTTCTGTTGATATATACGACTTTTGTTACCCCTGCTTTGATCTTATGTCTAGAGGAGAAAGTAATGAATAGTTATTTACAATGATAGTAGTTGGTAGTCGTATGAAATAGTATATGAGTAATGCAATATGTCGTCACAATTCGGAACTTGCTGGTATTATATGTGGTTGGCTGTCAAGATGTATACCCTGGTAGGCTCGATGTTTTTTTTGTTTTTGTTGTCCAACACGAATACTTCTAACATGGATTTGTGGGCCCCTTGTTGTTTTGTGGTACATGGTAATTGTGATGAGTAGGAAGGGCGGTGGGAATAGAAGGATCAATCAACCTGGATGTAGTTGTATCTCTTGTTTTGTTACAGGCGGAGAAGATGGTGATGGTGTGAGAACGATCGGGGTTCTGTCCGTCTGCAGTAATGGAAACACCCTTTTCTTTCTTTTCTTTCTTTGTCCTTGAGTTGTCATTACGATGATGATGACTTGGTTGAGATGAGGTGAGATGAGATTTCTTCGTCTTGTTATTTTTTGTGGGAGATATATGTATTTTGATCTACATTGGGGATGATAAAACAAAATCGGACAATGACGCGATGGAAGTGTTGGGAGTGGAGTCGTAGTTGATGGTGGGTGATTAGACCAGCTTGACTAGTGAATGGGCTGTGTATCAAAGTGTGTGTGTGTGGCCCACGGCTCTACTTCGAGTGGAAGATCCGGCGGATGTGTGAAATGGACACGAGACATTTATAGTAATGATCTGAGCTTTCCTCCCGGTTCAAAATTTCAAATTGGAGATCAGTGGTGCATCCGTGATGATGATGATGATAATTCATTCAACGTGGTGGGCTGTGGAATAAACCGTAGCGGTGCTTATTGACTCAGGTTGAGCAAACTTGTTTTTTCTTGGTGTGAAGCGTTGTTACTTGACATCATTCGAGAAAAACTAGTGCGGAAGCAAGTCGGTGATGATCAATCATTGATATGTATCGATCTTTTTGTTAGGCATTTGTCTGTGGACCAAGGCTGTTAGGCCAGATATCGTCTAAACCGCATTTGCAGGGTCGCTGTAGTAAATATAGACCATCCAAGGTAGGACCGGGGTCATGTACATGGAAAAAAATTTTCCATGGCCATAGTATAACGACTTTTAGGATTTCAGAGAAGCGGAGAAATGGAGCACCGGGGCACCCTGGATTTTGAAAAAGGCAAAGAGTTTCTCAGCATTCCAAAGAAAACCTGGCGAGAGGGAAGCGTGGGAAAGAGAGAGAGCGAGGCAGGTTGTGTTGGCTCCCAACTCCCTTTCTCTATTACTTAGTCCTATTCTCGAGCTACCATACTATCGCTGGGGGCTTGTGCTCTCTTCACAGCTCTAGTAGAATTGCTCAAAAACTCCTGCTGAAGACCTAAAATCGCCTTTTATCATCAGGTCTCCCTCGAGCGAGCGATTTCCTCTAATTGCTAATCCCCCTTGACTTTTTCATATTTTGTATAGCCAACATCCATCCGGCATTCTCGTAATCCTTAATCCTTGTCTTTTCGATCTCTATAATGTCTTTATCGGCCTCTGACAACGGCTCCTATTCGAGGATTAACCCGAGTGGTAGTGGAAAGACACCGCCTCCTGCGCCTTCGGCCTTTGCTGCCAAGGGGTGTGTACCTTTCACGAAATTTCTCCCTCACTTCTCATCCAGTTTCTGAATCGGCTTCTTAGACTCAACCAAATGCAGGCCAGAGGAGAATTAGGAGGTGGTATGTATCGTCCCCCTGCCTTACGTGGTCTCTCGTCCGGACATTCACCTTCCAATGACTCACCCTCCGTTGCAACTCCGGAAGATGGCTCTATCCTATCTCCTACCAATCACCCTCCTGGTTACAGGCGAGCTAGGGCAGGAACCCTACCTTCTAACGTTCAGCTTGCAGCCCAACAACGTTTCACAGACTCACCCATTCCATTTCAACCACAAGATTCTCTTCTCGATCAGCGTACCTTTACTGGAAATTCTGTCTCTAATCTGGCTCCCAGTCGTCCTTTGCTCCGACACACCGCTTCTGTAGCGAACGAACGCACCAATCGCCTTCGTGCAGGCTCTCTTACACTATCATCCACTGGGTTGAAAAATCCATTTGGCTCATCTCTCTTCCCAGGTCCTTGGATGCCTTCCAGTAACAACAGTGGGAGTGGAATACCTGTTCTAGAAGAACGTTCTGTTACCTCTCCTGACTCCGATACCGAAGCATTTGACGTCCATACTCTCAACTATCTTGGTTTGGATGATCATAGACCACCCGCAGCCACTTTGTCGGAGTTACGCAATCAGGCCCTTTCTATGAATCCAAACCGTATGCGTGCGAGTACTGTGTCTGTTTATGGCCGCAGACCTCAGGCAACCTCGATCATGGCCGGCTCAGCTGATGAAGTTGAAGAAGATTATTTTACTGGAGACTACGACGAGCATAGTTATAGCCATCAGCCTCAGCATCTGACCCCATCTTATGACACTCAGATTCATGATAACGGATACACGTCCTCATACCTTGGCCAAGCAACGAGGGCTACAGAAAGTCTCTCTGCAGCTCGACCACGCGCTATTTCTGTTGGTACCTTGGATGATCCTGTGCGCTCTATCACTCGCAGAGCCACATTTACCACAGATACCCTTCCTTATCTTAGTGAAATAAACCACCAGACAACTAATCTCAACTTAGTCTCCAATAACCTTGGAAGCCATCCGAGCATCTTAAAATCTGATAACAAGCTGGCTGGGTCCAGGATGTCATCTACCCCCTCCGTTCATTTCCCGAATGGAGAAATCCAGGGAAGCGGAAAAGGAACATCTGCTTATCTACTTGCCCCCAACAGCCAAACTAGCCAGAATAGGTCTGTCTCTCCCAAGTCGGAGGGTCAATCGTCTCAGATGCAGACCCCGACGCGTTCGCTTTGGATTGGGAATCTGGATAGTTCTGTTACAAGCGAGCAATTGATCCATGTCTTTGCTCCCTATGGTGCGATTGAAAGTTTGCGACTTCTTCCCGAAAAGGTTTGTCCCGCCATTTGACTCACTGTTGTTGATATTGAACCACTCCATTTCAAAGGAATGCGGTTTCGTCAATTTTGTTGATCAAGCCGATGCTATCCGTGCCAAAGACGATGTTTTGAATCGACTGGGAGGAAACATTAACATGCCCAACGGCCAACTTGTTCGGATCGGATTTGGTAAGGCTGATAGTGCCCCGGTTGCTCCAGCCAAAGGCACACCTATAACTCCTGGTCCCACTTCTCCCAATGCTGCGGGCAAGAATGCAGTTGGGAACGGTTCTCTCAACAACATAGACGCTCAATTGCAATCGACTCCCACTCGTGCCCTCTGGATTGGTTCCATCCCTTCAACTACCACTCCCGCTACCATCTTGAGTGTTTTCAGTCCTTATGGACCAATCGAGTCAGCTAGAGTTTTGACGCACAAGAACTGTGGTTTCAGTACGTGTCAGAGAAGTTTTCTTCAATTAGTCATCCTTTGATTCTGTTTCTAGTCAACTTCGAACGTCTTGACGATGCGGTTCGCGCTCGGAAGGCTCTCAATGGACGGGATGTTCTGGGGAGTGACGTTGGCGCCATTAGAATCGGGTTCGCAAAAGTTCCTGTCAAGAATGGGCAAGAAGGTACTGGTGGTCCGGAAGAAAGTTCAAGCATTGTGGTTCAAGGTGCTGGTGATCTGAGCGTCGGTGCCACAATTCATGCTCTTCGCAACGTCAAGGGTGCATCTACCATCCCCGCTGATCAACAAGTCCTTGGGGGGACTATTGAGAACTATAGGTCGAACCTTCTACTCAGTATGATTGGCTCTGGCAACCACAACGTGTCCGATGGATTGGCTAAGCCCCCCGGTCTTACTCTATCGGTCACCGAGCAACAGATGATAATGAGGGAACTGAGTGCTGGTACCTCAGATGCAGAGCTGGACATTCAAGCCCTGGCAGGTGAGCTACCTGTGTACGGAAGCTTCGGATTGATTGAACTTAAATCAATCTGTAGAATTCCGTCCTCCGACTATGTATTACACTACTATTCCTCTCGTTTCCGAAAGGTCCAACAACAGGCGCTGGGATGCTGCTAAGCTTCGTGAACTTCGAAAACGCCTTGATTCCAGTTCGATGGGCACAGAGGAGATAGACCAAGTTGCTACCGATTTCACAGATAGCGAAATCGTGGACCTTGCATCTGATTGGCTTGGCAACACAGTGAGTTGGATGTTGTGTGTTGGCAAATTATGTACTGACCTGTCTATAGGTCGTACAGAAGTTGTTCGAAAAGTGCTCCTCTGTACCTCGCTTTGCGATGCTGGAACGTCTAGCCCCACATTTGGCCATGATCGGCATCCACAAAAATGGTACATGGGCTGCCCAAAAGATTATCGAATGCGTGTCTGCCCCTGAGGAAATCGCATTGATCGCCCAGAATTTGAGGGCTTTTGTACCTCCTCTCTTATTGGACAGTTTTGGGAATTATGTCGTACAGTGAGCAAGCGTTGTTCTGTGCTTCGAGATCTGGATCTAGATATTGACCTTTGGTTTTCAGATGCTGCTTGCACTTTGGCCAGCCAGCTAACGAGTTCATCTTTGATGCCATTGTCGATCGCATGTGGGAAATTGCTCAAGGACGATTTGGTGCTCGCAGTATGAGAGCTTGCTTGGAAAGTCCTCATATCACCCTCAGTCAACAGCGTAGGATTGCGACTGCCATTATTCTGAACTCGATTCCATTAGCAACTAACCCGAATGGAGCGCTCCTTCTGACTTGGCTTTTGGATACCTCCAACTTCCCGTCGCGTTATAACTTGTTGGCTCCTCGCTTCACTCCGCACCTCTCACATCTGTGCACCCATAAATTGGCATCGCTTACCGTCCTTCGGATTGTCAATCAGAAGAGTGAACCTAATGCCTCTCGTCAGATCGTTGAGGCACTATTCAGTTCTCCTGGAGATCACGTCCTCAATGATGTTCTCGGAGATCAGGTCAACGGCGTCACTGTTGTGCTCAAAATCTTAACCAGTACATCCATTGATCCTGTTGACAAACAAAATTACATTGAAGCTACTAAACGTGTCTTGGTCGAGTTGAAGGTCATTGCTACACAAGCTTATCGCAAACTCATCGAAGAGGTTGGGTTGCAGGCTCCCAATTATCAACCTACCTATTCCGGCCTGCCGCTAGGTGGCAAACCAAGATCCGGAAATCAAGCTGGATATATTGGTGTACCAGGACTTCCTGCTTACCCGCCTAATGATCAAGGATTTGCCTCGATAATGGCAGCTGTACAGATGGGAGGCCAGAATCCCCAGGCAGGACCTGCACCCATTCCAATAGATGCTGGCTATGTCCAACCGCAATCTACTCAGGCTCGCCGACCCAACCCCGCTCAACCTGTCCCTGCTCCGTATAGTCCACCTATTGATTCTTTCAGTCCCTTTGGTACTCGAACACCTGATGGAACCAACCCGAGGCAACTGCCTCGCTCCGTTCGTCTTCCAGGAAGTAGTACTGCTCCGCAGATACCAAATTATGGAGCTCAGTCCCCTGCAATGCAACCCGCCACCATCCTCGGTATTGGGCAGTCTCAATATGGGGGATTGTCGCCTCAGCAAATGCCTCCCCATGTTTACCAGCCTTACATGTACCAAACATACCAGCAGAACCCTACCAATAACATGGGCGGATTCTAATCACTCTGAGTTTTTTTTTAAAAACGAACGTTCATGCCATTTATCTATCCCCATACTATCTATTTCCATCTCTTCAAAATCACACTTCCCTTTCCTTGTTGGCCACAGCTGTCAGTCATCGGTTGAGAAATTCTGGATCGATTGTACATTGCTTTATACCCCTCTCCCCTCGACATGTTCTATTTCTTTTTCCTCTGCCTTCTCCCAGAATCAAAAAGGGGCTTATGCATCGTGCAATGTTTGATTGGTCTTAGCTTTGGCGCTCGGAACTTGTTTGACGGAATAGTTCACCTTACCTCTTCTTTACCCTCATGTGCTTCATATTTTCTGTACAACAAATACTCGACTGTGACTTTAGCGGTCGTAAAAGATAGATTTAGTTTTCCCATTCTATTTTTCCGTTGCTACTTTAGTATTGGAGTTTTCATTCCCCGAAAAGGTAAGGAGCTGGGTTTTGGGTGGATTCGATGACGCTGTCATGACGCTCTACGTACTGTGTATCTGTATCAGCATGTGTACGTTAAACCAAAGAAAAAAATTTTATCTACAGAGACTTCGGGTGCGTAAGATGTGTGCAAGTGGTGAATTCGGATAATTATCTCCCAATTGCCTTTACATCATCCCATGGGAAGCTCGGCGTCAAAAGCAGCCAGAAAGCTCCCCAAACGCGTGGAATCTCCCAAGTGGGCTGGTAAGCGAACGCCAGGTCCATCTACTGGTACAACAGGGGAGCAAGTTGATGAGACATTGGCCAGTGAACATAGGTCAAAAGGTGCACTCGTTGATGTTTCCTTCATTGTTCCAACCTGACAAAAATCCTGGTTTGTGTACGTATACTCAGTAATTGAGAAAGATGCCCAAGATCCACATCTCTTGGCTAACCTACGGCAGCTGGGACCTGTCAATGTAGACCACCACATGAAAAGCTTTCGACATGTACGCCCTTCTTGAAATCTTTCCAACGTTGTCAGTGTGGCTGCTCACCAGAACTTGTGTTTTTACATACAGGAACCTGTAGCGTCAAATACCGCGCGATTGTTCCAGGCACGTTCAGATCATGCAAATGATCTAGAAGCGACACGACAGAATCGAGGACCGACAACATCAAACACGCAATTCTATGCGTCGCAACTCACCAGCGCATTAAATGCAAGAAAGGAAGCGGCTCATGTAGGCGTGGTCAAGAGTGTGACACAAGAATTGGGGATTGATTTTGAGAAAGTAGAGAGCTTAGCGAGGTTTGTGAATACCCCGAGTGTTTCGACAGGTAATGTGAGGAGAAGAGTGAACGAGAGTGGTCATGAGCAGGTCACTGCCAAGGTGCGACGGAAAATTATCTGGTGAGCATGTTCAGAAGTCACTGATTCATTGACAGGCTGTTTGGATAGATTCCCCATATGCACGTCTGAACATCACAACCAATCAGCGGATAGCTTCTACTGGCTCGCTGGGTGGGAATAAAGGCCCTTAGCTTCAATGATTAGGAAAAAATCGATAATCTGTTACCATATTCTCCAACCCCGGGTTTGTACAGCTATCATACATGGTGTAGAATGTGGCAACGTCATAGTAAAAAGTGAGAAAAAGCATTGAAAGCCCGTAGAAAGAAACAGAAAGAGACATCAAAAGCACACGACTGCCAATAGAGCCCTACACTTCGGTGCCAAAGCCAGTGTCACTGAAAAGCGCATGAAAACATAGGTGAAGAATATAATATTACACAAGGGAGAACAGAAGTCGAAGCAAAGTTATTTAGGCTCATTCGAGCGAGCCCAGTCGGAGAAGAGGAAATTGTACATGGATATACGAACGTCAACGAATTGAGGCATGTATAGAAGATGGGTATAAGAACGAAAAGATAGTAAAGCTCAATCGATAGAATATCCTGCTGAGTGAATCTGATGAATAAAAGAACTCATGTCCTATCGTACATGTATGTCATTGGCCGCTTTAAAGCCAGAAAGGCAGCTCACCTGAATCTTGGAGCGTCAACGGGCGATAAAGTCATTCGCATCAAATGACATATCGTCGAAATGCAGGGAATCTAGTCTCATTTCAAAGTCTGCGTCATCAATGATCCGCCTAGGCAACTGTGGTGCCGGTGAATCTTGTTTCCTGATTCCGAGTTTGTTTCCGAGGTTCTTCAGACTGAGACTCCGGGAGATACTGGCCCTACCACGAACTTTACGAAGCATGCTCTCGGGAGCAGTGGCTTTATCCATGCCATTAGCTGAAAGCATACCGCCACTTGAACTCGGTACCATATTGATGCCCAAGCCGAGATTCAAGTCGAGCTCTAGGTGTAAACTCATGTCAAAGGGGAAGTCTGAGAATGCCTCCACCGGGCTGGATACAGTACTCTTTTGACCACTAGCACTGGATCTCCTACCGTCAGCAGTGTTTATAGGTATAGCGGAATGTGAACCAGTCGTTGAGGGTCGAGATAGCTTCGACGTAGTACTATTTGTTAGGGAGCTGTGATGGATGGTATGCGTCCCAGATGAAATGTCTTTGAATTTTTCGAAGCCATGACCAGGCGTAGCTGCAGTAGCTTCGCTAGAGACAGAGCTAAAGGACAGATAACTCACAGAACCGCTCTGCAAGCTTGACCCTAGACTTAAACCACTAGCGACTGTACTTGAGCTCTGCAAGGGAGCGATGATACGTCTAGTTTCACTCTCGTCAAAGCTGGTGGGAGTCTGGGGCACAGAGTCTGTAGTAGAAGATGTGCGTCCTGACTCGCTGGTGGGTGTAGAGGATAAGGAAGGACAAGTAGGGCAACCGCTGGAATTTTGATGCGTGGATCGAGGGACAACATCGGATGACGGTTGAGGAGAGGATTTCTGGAAGATTTTACGAAGATTTAGAGCACTGAAACCTCTTTTAGCTTGGTTTCTAGGAAGAAGAATTTCTGTCCGAGATGAAGATGCGGGTGATATTGACCTCGACTGGTCTTGATGAATAGGATTCTGAGTTTGTAATGAAGGTGTGGATTCATCATCTCCAGATTGTCTTTGTCGGATGAGAAGAGTTGTGTCGCCTTTTGTACTTGAAGTTTCGTTTTTGATGCTAGACGAAGAGCATCTTGGGGGTGTATGAGACCCATCAGATAATCGTGAAGAGGGCTTCTGCTGGGATGACATTTGAGGTTCCTGAGTTAGTAGGACAGGCGTGGGTAAATCATGAGTCGATGAAGAAGTCGATGTCCGTCGCTTGAGTGCGGAGCCAAAGAGACGACCTGAGGGTCGCCGCCGAAGGTTCGATGTGTTAGAGCAATCCGACTGATCTTCAGCTGGAGAAAAGACATCCTGAGCCCGTGGTCTTGACTGTAACTTGGACTGCAATCCGGGAGAACTATGAGACAGTGAGTCATCCAAACCCCTTGCTTTGAAAACTGTTTTAGATGACGTCTGAAGGTTCTCTTTGAGGATTTGGAAAGCTCTGGTGGCTCGGGAGCGCAAAGTCAATTTGCTGGCAAGCCTATCCGAAGAAGTCCAGGGGTAATTTTCGGGGCCATCAATGAAGGTGGATTTTTTGCGAACTTTGATAATTTCGACTATATCTGGATCGTTGACAACTTGTGTTCGGGGAAGCTGGACTCCATACTCATGGGAGTAGTGTTGGTGGTGGCGAGCATACCCATAGTCCGTGTCCATCTCGGGAAAAATTGCATCGTCTGCCATGGAGTCCATTTCCATGCGCCTGTATGGATCACACTCATGATCTAAGAAGTCATCTGCATCGCCTAACGCATCGACGATTGACCTTGTCTCAGTTGATCCTTTGCGAACGGGCAAAACGAGGCCTTCCATGCCGACATCTCTGTAGAAAAGGGGAGCATTGGGGGATGCCTGGGAGTATATCAAGGTATGCTCTTGCTCGTCCTCGGCAGACCAGCTCTGCTGAGAATTGTAACAGCACCATGGAGGGGTTTGATCTTCCTCCGGAGGGACTACAAAGATATCTGGGGCATTTGAGATATTGTAGGCGTAGTCTGGGTGTAGAAAGGAGCGACTGTGCATGGAGGAATATTGGAAACTCTTGAATGGATGGGATTTGCCACCATTCAACTGTCAGCCCAATCCGTCACGTGGACCTATATTCTGGTTCACATGTCCTGCGCCCGCCTCGTCCGTTCTGTGTATTCATCTGTGCCACACGTAATTGACAGAGGAGTGCAAAAGCCGCTTGCAATGAATGTGACTTTCTTAGGTACCTCTAGCGGCGGAGGGCCCACTCTGAATCGCAATTGTTCTTCTCTCGTCTGCGACTTCTTTGAGGGAAATAATCTGTGGAGTTGGTTCTTTGTAGTCTCGTATCTTCTACCTCTCACATTCAACTCTAGTGGTTGACTGTGCAGAGGGGACTACCCGGCAATTCGTCCTCCAATCTCAAAAACCCCGCATCAAGATCAGCCACATTAACAAACTCTTCGTGACTCACATGCATGGTGCTCTTTGCCATTATGTAGTCTGTGTATTGCTTATGTTCAGAACCAGCCGATCATATAATGGGAATTCCAACTCTTCTGCGGAATATTCTCCGAGCACCCGGTATCGATGATCCTCTCGGTGAGCGTAGAAAAGCGGTACATAATCTTCTGACTCCCTTATCAACCGAGTAAAAATCTCTCTTCTTTCACCCTCAGTTGTCGATTCATATCTATGGTCCTTGCGGCTTGCGCTCATTCATTCGTCAAAATCTTAAAATGACGTTTACGCGTACTTCCGATGCATACGTCGTCCACGAGCTCTTGAGAACCAATGATCCTATAACACCTTGTAATCCATCATCTGACGGGCATGATCTAAATGCGTCTTCGAGTTATAGGGATTGGGATGTTTTACATTCCAGTGAACTTCCAGGGAGGGACATTCTAGCAGATGACCAAGGATTGTGGCGTGACATAGATTCTCAGATGTACTCATTTGCCTCAAGACGAACAATCCACTTCTCAATTCACGCAGGCCCTATTCTCCATCGCGGTAAGAATGCTTATGTATACAGAAACTCCAATCATAATGTTTCACAGAGCCATGCATTGGTTACATATTCGATGAAATAACATGTCCTAGGCATAAAATTGTGATACTCGGGGATACTTATGATCCCTCACCTCTCATCCCTTTATGTCGAGACCCCAGCCCTACTCTACTGATCCACGAGGCTACTGATTCTACGATATCCCCTCAAAGGGATATGAATGGAAAGCTGTCTAAGAGGAATATGGAAGTCGTTATGAAGACAACTCTAGCAAGAGGTCACTCGACACCTGTGATGGCTGGAGAATTCGCCAAACGCGTTGATGCCCAGGCTCTTGTCCTTAATCACATCGGAAGCAGGTATTTGGACAACCCTTCATGTCTAGTGTCCCATCATCTGATGTGTTATTTGCCTCAGATTTCCGGCCCCATCTCTGACTGACAGACGTAATAATACTCACATGCTCCTGGAAGACATAGCAGAACAAGCGACAAGAGCCTGGGGTCCTCCGACTGGTGAGCGAGCTGTTGTGGCTCTAGACTTCATGCGTGTCTTTGTCCCCGAACCCGGGCAAATAATCTCTCATCCGGGTGATACGGAATTCCTGCCCTTGGCTTTTTCAGCAGCATCAACCCTTTCTGTACCACCGTCACTCCCTCAGAAACCTCCTTCCGGTCAAAATGCGCTCGCACCCACCATGCAACCAGTAGGTGCCAACAACCTCACGCGAGACCATGGCATGCTACCTACTGCTTGGGGGACCAACCATGACAATACTCCCACTGTCAATCATAGCTTTCATCCTGGTTTTTCTCCGGGTGATGTATCAGGTCCACCAATACCAGTTCAAGCGACAGGTCAGTCGGGCTATTACGGTCTTGGATTCCATTTGGCAAACTCAATCTTTATACGCTTTTACGCAGACGATACAGTTAATCGGCATGGCACACGCAAACGAAACCGAAGATATGGGAAAGGGGAGGCTGGAGATGAGATCAGGGACGCAGATGCCGGTTTCAGCGAGGATGGGATTTGGCCTCAACACAGGAGGCAAAGGGTATCCTACCATCCCCCTCACTATGGCGGCGGTGGACCCAGCCATAGCAGACCTACCGGCACTGGTCGGGGCGTCTCAGGGCCGACCTTACATGGGAATCACTGGAACCATGGAGGGACTTGAACACGACCCTATCACCGCCAGGAGTATTGCTGCTGTTAATGTCAAGTACGATAATCGTACAAGTGAATCTAGGGAAGACAATGAGAAAATGTTGAAATCCAAGATTCCATTTGTGCTTCGAAACATCTTTACCCTAACGCAAAGATTTATTTTCAGGTGTGAGGCCATCTCGTTAGCCTCTACCTCAATTACGTTTCACGGGATCGTTGTTTGAGATTTTTTGACTAGCTCCGAAACCCATCTTTCCTGAGGTTCGTTGCATAACAACATGTATACACCCATGATCGGATCGATCAATACCCCCGAAGGGACAGCCCGAGGTGCTGCAGCAATAGAAAAAAATGATATTAAGAAAGCATAAAGCAGTTGAGCGTTGAATGACTTGTTTTTTTCATGCCAGTCTTGAAAATCTGATAGATGAGTATCATTGTTCAAAATTACACCGCGCAGGGACATTGGTTTCAGCAAAGCACACACTTGTCCACCTATTCTTAGGTATGTATCACGTGATGAGAACAACCGCTCCGAAATGGACAGTGTTTTTAGCTGCAAAAACAGATTATTTCCAATTTTGACGAGTTGATTAGAGATCATCAGAAAATCACTTGCACAAGATGACTAAATTCGACTCCCCGATCTGGGGAATCTCGGGAAGGCCTGCGCCAAGATGTCGGACATGATTTTCAAATGTGAGGATTCTCCCAGACCGTTTCAGATTCCGTAATCTAAGAGACCGATCGTCCTTACGGATAGAAGTTAGCTTATTATAGTGTAGAGAGATCGAAGCGAGAGGTTCAAGCCTATTATAGTGTAAAGAGAAAATAGCATCATCGAAAAGGAATTCAGAGCTGTAAACTGAGTTGAAAATACAGTTTTTTGTTTGCACGATCTCTGAAAAAGTAGTCAATGAGATTCGACTTTCAACCAAAGTACATCTGCAGTCACATAACGGCATAACTCAGCCACCCTACCACCTAGTATGCTAGTAAACATTACCTCTCTAATTGTATATCATCGATGTGTTTGCAAAGTACCAACATGGACTATTCTACGACACTCCCCCTTCACTGATCTTGACCCTTCTCTAGCCCTTCGATCCCGACGCTGCCATTAACAATAGGCTATACTATATCTGTATAGAAACTGCGGTACGATCAGCACAAGAGATGTAACTTGTCCTCGTGTATTTAATTGTATCACAAATAAGTTATAGCTGCGTCTTTCAAGTCGCATGACTCTTTTATGCCCTGACAACCCATCCTGCAACATGACAGGAGCCACTTGACAACTCAGTATTTTACATTGACGGGTACATGGATGGTAACAAAGAACCAGTCCTGATATGAAGTAATATGATACCTCAGGTCGGTATGGGGTGTTCTCTTTCACCCATGCCAGGTATACGCATTACTAGATACCGAAAGTTATCCGTAATGGGTGGTCCACGCCTTTGATAGGCTCTCTTCGCATCGAGTATGGCCCTCAAGATCATCACATGTTGTACACGCTGAATGAGATGAAATTAAATTGTTAATAACCATCGGCGCTTCGAAGCTGCAGTTTACATGTTCATCAACACGTGAAGAACATGTGTCTAACCTTGCACAAGGGCAACCCCCCTCTCGCGTAGCGTGAATGATACCATGATGAGGAAGTAATTAAACCCATTGCCCAAAATCACCGCATTAGAAGATCAGGGGTGACGTATCTACTCCACTTCACTTCACATTTCGGCATAAAACCCCCTTCAACGATCTGTCTCTCAAATTAACTTGGATAGCTTTTCTCAAACATCACATTTTGAGTGGATGACGCAACAACCCCGAATGCCAAGTTGACACAACCGATCTAGTATCATCGCGAAGAGAAAATCGATTATTGAACACAACGATCGAAACATATGACGATGATGACCAAGAATGACATGCGGATAAATGCATCTATAAGAACCTGTCTAAACTATGAATGAGGAGCATACTATGGCTAAGAGTCATGAGTGTGTGAAATAAATACAAATGGCGCCGCCAACCGAACAAATCTTTTGTCATTACTGAGTAAATCCACAGATCGACACCCGAATTGGGAGTCTAAACAAGATGACGTTCAGGACCCGTGAGGGAATAGACGTGTACTAGACGTGTAAATTATTGACAAATTCATGAATTTGTCCGACACGGGCGTGGTTGTTGGGATTCAAGTTCCAGGAACGAGTGCACCCTTGGAATAGCGCAAGTCTTTCGACCATTATTGTCGAGTGACTGACTGACAAGTCCAGATTGGAGGGTTTCCTCCATCGGCAGGGTAACTTGATCATTGTCCTTTTCATGAATAGTGCTGAGCTGCGATATTTTGCATACATCTGCAGTCGGTTTCGACAATGTATCTCGTCGAAGATCACTATCTTTAAAAGCCACACGAGATTTGCTTCGAATCCACCATCCGTATCTCTATGCCATCAGACAACAAAATGAGCTGCTTGGGCAACAACCTCAGGGAGCGGACATACCCAAAAAAGGATAGGAATGGGCGTGCAAGCAGTTGCCAGAGCGGCAAATACACTCATAGCACGTTGATCTCCCAAAGCATCGAACATACTCGGACTAAACAAAGGAAATGCAGCGCCACAACATGATCTCAAAACGACCGTTGAAGCAATAGCACTAGCAAAGTACACGTTATACGTATCCATAAGGTACGCTGTGAGACTTTGCAAAATTTGTGCGATACCGAAACCAAATGGTGCGCCCGCAAGGATTGGGATTATCCAATGAATGTTTGGTGCTGATGTCCTGAAAGTTGGAAGTGAGGTCCAAGTTCATTTGTGAGTATGGATGCACTTGCCATGCGAACCACCAGAGACCCACAGGGGCAAAAATACCCCCCACGATGGCCATATGTAAGCGGCTGACAAGCAGCGGCACGTGTGAACTCAAAGAAATAAGAAACAACAGTGAGAGCATACGCTTCAGGTGGAGCACGACCCGTCTCGCTCTGGTCCATGCTACGGCGGTAAATCTTATTCTGGATCGATTGCGTCATAGTGCCCAAGATGATTCCAACCCCGACACCAATGAAAGCTAGACCGCCTTGACCAGGTGAGAATCCTCTGTGTTGCTGGAAGACGATAGGAAACGCGGAGAATAGAGCGTATAGGGTACCGTAAACGATGGAGATGTAGAGTGATAGGAGAAGAACAATAGGTTCGGTTACGATGAAGACTAGATAGATGAATTTGAGAGTCTTAAATGGCAAAATTCAAAACAGGGAAGCCTACCAAAAGGCCTGCTGAGATCTGTAAGCATAGTTTGGAAAAATGATTTGGAACGGTGAAGATCATATATTGTGGTGTAATATACAGTATTATTCGATGCCTTTTGAAGTTTCTGTGCTCGCCATCGGAGTAGAACTGGTTGATACTAGCACCCGAGAATATCGGTTGGATTACTCATGCTTCGAAGTATGATAAACGTACTGTTTCAGGAGTGAAGAAATACCCGACAACCAGTGTAAGGAAAGACAAAATCAACATAAGCCAGAAATTGAAGTGCCATCCGAGTCGGGAATTTTGCGCTACGAAGCCGCCCACAATGGGTCCGATGACTGATGGGTGTTGTGTTGGGATCGAGGACCGAAATAGTCTGGATTGTACGCACCTGGACCTAGAAATGGAACGGTTGCATAAATGGCAGAAGCTAGGCCTCTTTCACGGTAATCCCAAATGTCTGAGACTGCACCGCCGGAATTAGTTAGAGCTATGAACAAGATTGAAATCAGGTAAGTGAGGAGACAGTGAGAGGGAAACGTACGAGAAGCGCCGGCAATGCCCGTGATGAGACGGCAAGAAAGCAGAGTGGCCAAGTTTTTGCTAAGTGCACCTTGTAATTGGAACACAGTATACAGTGAAAGTGTCACGATGAAAATGATGCGCTATGCAACCGATTGATATTTATTGATCAATGCCGATGGATGACTCACGCGGCCGAACATCTGAGGTTAGCCGAGATTATCACACTGTCGGCATGTCTGAAGAAAGCAAGTACCTCGCCAAGGGGTGCAAATAACAAGGGGCTGGAATGAATTTAGTGCATGCTTTCAAAATTAGGTAGGAGAATGAAAGCACCCTAAAGCGAAACCGAGGACGTAGAGAGAAATGCCGAGGATAGCGACATCACTAGAAACGTTCAAATCGTGTTGTATGCCTTGCAGACCTCCTGTGTAGGCAGAGCTGCTAAATGAAACGGTAAACGTGGACAGTGCGAGCTGCGAGTGAGGATGGTTATTTTGCTATCGAATGAGGGCGAAGGAGAGAATGCACCGTACTTGGGCAGTTATAAACCATCGTCTAGTCCTTGACCAGTTGAAAGGGTTTTCTGGATCGCCGAGGGTCCAGTCGACGACAAACGGGTCTTTGGATGTTCCACTCCCTGGATATGGTTTGTCAGTGGATGTACGGCGATATCGGGTGTTGGTGAACGGGAGGGGTTGAGAGTGGGAGGAAGTGCTGGTGGGTGGTGTGCTGTCTGTGCTCCGTGCAGTGGTGGTCGTTGAGCCAGAAGCCCAGCTTTGAGGAAGGCTGGACATGATGGATGGGGAGAAGACCGAGGATAAACGGAAAGAGATTTATAGGCACATGGAGGGAGATATAAATAATACAGGTTGCAAAGATTTTATGCCTACAAGTTAACGGGATTTACTAGTATCTTCTTCTCGAGGATCTGGAGAGATCTGTGACATGGCCTGGGACATGACATGACAGGCGACAGGAGGAGATCCGCAACGAGCTGGATCTGGTGTTTGTGTGTATGTGTTGGTCACCTGATTGGAAAATGGCCCCCCGTGCACCTAACACGCCCCCCGTGCACTGCGCGGACTGTGCATGGATCCCAGATTGTAACTACAACCATCCACAGTCATGGCGACGCATGGGCCCATCAACGGTGTCAAGATTTCTTGTATGTTGTGTTCTCTTGTTTCTGCTCCATACTTACCCTACGCTTCTCCAGACCTCGACGATCCCCACAAGGTCGTCAAGGTCATCGCCTCCGATGGCAAGGACGGAGAAACCAAGGAGATTTCCTATAACAGTTGCAAGGTTGTCGGAAATGGCTCCTTTGGTGTCGTCTTCCAGGCAAAGCTTCTCCCTTCAGAACAGGATATTGCTATCAAGAAGGTACTCCAGGACAAGCGATTCAAGGTGTGTCCCGGATCAATGGCTGATCCCCTCCCTCTCGAGCAGCTGATCTCGTATTCTTGTTCCACAGAATCGCGAGCTCCAGATCATGAGACTAGTCTCTCACCCAAATGTCGTCGACCTGAAAGCTTTTTTCTACTCAAATGGTGACAAGGTCCGTTGGCCAAGCGCCCTACAGCGATCTAACTGATATATCGAGGTAGAAAGACGAAGTTTATCTCAATCTTGTTCTTGAATATGTTCCCGAAACCGTTTACCGTGCCAGTCGCCATTATGCGAAACTCAAACAGCCCATGCCCATGCTCCAGATCAAATTGTACATGTACCAACTCCTCCGTTCTCTTGCCTATATCCACTGTGTTGGCATCTGCCACCGCGATATTAAACCTCAAAATCTCCTCCTTAATCCAGCGACTGGTGTCCTGAAGCTTTGTGATTTTGGTTCGGCTAAAATACTAGTTACAGGCGAGCCTAACGTCAGCTACATATGCTCAAGATATTATCGGGCGCCCGAACTGATTTTCGGTGCAACTAATTACACCACCAATATTGGTAAGTATTCTATGAATGACAATAATTCACGTGGACTGACTCGTCTCCTCCCCCCCAGACATCTGGTCAACGGGATGTGTGATGGCCGAGCTTATGCTCGGACAGCCACTGTTCCCTGGCGAAAGCGGAATTGACCAGCTGGTAGAAATAATCAAGGTGCTGGGTACCCCATCACGAGAGCAGATTAAAACTATGAATCCGAACTATATGGAGCACAAATTTCCACAAATCAAGCCACATCCATTCTCAAAAGTGCGCTCCATGTGACTGTTTTATTACGGGTAATATGACAGGGGTGTTTTTGTTTCAGGTCTTTCGGCCCCGCACGGCGCCTGAGGCCATTGACTTGGTATCAAAGCTGCTGGAGTACACACCTGGAGCACGGTCGAGTGCAATTGAGGCGCTTGCTCACCCATTCTTTGACGAGCTGCGTGTTGAGGGTGCAAGGATGCCTAATGGACGAGATTTTCCACCTCTGTTCAACTTTACACGGGAGGGTAAGTATTGTTTTTTTTTTTACGTGGGACAAGTGCTCGACTCTGACGCTGGCGCAGAGCTATCTGTGCGACCAGATCTCTTACGCCAGCTTGTTCCGCCACACTGTGAACCGGAGCTGGCCTCGCGGTCCATTTCGCTGGACAACTTTGTACCCGTGCCTGTTGAACAAATGAGGCTGACACTGGACTGAGGCTGGGTCCGTTTTGATATATTTTGAACTGAATGACGCGGCATGTAGGCTGAATAAATAAAAAGTGCTGTGATAGTTGGCAAGAGGATGACCTGCGATGGCGACATCGTGGACAAATAATATATATATATACATACATATGACGGTTATAGTAAGCCAATCCTCCTACGTTTGTGATTCTCTCCTCGCTGTTGGCTCCGACGACACCATGCACATCCAGCATGTCTCCAGTAGCCCAGAGCCTTGTGCTCGCCTGCCTCAGCAGCCGCCGAGGAAACTGTGTGTGCGCCACCAGCGCATGGCAGACGAGGACACCAATCTCAAGCTCCAGCAGGTCTGTGGTCTGCCCGACATGATACTAATGCTGACCCGTGCCAACAGTCACTGGATGTCCTGCCGCTCGAGGAGCGAGAGCAGGTCAACGCCATCTGGCAGGCGTTCTCCTCGTCGTCCCATCCCCGGCGCGCTTTGATTCTGCAGGGCCTCCTCACAATGTGTTGCTTTTCCCAGCTTTCGCTCCTCACAGAACTCCTTGCTCATCTCATCCGTATCGACCCCTTTGCTGTCCTTCCTCGTGAAGTCTCCCTCAAAATCCTGACCTACCTTGATGCCACCTCCCTCTGCCGAGCAGCACAGGTGTCTCGCCGCTGGCGGTCACTCGCAGACGACGACGTCCTCTGGCGAGGCATCTGCGAACAACACATCGGTCAGAAATGCACAAAGTGCGGCTGGGGTCTACCCATCCTCGAGAAGAAACGCGTCATCCGACTTCCATCTCCTACGCCCATGCCCTGTTCACCCGCCGCTGCCGCACTTGCACGATCACCCTTACCTTCGATTGCAGAGTCCACGTCCACCATTATATCTCTCACAACCTCTTCTTTGCTCAAACGACCTCTCGCTAGTGATTGCTTGACCGATCCCTCAATCCCACCTCTCAAGCGTCAGAGATCTCGAGATGCTGCCTCTGGCAATGATAATCCTTGTTCTTTGATGGCACCACGCTCCTTGCTTCTTCCAACCTCGAACACGCCATCGGGCTCGATACCACGATCTGTCACACGCCCTTGGAAGGACGTTTATAGTGAACGATTGTCGATTGAAAGGAATTGGAGACGGGGGCGGTGCACGGTTAAAACACTCAAGGGTCATACTGATGGTGTCATGTGTTTGCAGTTCTCAGAAACCCTACAACATCCAGCTTTTCCGGTCCTCATTACTGGCTCGTATGATCGCACGGTCAGAGTATGGAATATGGAAACGGGGGTGGAGCTGCATTGTCTAAAGGGTCATACGAGAGCTGTCAAAGCGCTGCAGTTTGATGAGGTCAAACTCATCACAGGAAGCATGGATAGCACACTCAAGGTGTGGGATTGGAGGGGGGGAAAGTGCATTCGGACATTGTCAGGGCACTCCGATGGTGTAGTGTGTTTGAATTACGATTCAAATGTACTGGCATCCGGGAGTGTGGATGCAACGATCAAAGTCTGGAATCTAAGAAACGGAGGTGCGTTTACGTTGCGAGGACATTCGGATTGGGTCAATTCGGTACAGTTATGGGATTCGATTGCGGTGAATGGAGATTCCCCGTCCTTGGGCCAATCGCTTTTGGACACACCCTCCATGACATCGTCACCATCGACGTGTCCACTCCAGATTGATCCCGGGAAGATGTTGTTCTCCGCTTCTGATGACGGTACAATACGGCTCTGGGATTTAACGCAACGGACGTGTGTCAGGCAGTTAACTGGACATGTTGGACAAGTGCAGAGTCTGCGGTTGCTGGTTGATGAAGACTGTGAAGGACAGAATGATTCTCCGTCGACTACTGCACCCCAAGAAATGGTGCCCGCGGTGCAGTCAAGCCGTAGTGCATCAAGAGATTCTATTCCGCTTGATCCTTCTTCTTCCACTATCTCCCCCTATCCTATCATGGACTCGGAAGTGAAAGTAGTTGAAAAACGCAAGAAACCGATGTTGGTATCGGGCAGCTTGGACAATACGATCAAACTGTGGGATATAGAGACTGGGAAGACCACCCGTACGTTTTTTGGACATATCGAGGGTGTGTGGGGTGTTGCAAGTGACAAGTTGAGGTTGGCTAGTGGGAGTCATGACCGTACTATCAAAGTGTGTGACGATTCCATCTCTATGCTCAACTAATCGAACTTTGAATGATAGGTATGGTCAAGAGAGGGAAAATGTACGGCGACGCTCGTGGGTCACGAGGCTGCCGTGAGCTGTCTTGCGCTTGGGGAGGATAAAATCGTCTCTGGGAGCGATGATAACGATATCAAGATATGGTGCTTTAGTGGTTAATCGACGTGAACTGTTATATCCTCCCTGCTATTTTGCCTGCTATCACGGATCTCCTGTCTCCTTTGGTCATCCTCCGTAGTACTGCCTTTTGCACTAATCATTACGTTCTCATTAATCTGTCTACTTTATCAGCTTTTATTTGCGTATTCGTCGGTGCCTGTTAGATGATCTCTTTGTGTTATTAGATTACCCCTTTTCTGGGATTTCTTGGGTGGATATAATTATCGGTTCAGTATATTGAGCCATCAATATAATGAGAGGCCTCTGGAAAACATCAATTTCAATTTTGGTGTAATTTGTTTGATTGACAAAGTTGGACAAAATCCGCAGCTTGAGAAGGGAATGCAGAGTTACTCGGACCGGTGATCTGGATCAGGATCCGGGTACTTACTGGATATTTTTATCTTGCAATGTTGTCCGATGCGGACCTCGGTATACATGCCGATCATGTTGATCGAGCGAGCTCGCTCTTTTCCGCTAGGCTAAAATATAGATTCCTGCAGTAATTTTAACAAGGCCTTTATTGTTCTGGTGCTTCGTTAGAAGTTGTTAGGGATATAGGGGAATGAGATGGTTCTCTCAATATAACGAACATTCCCCCTAGGACGAGGTTCTCTGGATTCTCGAGTTCTTCAATAGGAATGGTGGACGACAAGTTATCGAGATTCGTCGTAAATTTGGATGGAAGAAAGTAACAGGATTAGGCAAATGAAAGGTACAGTCTGTATTGTATGTTTTTGTGCATTTCATTGTTTTTCTGCGTGGAAATCTAGGGTTTTTTTTTGGCTTTTGTGTGATTGATCCGATGAACAGGGGGGAATCAACTTCTTTTGAAATCACAATCACCATTGTTATTCCATTTGTGAATCATTGATGAGGAATTTACCCCAGATAGATCTAAAAGCTGAATCCGATTTCGCAACCGACTACTGTGGAAATTGAGTTTATGCCTCTCGAGGGAGCAACGCAAGGTATCAAGCGAAGCGAGAGAATCATAATGTTGTACCTTTTACGCTAGAGTCTCTTGGGATATCCCGTTTGGTTGCGAATTGCATAGAGAGAGAGAGAGAAGCTGCTGGATAAATTTGGCAATGACCTTGGATTCAATTCCACGTCACAGTCGATATCTGTCGTTTTCATTTTCAAATCCTGTGAAGGTTAGGAGGTTGATAAAGTAGGGTGAGATCTTAGCTGACCCCGTTAGCATTTTTTTCCGGATGCCATCAACGCTATTAAGTAAAGCATTAGTAATATGATTCTTCCTCAGCTTAGAGCGCTAGGCTCCTTGATCTCTTCTTATTACTAAGTTTTCTAATGAGGGTGTCTATGTTCAGAAAAGTCGAAGGCTGGGTAGGGTCTGAAGTGAACATGGAAAGGTCATGGTGTCCTCCAGCGTAACTGGATTTTTCAATTTCTTACTTTCCAGCGAGCCAACATTCGGACGAGTTTATAGCAATGATGGTGGTTTGAATCATGATTGTCAAAGATGAGAGGTTATACGTCGAACTGAACGTAAGCTGTATCTCAGGCATTGTTATTTCCATGTTTAATACTACCGAGACTACTTTCACCAAAGCTACCAATGTCAATGAACAGTCCAGTCAGCTATGATTGAGTGCATTGCTAAGACTCACTCCTGAAATGCTATCTTTTCCACCTGGAGGTTCCCTGACCCTGTGAAAGACGGTTCGAGAATCGGCGGTAGTGGCAAAACGGAAGACACAAACCTTCGCGAAGGTCTATATTCTTCCCGTTCTTCGGAATCGAAGATACCCTTGATCGAATCCCTGCCGCCAGGGGCGTCGCGAACGCGCCTGGTATGAAGTTTAGGGTATAGACCATTCCCACGAAGTAGCAAGTCACGCACCTAGAAGGCTTGTATACAGAGTCTTGTGTTTCCGTAGCCGCGCTGTCTTGAGGCTGATTCTGGGATTGTTAGAGGGAAGGACAGATAGGCCGGATAGACTTACCACGATGGATTTATTTCCTGAAGTTGGCATTGCATTGGGGTTAAATAAATGGCGATGACTAGGCAAATGTAAGATATCAACCTTCAACGACCGCGCTCTTGTCAGCTGCTTGTGGCGCAGCGCCACCGGCGACAGTGGCGAATTTGCCAAATTCTGCGTAACCTAAGAAGTCCCAATTAAATATATGTCAGTAATTGAGTCGAACTGTGCTTACGTGGGAGCTTGGCAATAGCTGCGAAATTAGTATCGACGGTTACATCCGTGTACCTGTGGTTGATGCTTAATATCATCATTTTTATCTGTGATCAAAAAAGACGTTCTTGAGGAACTCGATCAGGCTACGTTTAGTGAATACGATCTTGGTGGTATCCCAGTCGAGAAGGCCTGAAATACGATAAACTGATGCTGAAAGATTAATAAGTTGGAATGTACATGCCGAGACTGGAAGGCCATGTTTTCTCGTCTGACATATCAATCACATCTGAGGGAGTGAACCTTGTGGAAAGTCAGAAGATACGCGTAATTGACGAGAATCCTCACGTTGAAGACATTGGGATGAATTAGAGATAGATTTTCCACGTGATTGCACATTTCTCTATGCTATCCCACAATGTAATCAGGGCTGTTCGCCGGGCTACAATTCGTACCCTTACCACGTCTTCGAAAACTTTGGCATCTTCTGGATATACAGACCCAGAGAAAACCAAGGATCCAGCTGTTTCAGCCACTCCAAGAAACCTGACGAGGGAACAGCGTGCTACATTGGAGGCTGTAATCCGGGTGGACCAGGCTGGCGAGGTAGCCGCAAACTGGATATATATGGGCCAACATGCTGTTCTTGGCCGAGAGCCCAAGACAGGTGCGCTTTTGCAGGCGAGTGATAATGTATTTGTGCTGGTTGCTGTACTCATCGGAGGACAGGAAATGTGGGACCAGGAGAAGAAACATCTGTATGTAATGAACAAATTACAGCTGCAGCACCGGGCACGGCCAACGCTGCTCAATAATGTAGCTCAAGTAGCTGGCTTTGGCTTAGGTGCCATGACGGCACTCATGGGTCCAGAGACTGCGATGGCTTGCACAGAGGCTGTTGAGACTGTGATAGGCGAGCACTACAACGAGTAAGCCTCCAACCAACTCTATCTCATGACTGATACGTATATTATCATCAGCCAACTCAGGGAGATGGAGTCATTTCCAGATGACCATCCGAGCATACTGTTGCTTCGAGAGGTGATCAAAGAATTTCGGGATGATGAACTTGAACATCTGGACATTGCAGTACAGAATTTTTCGCAGAGAGCACCTGCCCATGCTCTTCTCAGTAGCTGCATTGGTGCAGTTTGTAAAGTCGGAATAGAACTCTGTAAACGAATCTGAAGAAACTGTATGGTAATAGACCAAAGAGTAATATCATATTCCGAATGGTCAGGACATATTACGCAGTCTGCAGCGTTGTAGAGTCTATCGGCTGACCTCGACGTTTTCCTACCCAGTCCCAGCGAACCTGTGCAACTAGATGAGTGACATAGATTCGGACTCAAGCAGGTCACAAACATGATACTTGTCCGCGACATAATAGATTGCGAGTGGAACCCCAATGAAGCCGAGAAATGCTGTACGCACTGTGGGTGTACTCCATCTGAATCTCATGTAGGCAGTTTCGCGCTGGTAGGGTATTGGTGAGGAGCCCAGAGGTGGGATAACCAGAGACTCACAAATGTATTGAACCGCTCGATGGCAGGATCTTCCTACACAAACAGATGAGCCCTGTTCTATAGGTTAGTATGAGGCAAAAAAAAAACCTTGACCGGTCCTGCAAGCTGCACAGTGAGCAGCATAACTGAGAGAACGAGGATGTGTACTTGCCGTGTCCCATGGTGATCAAGGGTGAAGGTGATGTTTGTTTGTTTCATGTTTACAATCACTCTTTCTACCTGACCTCCACCATCCTTTCCAGCAGAAAATGGCCTACAACCGTGAGTGGGACAAAGGGAAAGATCATTGGAATGATACTTGGGCCGCGGAAACACGGGGGATCCCTCGTGGGCGAGACGACGAATATCAGGGGGAAGGAAAGAGGCGAAAATTCAACACTGGGGTAAGCACTATTGTGTGTCCTTTTCAGACATTTCGACGCGGCATCAGGGCTTTGATTCTTCTTATGGACACGACGATACCTCCAACAATGCCGGGTACCATCACAAAAACGAATATCAAGATTCCGCCCAAGACGACCGCCATCGAGGTGCAGGAGGTGGTTTCAACAAGAAACGCCTCATACCCTCTGAACCAAGCCCACATGTCATCTTCCTTGGATTAGATCCGGATTTCACAGAAGCGGATGTTTGTTTTCCTTCACAGACTCTTTACTCTATTGCTCACAATTTTTCAGCTACAAGCATACCTCACATCACAATCATGTAGCATCGAAACCGTCACAATCATTCGAGACAGAACATCAGGCACTTGCACATTACCCTTTCTTTATGCGCTCTAATTGACGTCTCTTCGTCGTGGATTTTTCAAAGGTTCATCCAAGGGTTTCGGCTTCGCGCAGTTCACCAGTGTGGACCACGCCCGTGCCTTCGTTGATCCCCTTTTCCCATTCATCCAAGTTCCTCCGCCCGCCTCTCACGGTGCTTCAGCAACCACTACTTTCTACAAGGCTCTTGAAACAGGCCTCCCACACAATGGCCGTCGAGTCAAGATTGACTACTCCCAGAGTGCCTCCCATGGCGACCGGCGCTTCAACCGTGCTAATGCAAATGACGGCACGCGAGATATTGGAAATACTCAGAGCCCTGTACTTCTGTTCCGAGGCTTGGATCCTCTATCTGGGCCCCAGGCAATCTATCAGGCCATGCTCTCCTCGTCGGGTGTGCACAATCAGGGCGCAAAGGGAATGAAAAGAATCATTTTGATCAAAGATAAAGTCACAATGGCTAGTTTTGGCTTCGCCTTTGTAGAATTTGTCGATGTTCAGGTATTGATCAAATTTTTGTTTCATCTATGGCATTGAATTGTTTTAGTCTGCTTCAGCAGTCCTTGCTGCAACAATGTCGCCACAAATACATCCAAATGGATTCAGGATATCGGACCGCCCCGTCGCCGCTTCATTTGCTCATCCCTATTCATTTCAGCCTGTCACTGATTTCTTGTCTCGAGATGATGCCTGCCTCACTTCGTCTATGAGTTTAGGTGGTGTTGAAGGCACGTGGGTTCGATACTGGGACGAAAGCTCTACAGCAGCTGTACTCGAATTCGAAGTGGATGAAGTAGCTCAGCCTGCCGCTTTCTCTGCTAAAGACAAAGACCAGGATAAAGACAAGGAGAAAAAGAAGAAGGCTAAAGGTAACAAACCGTCGCACTCCGTTGCACCTTCTTTTACACTAATCTTCGACGAGGTTCAATCAAGGACGGGCCAATTGCCCCGTCAACACTCCCCGTGTCTGACAAACCGGTGACTCTAAACTTTAACAAAGGCCCAGCCAAGTTGAATCCCGGTATTTGTGCATTTTTATATGCATTCCAATTATATATTGAACTGTCTGCATGCTTAGGTCCAGTTAAACCTGCTTTGTTGTCTATGGATGATGGCTCCAATAATGAACTACCAGATGACACGCAAGCCACCAGTGATCCCAGCAAAGGTGACTAGGCGTTTTATACCCTTCATAATCCTAACGTTGGCTCTAGCCCATCAAGTCAAAAAAGTGGCACCGTTGATTGCCAGTAGAAAGGCAAAATTTCTGATGATCTCCGGTGTTGTTTCTAGCCTTACTCTGATTTTTACAGACTGCCACCAATATTAACAAGTGGAACCAAGTCCAAGAAGAATTATCCCATAACAGGGATCATTCAAGCGCAACCACTCTGGTGACCTTTTTTGGGCTCCTTAGACCACGATGGAACTTGGTTCTTATTGGTCTTCTCATGCATGCAGGCCACCTCTGTCTCAACGAATGTCGTGACAACCAAAGCGGAGCCTGCCCCATCTACCCAGTCCACTCCTCCTCCAGAAACCGAATTCGAATTTGCCGATATTAACGCCATGATGTGCTTGCTATGCGCTCGACAGTTCAAATCTCTGGATCAACTCAAACGACATAACAGGGAATCTGATCTGCATAAGGCTCGCAGTCTTAGTGTTGTTTCATATCAAAGCAAGCTGACGTCTCCTTTTGTTCTGTCTTTCCCCTGTTGTGCGGGAAATCGGACAACGCCCTGAAATTACACAGAGAAATTTTAAAGATGCCAACTTACGAGAGGTGGCTCGTCAAAAACTCCATGTTAGAAAGACTACCGAACAACCCAAGTATCGTGACAGGGCGTTGGAACGGCGTACTCTTTTCAACCAACCGGATGCACCGATCCCTGAAGGAGGCCCTAACAAACTTCCGAAGAAACGACAATCGGACGGACCTCCACCTCGCTCTACCACACCCCCACCGGCTCCGACAGTAAACCCTGGCGAAGATTCTAGCAATATGGGCAACAAATTGCTCAAGATGATGGGATGGAAAGAGGGCTTTGGATTAGGGACGGACGAAGATGGTCGGACAGACCCCATGTAAGTCAATCCCAGTCTTTCTGTACGCTCTTTCAAATGTTTCTTGTAGCCCAACGGCGATATATGCTCAAGGTGTCGGCCTTGGAGCAGCCAAGGCTAGGGAAATAGGGAAATTTGCCGAGGGTTACTCTGGATATGTGCAACAAGCCCAGGAAGCGGTAAGTAGCAGCCGAAAATTCAGAGACGTGCTTTCGACTTTGCCGATTCAAAATTTTGTTCTAAACCATACTGTTCATATCAGGCCCGCGAACGCTATGGAGATTGAAGCATTAAAATCTATAGTGTATTATTTATTTCTTGGTTCAAAATTTGGTCATGCAGTTTGGATTATTTGTTTCCGTTATAATGAATTTTTTTTGATTGGCCTGTCATGAGCATGAGAAATATTGGTCGAGCTTTATCGCCCGAGGACCAAAAATAAGAGTCTGTTGAAGAAAACAAGAGGAAAACAAGAGGAAAACAAGAGTCTGGTCCTAGGTGTAGCTCAGCTATGGCTTAAGTACTACTAATGTAACCATGCAGGTATAGTAGACCAGATGTATAAAAATCAAGCAAGAATGGTGATACTAGAGTGATGATGAAGTGAACATTACTAGTGGATTTTGACAACCCCATCATTTGGAATGATCCTTTTGTAGATCGTTGTACTGTGAGTGACTGAGATTTTATGATAATGTTTATATCTATCAGAATATTGTAGTGCCACTTTATAACAGTCTATTAGAGACAAGGTACTTCAGGTCTTGTTTACCGATGCTCAGAGAGAACAGGAAACGAAATCCAACCCTGAGAGCAGTGGTCAATCCTCCTGTCACACTACCAGTAATATTATGTTATATGCTATGCTTATGCCGATCGGCAGGGGCAATACACAATCCGTTGATGTTTTCATTATGACTTTTATGTAAAGTGATTGAATCCGCAAGACCCGTGTTCATCATGGAGCAAGGGCTAGAAGTACAGGACAGCCTACGACGACAAGTTATCTATTTCCAGGGATGAATTCAAGAATGAATGTTATATAAGCCTAGCATCCCTTCGTATGACGCGGATTTAACCAATCAGACCATCATAAAAGCAGCCAAGGAGGTTAGGCTCAAAATGATGGGGAAGCTCAGACTCAAAGCACTGGCTCCATTGTTCCCATTAGTGGTGGAAGATTGGTTGGAGGAACTTGGAGAAGTAGAAGTTGAAGCTGAAGCTTGGGAAGAAGCGACTTGTAGTGTGGAGGTAATGACTGCCGTAGTAGAAAAGATCGACGTGCTGGCAGTTCCCTCTTCGACTTGGAAATAGTTGGCCTAATTATGATGAGCTCCAGAGTCAGGGCACTACCAATGGCATTACTTACAGCAAAGAGGTCGCCAAGATGAGAATCCTAAACACAATGATAGTCCGTGAGTATGAGAAAAATGGACTGACTTCGTACCGTGACGTATGCGTTCCAATTCATGGGTCCGACAGGCATATCATTTCCCGCGAACTCGCTGGGAGGAGCAAAGTCATCAGGTTGAGGGTAAAGCATGATAACGTAGCTATCCATAATATGAGCGGAAGCTAAGAGTTTAAGGGGCAAGTCTAGATTTACCGGTGAGGCCCAGAGCCAGCAGCGGGCCAAGGACCCCAGTAACGTGTGGTCACCGTAGCGGTTGCATTATTGACTATGGAGTCTGCAAGGAGTCGGCTGAGCGGATAAATATGCGATCTGAAATCATATTACTCACTCTGGTCGATGGTTACCCCGCGGACTAGCCAATGGCGATTGGTACCCTGAGGTAGCTTTGAATCAGGAACGTCTGCATCGAGCATGGCCAATAGGTAGCTGCCGCTCAGAGAGCTGTTGCTTTGGATGGTCAAAGTGGGTGCAGATCCGACCTCTGGGTCAAGAATTTGTTTGCTAAGTAGTCAGACCGAAGGCGGGGATTTGAAACGTACGCTCTTTCGTGAGCAATTGGCCAGGTTGTATATTCCCTTGTCCTGCCACACAATGAGGACTGCTGCTGCTGCTGCATCACTGAAATTTAGATCTCACTTACCAAAGTTGACATCAAGCAAGGCTTTGGGTTGGAAGTTGGCCAGGAAGTCAGGAATAATGCGTGACTGGTTGAAATGTGCCTCAATAGCCTCAATGCCGAGGTCGAGACTGCTATTGGATTGTGCTGAAACGAAAGGTAGAACAAGAGAAGCGAAAATTACCCAGGGACGCATGTTAAAGACAGTGAGGAGGCTGGAAGGCAGGTTTAATTTGGGATCTAGAATGAAGGTAGAAATGAAAATATCGTTGAAAATATCGAAGCCATCAGCCCGTGACATTAGACGGCATCAACAAAGTATCAACAAAGTTTGATCTTTGTAGATCTCACAGTTGTCTACCAGTCAATGGCGAGGTCTGTTTTACCATTTCCTTGGTGTTGTGTGATAGTCTGTGTTGTGAATATGCAAAGTAATCAATGGTGAATACATGCGTAGATAGTGAGGAAAGCAGATGGAATACAGATGAAATAATATTAAACCACAAAACGACCCTGACCCTACCTAACTTTCAGGGACTAGGTCATCTAAAGCCTGAGCTTCCGAAGCAGAATCTTCGTTTGTATCCAATATTTCCACCGATAAAGGCGAAGGAGGTATCTCCCTCTCGGGGTGTAAAGAGGGCCGTTCCCTTCTTCGTCTTTCTCGCCGCTGGGATGACGTCGAGGGTAGGGGAGAAGTTGGTGTTAATCCATGTGACTGGAGCTGGATAAGCATGTCACGCGCGACATTTGCAGTATCTCCTGTCTGATCTCCACCCTCTGTATTCAGAATGACTGGCGCAGACGGACGTGGTTTGTATTGGCGATTCTGCTTTTTGCCTTTACGGATTGACTCGCCATTCCTGAGCATTTGCAGTAAGTTATCCAGCACAACATTAGATTCCTCGTCAGTTGTGGAGTTTTCTTGAGCTTTCAAGCGTTGCACTCTGTTCTCTTCCATCGCCTGCTTGCGTTTCTCAGTTGCCAGTTTCTCTTCGAGGGCAGCTTGATTATCCGATTTACATTTCTGGCGAAGACAGTCAATAAAGTCATAGTTTGAATGAAAATGGTTCTTGCCCTGTAGGACGTGACAAAAATCTTGAAAATACCATAAAACTCAGAAGTTGACATATTCTTGTCTTCTTCTCCGTAGCAACCAATTGCTTCAACAAAGGTAGCCTCGGCACTACGAACATCATCCACAAGATCTTCCAGCTGCTCCTTGGCCTTTCCAATGAAAGCCCACATTTGGGTTGCAAACTGGTCATCTGCATTCAAATCCGAAAAATGAAGGTCAAGTTCTCGACAGATATGACCCAGGCCCTCCTGTAATTCAGATAGACCCTTGCGGACATCCTGTAAGTTGACTGAGAGCATATTCAGCCATAGTGCGAGATTTTTCTGGGCATACTCACCCCGGTACGCTTCGGCAGGCCGTTCTAGTTCATCCAAGAATTCCTCTATATTAGGAAAATGTTTCGAAACTGTCTTTTCTAGGAAATGTAGCAAGGTTGTATTGTTGACCGACTTAGTGTCTACGAGCTGACAACAGAGTTTCAGACTGGCGATCGGCAATGTCATCGCAATATGTATATGAACCAACCTTGTTGATACTGCTCACACGGAAGCCAAACGCACCACCTTTGATGCCCGAGCCATTCATATAATTGCCAATAAGGAGAATGAGCTAAGGAGTAGTCAATGCATGAACGACACATCCAGGTCCAACGCTTACACTCAGAAGCTCTTTGAATTGCTTGGCATCTAGGAGAGCCTTTCCAGCCTCAAACAACTTTTTGGCAGACTGGTAACATACCTATTAGATCAAATCACGAAATCATATCGTCGAGAAACCTTACATCATTCAACAAAGACCAGGTCTCAGCGAATGCTACTTTATACAGCATACCCTCTATTCGCTGCTTGAGTCGGTCGATCTGAATAAGCCTCACCATCAACCGGTCCGAGGGATGTAATTCGACAAGTTCCTCTGAAGGCACGTTCCGGTAAATGCTGAGCTTACCAATCTGATCTGCCGTAGGAAGGATAGACTTCAACTCGCTCAGGAACACAGGTGTGCAAATCTCCTGATCGAACTGCTGTATGCGACGGGCAATCTCCTCCGGTTCAACCTTCCGGACGCGTTGGATGAGAATTTCTGAAGGCAAAATTTGGTCTTTGCTCGAGGAAGTGAATATTAGATACTTACCAACACGCTTACGAGTCTGTGGATCCAATACACTCTTTAACTCTGCCCGTTTCTGCCTAGCCATCAGATTAATTACCAGCTGCTTCGCCTTGAAGTCTTCTTCCATCTCGTTCCATACACCATCTATTTTCAGTTTCTCCAGCATGAGTCTCTCCTTCTGGGATTCATCATCCTTCCAGAGGGTTCTCGAGACTTGTTGATGAGGAAGTTTGTCCCACTGCAGTTGTTTCATCTTAGTGTTTGGAGTCAAAGGCATTTCTTTACGCATCATTCCGGTGTTAGGACCCAAGAACGGCACACGAGCCGAAGTCGATGCCATGTTGTGATTTGAATCGATCAAGGGAGGAAGGGCTGGGGCAGATGAGACAGATAAAGTGGGCAAAAGAACTTTTCCAGAACCTGGAAGGGGTGGTGGAGGCGGAGGCAGCGGAGCGCCACCAGTTGAGGATGGAAGGGGTGGAGGTGGAGGCGGCGGCGGAGGTGGTGGTGGCGGAGGAGGTGGAGGGGGAGGAGGAGGAGGTGGTGGTGGTGGTGGTGGTGGCGGAGGAGGAGGAGAAGCTAGAGATCTGGCTGAACCCTCAGGATCTGGGTCTTCGGGTAGACATTTGGGCGTCTCAGGAGCTGGAGTATCATTGATAGCAGGTACTGGTTTGCCTCTAGCACGCAGATGCTGCTGTAATTGTTCTGCAAATGAACCTGGGGGTGCTGCCAACTCAACGTCCGAAGCAATAGAAGTTGGCTGAGTGTCATCGGTGTCAGTCACGAGACTACTCTTATTGGACAAAGGAACGTCGCTATCATCATCATGGAGACCAGGGGATGATGAGCGATCCGTGCTGCGAAGGCTGGCGTTATCAACTTTAGAAAGTATAAGATTTGGAGCTTTAGAAGGAGTTTCGAGGAGGACAGGCTTATCGGTGCGACGAGGCGAACCTCTAATACTTCGTATGCTATTCAGTGAACCAAGCTGAGGAGAATACTGACTTGACAATCAATACTAGGAATAATGATCTATTGAGGCCACAAACCATTTTAGCACCTTCTGCCATTTGCTGTTGAATCTGCTCTTGTGCATCCTCCTCCTCAGCATCCATGAACTGTGAAACCCGTCCAGTCTCGTCAACTGTCTGGTTCAACTGTTTTTTTGATGACTTCCTCTTGCCTGTACTACCTGGTGGTCGAGAACGTCGTAGGCTTGCAGATTTACCAGGTGTTGAGTCCGGATCTTCCTCCTCTTCCTCTTCTTCGTCGACTGTCCCATTCGCTCCGCTTTTCTTCTTCCTTGAACGCCCCTCGAGAATATTGATGGTTCGTCGTCTCTGAAAAGTTTTCTCTAAATCTTGAATAAATGCTTTCTGATCAGTCGAGCCGTTTTCCACCAATTTTTCGACCCCAATCTCCTTGAGCATCCTGAACAGCTCCATGATTTGCATTTCTAGCTGTGCAATTCGTTCTTCATACTCGAGTTTCTGCATTGCTAATTGTCCTTGGAGCCGTGAAGCAGTCTCACGAGAGTTTTTAAGCTTCTCCTCCTGCTGGGTTAATTGGATCTTCAAATTGCCTATGAGACCCTCCTCTCCAAGAGAAATTTGGTTTTCTAATGTTTCCTTCTCTACCTTCAGGTGCATAACTAGGGTCTTAGCCTCATCGGCATCAGTTCGCAAGCGATCCACCTCATTGGACTGTGCGATGATCCTCTCCACAGAATGGCCAAACCTGTGCTCTGCACTCCCTAGCTTCTTGTCCATCACCACATCGGTCACAAGTGAATCGAGAAACTGGTAGTAATGTACCATTAATTGACCCTCTTCTCGAATAAGGAGCATGTGTTGCATTATCGACAAGAGGTGATCCTCTGCCTTAGTATCTTTGATCTTGGCGAGGACAACGTTATAAACATCCTGCAGATTTGTGAAGCTTCCGAGAATCTGTTGATCGAGACGTTCCTGGAGTTGTTGTTCGTCTTCTGCAAACATCTGCTGCAGGATCTCAAGTTGCTTGGTGATATCGGAAACACCAAAGGACTCGCAAGCAGTCAAAATGTCCCTTAGACCCGCCATCTCCATTTGAGCTCGATGATGCACTCGTAGGTCTGGGTCGTCCAAGTAACGGAGGATGCAAGAAATGATGTAAAAATTGGCAAGCTACAACTCCTGTTAATCATGAATTTGGGAGGATCGATTCAAACTCACAGTATAGTCATTTAAAGAGCTTTCAGCCCCTGCCCGCTTTACATCTTCACTGGCGCCAACAAGACTACCCATCTTGCCTCTGCCAGACAAGGATGCTAATAGTGATTTGAACCAGTAATCATAGCACCCTGTGCCTTCATTGTTCGCTTGACTAAGAGCTTCAAGGGCAGAAATGACAAGGTGTAATCCATCAATATATATGAACACAACGAGGATCTCAAGAATATTCTTTCGAGTGGGTATATAGGGTGTGTTGAGAGATGAGGCAATCTGGGCGACTATTTGGGAATGTGATAATGCTTCGTGTGCGGCAAACTGACTCAAAGCGTTAGGCAGGCCAGAGCATTTGAGGGCCAGACTCACTGGGTTATTAAAAAGATTCCGCAGAACTTTGACAATTTCGTATTCCAAAGTTATATCAGCCTCACGCCTAGATGAACCTTTCCTGCTGATCTGTGACAATGTATTTGCGAGAACTGAAGTGCCTTGAAGCCCTACAAACGCTTTAACCCAGCTTAAAAGAATCAGGGATATTTGCAAGCTTTTGAAATAGCAAAAAATACCTCATTTCATTGCTCCGCAATGAGACTCCAAGGCTCTGTACCTGCTTTGCCGTAATTGTTTTGTCTACAAACTTCTTCAGATACCACTCTGGCGAGTCCGGCATAACATTAGTTGATTGTCCTGAGTCTTTTTGCCTTCTTGATTGTTGTTCCTTCTGCTTTTCTTTACCCCAGCGGATATGTTCGTCATTGTAGACCATGTGCCATTTCTGGTCGACGGTCAAATCGCGAGGGAGGTCCGGGAAGTCCCTCGTACGTTTGACATTCTCGAATAGAACTTCAATTTCGGCATCTGTTTCTGGACGGGGGAAGTTGAAAGCATCGCTGGACAAAGGAAATCGGTGGTATAGCTGGGAGATAGAATGATGATGATGATGGGTTGACCCGCCCTCAGAAGAAATGGAAGCAGCATAACGAGAGCTGCGATTATGGTCGGATTTGGTGGTCATCGCCGATGACGGTCTTGAAAGCGTGATTGACTGGTCGTTGGGTGAAAGCTGTCCTGGGTCTGCACTGCCGGGGACTCGGCTGGCAAAAGATAATTCACTCCGGTGTGCTTGCGTCTTGACATAGCGGGGAGATGGAGTAGGAGTACTGAAATCGTCATAAAGAGTGGAGGAATTCGAAAAGCCAGTAGATGGTACAGAATTTGTGGATGACTCCGGCTGCTTATGAGGAACGTCATTGACTCGTCTGTGCTGTTGCATGGTATAATTGCTCATCCCAGTTCCCGAGTCTGTAAGTGATGGATTTGTATTTGGTGCAGAAATCCCTCTAATTCCCTGATTAATAGTTGCGACGGGTATAGGAGAACGAAGGGCTGCAGGTAGTTGGTCATATGGGATAGATCGTTCACCAAGATCTTGCTGAGAAAGAGAGGACTGTCGTTGCCGAGACTTTTTACGCCCAAAAATTGTGTCCATGGAGGGAAAGAAAGGAAATGGAGAAAGCTAATGTACAAAGACAGAGTAAGTATTCCTAGCTGTTGTCCAAACACGCTACATCATTCTACTTCATTCTCACGGCTTATTATAAACGTCTTGGAATATCAACACACATTTCAACTCCATCTCGACCGGGTTCCATGCATGTTTTCGATACAATGCAAATAAGAGATTTACAGCGCTGAGGCAGAAGATAAGCATCTATAAAAAACTGCGGCATTGTTCTGATACATCTCACCATCATTTATGGGCTTAATCTTTGTGATAGCTATGTAAATCTACATGCAACGAAGGTTATACAATCCACGCGTTTGATGAGGAGTATGCAACGCCAAGCGATCACACGGTAAGAAAATATCCACTCAGGCAACCGAATCGTATCTATATCGGAATGAGAGTTATTTTCTTTCGGTCACCCGATTAATCATACTGTAGTGCCTGTGTTCGTCCCCACATATCAGATGACTGCTTATTGAATGTAGAAAAACACTGGCGTCCGCTATGATTCCAAAACAATGAGTAGCCACTGCGTCTCGAGTTTACCCCGATTCAGAAAGGATTTGACAAGTCTCATTTCGGTTTTTGTGGACACCTCTCGGAATATTTCTGTTGAGACACTACATTGAATTACTTGATTGAAAATATCATACAGGAACAAGGCATCACCCAGAAGTCGCACTTCTCCCGAGTTCTAGATAACCAGGGGTCCTTTGCAAGAAAAAGTCGTTTTAGCAGAGACCGAAGTACTCCACGATAGGATTGACCGGTCGATAAAAATTCTATCAAAGCTGAAACAATTTTGGGTTGTTTTGGCCGTCATTTGATCGTTACTCACCAACACACATCAACACCTCCACCTGCTCACCGTCCTCGCTCTTTTCCTTCCGCCCCAAGCCACTCCAACATGGCGGAGAACATATTCAGCAAGGGCACACGGGTCTGGTTCGAGGACAAGGATCAGGCCTGGATATCCGCCGAGGTCGTCTCGGTGACCAAAGCTGCTGACGATAACATTAAGCTTGGTTTCCTGGATGAACGCGGCAAGGTACATTAAATCCATCGAAGATCCCTTCTAATCACTCACCCTCAATTATCAGGAAATTACAATTAATACGACGGGGAAGGAAATCAAGGACGGGAAGGAGGGGCTTCCGCCCCTTCGTAATCCCCCTCTTCTAGAAACGGCAGACGACTTGGCCACCTTATCCCATCTTAACGAACCATCTGGTATGTAAACCCTTTGCACCATTAGCCTTCCACTCACTGTCATCAGTATTACACACTATCCGCAATCGCTATGCCCAGCACAGTATTTACACATACAGTGGAATTGTCCTAATAGCCGTCAATCCATTCCAGCGTGTTACTCTTTATGGTCCTGAGATAATACAAGCATACAGCGGTCGAAAAAGAGGGGAGCTGGAACCACATCTTTTCGCCATTGCAGAAGATGCCTATACTGCTATGCGCAAAGAGGGAATGGGACAGACGATTATCGTATCTGGAGAGAGGTAGGTAGTCAAATTCTTCTCAATACTTTTTCTCAGCTCACTCTATTGAAGTGGTGCTGGAAAAACAGAATCGGTCGGACTTTTTTCCGAAGGCAATAAACAAGAAAGATTGATATTCTTTTATAGGCCAAGTTCATCATGCGTTATCTTGCCTCCGTCAACCCCACCAGTTCTAATTCAAAATCCAAATCCAAATTTTCCTTGGATGACTCAAGTGAGATTGAGAAGCAAATACTAGCAACCAATCCCATCCTCGAGGCTTTTGGCAACGCGAAGACCACTCGAAATGATAATTCCTCCCGTTTTGGCAAGTATATTCAGGTTCGATTCTCGTCTGTGCCCATTATGCATCGTCTAAACCATAACATTAGATTCTGTTTGATGGGAAGCAGGAGATTGTTGGCGCTCGGATCCGAACCTATCTCCTCGAGCGCTCTCGAGTGGTATTCCAGCCCTTGACAGAACGGAATTACCACATTTTCTACCAACTATGTGCTGGTGCACCGTCAAAAGAGCGCAAGGACCTTGGATTGGACATAGATGTTTCAAAGTTTCATTACCTTAAGCAAGGTGGACCTTTGTCAACACTAATCACTGGAATTGACGACGCAGAGGAATTCAGAGCAACACAACAGGCGCTGTCGACTGTCGGTATATCAGTGGAAAAACAATGGGCTGTTTTTCGTCTTTTAGCTGCTTTGCTTCACCTCGGCAATATCAAGGTCACATCCATGCGGAATGAGAGTAATATCGACGACAATGACCTTGCATTACAATATTCTACGCGCTTTCTTGGTGTTAATCTTGCAGATTTCAAGAAATGGACGATCAAAAAACAGTTAATTACACGGTCTGAGAAAATTGTGACCGCGTTGAGTGCGGCTCAAGCAATCGTTGTTCGCGATTCTGTCGCGAAATTTATCTATGCGTGCATGTTTGAGTGGCTTGTGGCAATCGTGAACGAGAGTCTGGCGGGAGAGAATGGTGATGCTGCAGAACGGGCCGAGATGTTCATCGGCGTTCTGGATATCTATGGCTTTGAGCATTTTCAGAAGGTATGTATGTATCTACAGTCTAGATTTTTCATACTGACTTGTTTTTCAGAATTCTTTTGAACAGTTTAGTATCAATTATGCAAATGAAAAACTGCAGCAAGAGGTATCTTAATCCGAGGATTATGAAGTAGTGATCCACTCATTATCCCCTAGTTCAACTCGCACGTCTTCAAGTTGGAGCAAGAAGAGTATGTCAAGGAAGAAATTAATTGGACGTTCATCGACTTCTTCGATAACCAGCCCTGCATTGACGTTATTGAAAGCAAGCTTGGCGTTCTTTCGCTATTGGACGAAGAGTCTCGCCTTCCCGCTGGGACTGACGCGTCTTTCCTGCAGAAATTGAATGCCCAAATCCTTCCAAAACATGAGTTCAGAAATGTCTACAAGAAACCGCGGTTTGGCAATACGTCTTTCACCATCTCTCACTACGCATTGGATGTGACATACGAGGTTGAAGGCTTCTTGGAAAAGAATCGTGACACCGTTCCAGATGAACACATGACCCTTCTCACCGCTACGAAGAACTCATTCTTGAAAGAAGTCCTCGATGTCGCTCTCAACTCTGTCAAGGCCACAGAGGGTGGAAATACTCCGACTGGTCCTGGCTCAGATACTGGTAGTGGTGGCTCGCGTCGCTCGTCTGTTATCCCCGATCCTGGTCGCCAATCATGGGTAGCATCAAATGCCTCTCCTGGTGCTTCGACCCCTTCAGGAAATGCCAAGCGCGGTTTGCTCGCTTCCAGGAAACCTACACAGGGCTCAATCTTCAAGTCCTCTTTGATTGCACTCATGGAGACTCTCAAAGTGACCAATGTTCACTATATCCGGTGCATCAAGCCCAATGAGGCTAAGCGCCCCTGGGAGTTTCAACCTCAACAAGTCCTTGGACAACTACGTGCTTGTGGTGTTCTAGAGACTATTCGGATTAGTTGTGCTGGATATCCTACCCGGTGGACATACGAAGAATTTGCAGAACGGTGAGTAATAAAGAGATTGATAATATAAAATCTATCTTTAACTCAAGAGTAGGTATTACATGCTTGTACCATCTTCAGATTGGCAACCAATGATCCAGTCTATGGATCTTCGTAGACTTTGTGCTATCATCCTCGAAAAGACCATTGCGGATACTGACATGTATCAGAATGGTTTAACCAAAATTTTCTTCAGAGCTGGCATGCTGGCAGGTTTGGAGTCGCTTCGATCAGATAGGCTCAACACGATGATCACAGTGGTGCAAAAGAACATGCGTCGTCGCATGGCAATGAAAAAGTATCGGGCGTTACGCCAGGCGACAATTAAAATTCAAACTTGGTGGCGTGGCATCCTTGCCAGGAAGCTTGTGGAGAGTATTCGGCGTGAAGTTGCAGCCAGGAGACTGCAAACCGCGATTCGTGCTTTCACACAAAGGAGATATTTCCTTGATGTCCGACGCAGTGCTGTTCTTTTTCAGAGTAGTATGTGATTTATATAGGTCATCATACCTTCAGGCTCACTTTTCTCAGGAATCCGTGGTATGCAAACCCGTCGACGATTTGTCCATGAAAGGACGTATCAAGCAGCCACCCTTTTACAGAGCCTGTTACGAGGAGTGTAAGGATTCAGAATTATACTTTCAAAAATTTTTACTCATTCTGGACGTCAGTGCATCTCGTCGTGTGTTCAGGTCTGACGTTCGTCATGTCATCTACTTGCAATCGTGTATCCGCCGTCGATATGCCCGTCGTGAGCTCAAGGCCCTCAAGGAAGAAGCTCGCTCGCTCTCTAAGTACCAGGAAATATCTTATCAGCTAGAGAACAAGGTTGTTCAACTCACACAATTATTGCAACAACGGTCAGAGGAGAAGAAGAAAATTGAGGTACAACTTGTGGAACTCCAGCAACAATTACAGCAATGGATGAACCGACATGAAGAAACTGACGCCCGGTTGAAGCAAACTATGACTAACCTACACACGACAGAAGCGGAGTTGGTGCGCAAGGAGGAAATATTCCAGGCCAAACTTGAAAGTGAGAAAAAACTAGAAGAAGTTACGACACGATTGGGGGAGAAGGAGGAAATAATTTTGAAGTTGACCGACGAGATCTCGCGGCAGGCATCCCAAATTGAAGCTCAGCAGAAGGCTTTGGAGGCTGCGCCTGTCCGTACTCACGAAGATACCTCTGTCATTGCAACCCTCAAGAACGAGGTCAGCGGTCTCAGAGAACAGCTTAATCGTGCATATGCACTCAATACGCTGACTAAGGGTCCAAGAGGCGACCAACCCCCACCGCTTTCGCCAACATTTGCCCCAACCTTGCGTACTTTGGAACCCAATGGCACCACTGTCAATGGCAACCCGAACAATCGGCACCAGCGTAGACATAGCTCGGCTGGAGTTCTGAACTTGGTGCCTCCAGAGAGTCGTACCTCAGCTGACGAGCTCATGTTTGACATCAAGAAATCGCAAACGGCAAACCCACGTGCTGTCTCCGTGGCATTTAACGGTGAAGACAACTTTATGCGTTACCGCAATATCAATGGACTTCCTGGAATCCGTGATTATGAAGATCCCGCAGAAGAAAAGATCCGACTAATGATGGATGCCAAGAGGTTGGATGAGGATGTGTTGGACGGTCTGATCCGTGGGATGAAGATTCCTGTCCCAAGCCTGACTAACCCTTCGGCTGTGAAGGAGATCTTATTCCCGGCAAACCTTATCAGCCTGGTGACAAACGAGATGTGGAAATATGGTTTAATTGCAGAAAGCGAGCGATTCCTTGCGAACGTGATGCAAACAATTCAAGCCCATGTTATGGTATGTCTCTTTCAAATATCACTGAATGAGTCATTGATGGAGATACAGTCATTCCAAGGAGAGGAGGCAATTGTTCCTGGTATTTTCTGGTTGTCCAATGTCCATGAGATGCTCTCTTTCATATGTGTTGCTGAAAGCGATATGTTGCAAGGCATCGGACCTGGTGAGGAAAATGCTGTTCGGCCCTTTGACTGGGCTGATTACGAGCGTCTTGTATCTGTTGTCAAGCATGATCTTGATAGCTTGGAGTATAACATCTATCACACTTGGATGTTGGGGGCAAAGAGGAAACTTTTAAAGATGGTCATTCCTGCCCTAATTGAAAGTCAGTCACTACCAGGGTTCACAACTAGTGACGGTGGTGGCCGATTATTCAATCGACTTCTGAATTCAAATACTCAGCCAGCATTTAGCATGGACGAAATCCTCAGTCTCCTCAACAAGGTCTGGAAGAGCCTGAAGAGCTATTACATGGAGGAATCTGTTGTGCAACAGGTTATCACGGAGCTACTCAAGTTGATTGGTGTAACGAGTTTCAATGACCTTCTCATGCGACGAAATTTTTCATCTTGGAAACGAGGTTCGTGTGTCTGAGAAGACACCTTTTTGACGTTACTAAAAGTGCCACGCCTTAGCTATGCAAATTCAGTATAATATAACCCGTATAGAAGAATGGTGCAAGTCACACGATATGCCCGAAGGGACACTACAATTGGAGCACTTGATGCAGGCCACCAAGCTCCTTCAGCTGAAAAAGGTATCATTTGCCGGTGATTTTCATTTTTTGAACACGTGCTAACGGGATGCCATACCAGGCTACGGCTGCTGATATTGAAATTATCTACGATGTTTGTTGGATGCTCAGTCCTATGCAAATCCAGAGGATGTGCACCAACTACTATGTCGCTGATTACGAGGTGAGATTTCTGTCATCAAACCTAGGGCAGAAACCTTAATTGGAATCACAGAATCCGATCTCGCCAGAGATCCTTCGAGTGGTGGCCTCTCGAGTCCAAGCTAACGATCGCAATGACCATCTTCTCCTGTCGCCAGAGCCAGAAGAAGTAGGACCTTATGAATTACCGCTACCTCGGGAGGTATCAGGACTGGAGACATATGTCCCTGCATATCTTAATGTTTCACATCTCAGGCGCCTGGCTGCGCTCGTTTCGTAATTGGTGCATCTTGGTCGTCAGATTTCTCATTGGGTAATTTTTTCCATCCATCCATTGCATGGGGTTGGACTTTTGTTGTGTTTCTTTCTGATAGGATTAGTATACCATGCATTGCTAGATTGTATAGCCTTATTTGCGATGCTCTGTATTGAAAGATTAAGAGAAAGGATTACTTCATCCTTGGTTGTACAGGTATATCCAGGTGCTGAGTTACATTCAGGAACTTTGACTGATGACGAGAACTGATCCATCGTCTACTTGGTCCAGAAGGGTCGCATCATTCCGTATTTGTGTGTCGGGCTTTTCTTTTGAGAGTCGGACGGGCTATCGTTATCAAGCCAACGTCAGCAACATCATCCCTACGAACCAATAAAACATACAGATTTGCCGTCCTTAATGTTAAATTGAATACACAGAAAGTCCAGGGCTCTGCCCGCGATGAGCGTCTACAATATTCCTACCTGAGGCTAGATGGATCAAACGCGATGCTACACGAACCTTTCGTACCCAGAAAATCTTTTCTTGTTCACGATATTTGAATTTGATATGTAGTCGCTCATCCAAAGGAGGGGAGGCCAACTTGTCCTTTGGATCGAGAGGTACAGCTTTATGCTGCATCTTAATCACCTCAACTCGGTGGTAAGCGGCAAGTTTCATTGGATCTGTAGGTGGCCTGGTGGTTTTCTTAATTGGATTCCTAGCTCTTGAACCTGAGGAAACTTTTGTAAGTAGTCCGCGAGCTTTTTCATTCGTCTGCAGTTTGGCATCGACGACCGGAGTACATTTGTGGGACACTAGATGGCGATGCCTGGAAGATCACGAATCAAAATAGGGAAAGTGCAACCCATTGAACTCTGACTCTGCGCAAAAAGATCTATTGCAGTTTGTGCAGGTAATGGCAACGGCAGAGCTGTATGCATCAAGGCTGAGGCTGTTGCAATTGTTGAAAACGCATCGTCGTAGCTTTTCATGCTGACCATCTGATTTCTGGGGCAATGACAGACAGGAGTGCAGGTCAGAACGAATGTGGTGTCTGCAGAAATACTTTGAACAGTCTGGACAAAGGATGGGTAGAAAGTCATAAGTAGAACAGGAGTCCATCGAACATTGGGCTCCAATGTCAAGAAGAGCCATGACTGTCACATCACAACCTCACAACCCCTTTCATTATGAACATCATCGCAAGTCCTTATCTCCTTGCCCCCAATACCATAGTGTTCACAATAACCGCAGGAGACCCTCTTTGGTCGTACAGTAACCCCAGCAGAGAGACTGCGCCAGCATCAGCGCGCACTTGCCAAGGCCCAACGTGAGCTTGATCGCGAACGCACCAAACTCGAGGCGAGCGAGAAGAAACTCGTTGCAGATATCAAGAAAAGTGCAAAATCTGGACAGTTGGTTTGTCCGTCTTAAGCTATCGGATTATGCCCTGTCTCATTCCCAGATCCTTAATCCAACTGGATTCAAAACACAAGAATGCGTGCAAAATCATGGCAAAGGACCTTGTACGGACACGCCGATATGTCCAGCGGTTCTATCAGATGCGTACTCAGTTGCAGGCTGTTGGCCTTCGGATACAGACACTGCGAAGTAATCAACAAATGGCCGACGCTATGCGGGGTGCTACCCGTGTAGGCAGCCTTCGTCTTTCCAGTTCCTTGTAACTCACTTTCCAGCCACTCAGGCAATGGCCTCGATGAATCGCGGTCTCAATCTTCCTCAGATCCAACGCATAGTGGCCGAATTTGAAAAGGAGAGCTCAATGATGGACATGAAAGAGGAAATGATGTCCGATGCTGTCGACGATGTCATGGACGAAGAGGAAGATGAAGAAGAAGAGGGAGATAAGATCCTTAAGCAGGTTCTAGACGAGATTGGCGTTGATCTCTCTCAACAAGTGTGTTTCATTTTTTTTTTGCCCATGTTTCTCAGTCAATGTTCAACGAATGTTCAACGAACTCCAGCTCACCAATGCACCTACCGGTATTGCAACAATGTCCGGAATTCCTGCAGATCGACAACCCGTGGCCCTTGGTAATCATGGCGGATTTTCTGCTGGTGGAGCAGGGAAAGCAGGAGATGATAATGTCGGTAACGAAGGTGGCGCAGCCCTTACAGATGAAGACGCACTACAAGCTCGGCTAGATGCCTTACGGAGAGGGTGAAACTACTTTGAACGAATTTATATGTGTTTTGCATTACGACTACATTATACCTAGATTTTGAGACTGGCGATTGTTCTTGCTTCTTGGGCAGTTAACTTCCACGTGATACCGGAACTATTGTAGAACTCTTCAACGTCTTCCTCCTATGTCAAGTGAGTAAGATCAAGCAGAACGAGGATCGTACTCACAGAATCCAGGTTGAGGATCGTCGAAACTTGCTGCAATCGCGCGAACTTTTCTCTGACGTCTCCGAACAACGTCTGGGAGCCGAGATAGGCAGTAATTGCGCGCAGATCTCTGTCAAATCGGATTGCACCCAACTAGCCCGAATAAATACCATCATGCAAACCATTCTAGCCGACTACATACCTCTGTATACTTGAAGTTCAGCATATATCTTTCCCAGGGACGAAGGAGAGCGTCCAGAGCAAGGCCAAAGAACGATCGATAGTTGTTGTCGGTAAACGTTTCCTTGTATCCATCGACTAGTCCTTCCCATGTCTTCACAAATCGTTTCCGTACGATATCTTGATATTCTGCTGTTGGATAGCTTTCTTCGTCCAACTGGTATGACACGTTGTTATAGATATCCGGTATGAAATTTCGTAATCTGGGGCGCAGTAATTGGTTGAACTGTTGTTCGATCCCTGCCTAGGTATTGTGAGGAGATTATCCTCATGTGACAATAAAACGATACCTACCCGCAAAGTAGACTTCAACTTGTTCCCTATCGACTGGAAACCTCTGATATGAGACTTGACTACTTTCCCCTCTTCATTTGTAAAGTTTTGAGATACGATTGTCCCCTCTACAAGATCACGGGTGAGTCGTTCTAGATGGGATGCTGAGATATCCAAGTCGTTTAACAGGATCTGTTCCCTGGTGAGATTGTAGTCATAAGACAGCCCCAGACTACATACAGTGAATGACATCCTGTTTTCTCTCTCAATCTTGTCCGCTCGTGTATTCGATCCAGGAGTAGTTTGATTTCGATAAACATCGTCCAGTTTCTTCTTGATTATCCCGATGTAGTCTTTGTCGACTACCTCTCGTAATTGTTCAAGTGTCTGCCCCATGACAAGAACGGAACTCGTTGATACCATCCGTGAAATGACTGACTTGAGAATATAAAAAACATCATCCGGAGTTGTAGTAATCACTGGTATCTGGGAGACGTCCGGACTCGACATTCGGTTAGCCTGGAAAATTGAGCAAGGAAAACCATGAACATCCCTGAATTTACCAACCTTGTCAACGATCGTACGTATATACCAGATTTCAAAAGGTATGAAGTATATGAAGATGATTTCGTTGAAAAGCTTTTGAGACTCAGTTGCTTCCAGATCTAGCGGAGGCCAAGACGACCCATCCGTTGAAAGCTTCAGTGGGGAACTCTCGAAGTTTTCATCTTCTATCGAAGATTCCTTCGATGACGGTCAGTAGTCTATACAATGCAAGAGATAGACAGCATAATTACACTTGATGAATCAAGCAAGAATCTTTTAAACATACCCCATCTCCCAAGCATCCCAGCTATCTCTGACAAGACTTTATCAATCTCTCGTGGGTCCACGACTTCCTCAGGAGGTTGTTGGCGGCGACCATTTGAGGTAAACATAGGTATTGGAGGGTTGTTGTAAATATCGGTTAGCTATAAAAAACCAGACTTATTATCAATATCTAGCTTCTGATAGTGTGATCTTACATGCCTTACGCTTTATTGACCTCTCCTCCTCCCAACCCTCAAGTAGGCTCTTTGTCACTCGATCACATTCTCCCAGCAATTGCCCGACCACGCTCTTCATCCTCCCTGGACCATAATATTTCTCCACAACAGGTTGATGTTGATCCACAATCATTGCAATACTTTCATATAGGGATGTCAGGGAAGTGATGTAATAGAGCGAAGAGGAGGCTTTGAATGACCCAATTCAAGATCGCTCAGAATGGATATGTTGATATACGCACTTTTCACTGTAGTAGGCGCTTTGATTCGGACTAAATCAATCACAAATCCAGCATACGCTTGCAAGCCTTCGTTTTCCCATCCAATAGCAGGGAATAGCTTGAAAAATCTACTTGTAGTAGTTGAATCCCTTGCACGAGAAGCCTCTTCGAACTTCTTGCGAAAAATAGAGAGCAGATTTTCTCGTGCTTCTCGGAGCTGCTCTGAAGGTGGCAAGTGGCTTTCTGCGGTAGGCTATTGAATTAAGTACAGACATAATAGAGGATTAAGTTGCTTACGACTGTCTGTCCGGCGAATGGACCTGAAATGATATCCAGAGGTAGAGCCATTGCTTTCGAACAATTCAGTGTGGCTGCTTCCCAGTCTTGGCTTTCTATGGAGGCATGGAGGGCAGATAGAGAGGACTAGTACAGAATCAAAAGCTGCGGAAACAGAAGGCTGCAAGAAATACCTTGAGTTCTATTACTTGACTAACGCGATCTCCCGCCTCTTTCACCCTGCTCATCTCTTCGTCTAGAGAGCGAACTTTGCTCCCTATTCGATCTGCTGTGGTAGCCGTTCGCAAAACCTTCTCTGAGAACATTTGTGCTTCAGCCTGCAGTCCATCTAGCTCGGGAGCTAGTGACGCCAGGCGTGTCAGAGATGCAAGTATAGGCTCGCGAGCATCGAGAAGGTCGGTGAGTGCATTGGATACCTCAGCTTCCTCCGATTGTAAAACAGAGAGACATGAAATAATGTCGGAGAGTGTAGTGAGAGTCCTAGGATCACGTCTGGCAGAATTATCTACCAGAGTCTGCTCCTCGGTCTCTTCGTTGGCCATTGCACATTGGACACAAAAATAATCAAGAGAAAAATAGACCAATACGTAACTATCATTTATTTTCATGATAAACATAAATTCTTGTATTATTGAGAAGCTGGTACCAGGCTAAACGTAATCAAGTTTACAATGCTTCAGCATGTCTGAAAGAAATGCCGTCTGTCTACCTACCTTGAATCAAATCAAATGCACCATCAAGACATCATAATTGGCAGCTTCTAGATTCCTCCACATATAATAGAATAGCAGCTTGATTAGTCGCTCGAATCGTCTGTAGTGCAGTTCATTAGAATAGTCAACGTTGTCTTCTGCTGTATAGCCAGACTTGGTAGCTACATCTACGAATGGTTTAAGTGTGCCGTGGGGAATTCCTATCTTGAAGCTAGCTCCGTACTTGCCGGTAGGCTTAGCTGTTCGAGGATGAGAATGATGTTCTTGAACATGAACTTATTTATGGGCATGGGCAATGAGGGGTAGACAACGGAGAAGTTACATATCACTATATACTGCTTCCCGGGATCTGATGGCTCAATGACATTAGCCTTTGAATCATGTGATATCCCTATATCCTTCACATTATCATCGTCCAGGAATCCATCATACAAGAAGGTCAGAGTCTTGGTCAAGATGCTGGACTGGAAGTACTTGGTCCTGCTCACTCCACTCTGCTTCCCACATTCGATACTGTACTTAATGCATCAGCTGACATTGCATAGTGATGCAAGCAGCGAAGCCGAACACCCATCCTTCTTCCCCCACTACACAGACATTCGGAGTAATGGGATCAGTTTTTAAAATTCGCATCACACAATCACTGTATACGCTGCATGTATTACTTCAGCCACTAAACACCAAGACTCCCAAATGCCGAAGCCAGAGAGTCGTTCACGTCGTCCTCATCACTATTGTCTATCTGAGTCACCGCACCTCCTGGGAACATGTCATCACTCGGGACTTCGACCACAACGAACTGCCTGACTACTCCATCCACCACCTTAACACGGATTACTGGATCACCCCCGAGAGCGGGCCTGCTTATGTACATATTGACAAGCAGCCTAGTCTTGATGGCTCCCTGGCTTGGCGGCATGAAGCCATTAAACGAAACGTCGTGGTATCCATTTGAGTCCCGAATCCTAAAGCTTGAGAACGACTCGCTGTAGGTCGCATCCAACCAAGTGTACTGAGTCATGGGAATGGGACGATGAAAGGTGGCCTGGGAGACGCGAGTTAGTGCCTGAGTGAGCTCATTGATAAGCCCGATAGTGACGAATGTTTCCCCATAGTTAGGGTTACGCCTGTCACTATCGGGCAGGACTGGTATATCATCCACAAGCAACTTGATCCTCCCCCCAAACAGTATAGTTCGAGTGACGTACCCGTGGCTCAGGTACTCGGGACCAAGCGTCATGGCGGGAAGATTGTCTCTGGCCATGATGTACCTGTAGTAATGTGCAGCACCTGATTGCTGAGTGGTACAGGTAGGGGGAGGAAGCTGGACGGTGCTGCTCCCTCCCTGGCCTCTAGAACCAGAGACGATGAGCTTATTGTAACGATTAGTATGACTCTGCTTAAAAGACATAAGATTGATGCAGCACAAATAAATATGCGCGCAGGGGAGTGAGAGAAAGGAAGAAAGACTTTAATTTATTCTATATCTAAATATCCTAGAAAATGCTCCAAGAAATGATGTTTCCATGACATCTCGGTGTCATCCCATAACCAATGTCACTCTGCAACACTCCCACTCAATGAGATGTTCAGAAAAATGACCACATGAGTTAACCTGTCTGGAATCCACCCAATGGAGCAAAAACGGCTCAGCCATCAGTGAACACAACTAGACAACAGAAAATGATGCACAACAATGAAGTTGGCCATCTCTGACAGGAAAACAGCCAATAGACCATAAGTGCTGACAATACAAATAAATGAATCAATCAATCATCAATCTAGTCAATCAATCAAAGAAGGATGTGGGATGATGGCTGCTGAATCAGCATGACTAAGCTTTGGTTAAACCTGACTAAGTTTTACCTAATATTTTTCTCTTTTTGCTCAATAAATTCAACAAAATTCATAAAAATAGGTGAAAATAAGGGGAAAATATAAATAATAATACAGACTGTTGGTGGAAGGGAGCATAGGGCCCTTATCCTTATGAACGATGCAAGAACGTCTAAATCGGTTTTTTTTGGAGCAATCACATCTGAAAAACAAATGTTGCTCAAAATTAGAATCATGATCCAAGTTGAGAACTGATGAGTGATAGACAACCATAATATGATAAGATTTATGATGCATGCAACAACACTGTATACAGATGGAAGAAGGCAAAAAGAAACTGCGAACCACTCTCAATCCTCCTCGTTGACGCAGCACAAATGAATATGCGCACGGGGGAGTGAGGGAAAGGAAGAAAGACCTTAATTTATTCTACATACATTCCCTACTTATATATCTAAATGTCCTAGAAACCGCTCCAATAAATGATGTTTCCATGACATCTCGGTGTCATCCCATAACCAATGTCATTCTGCGACACTCGTGCCACCACCGATCAACTCCTAATCCTTTCATGGTCTCGGTAAAACAGTTGAGACTACTAGCAGATCCTACACCCCGGGACAGTGTGCAATCACGCATCTGCTGCCCTGAACTATTCTGGACACGCCGGGCCATACCAGGGTCCAGCGGCCATGTAGGGTACTCAGAAGGTAACGGTCCCCCGCAGGCTAGGCAAAGATACCTCAAGGCTAGTAGTTCGGAGAGGAAAGATGGGGACACGATTACGGAAATGAGAGTGGAACGCCCAGAAGCGGAACTCTTACACAGAATAAGAAGAGAAAAAAATACGATGATGGAAAGAGACGGAGACGGAGAAAGAGACAGAGAGCAAGACAGAGACAGAGAATGAGACAGAGACAGAGAACGGAGCCCTGAGGGAGAGTAAACAAACTGCTCAAGGGAAAAAGACACCACCAACCTTCTTTTATTTGATGGAATTGGATAAGAATACATTAACGTAGTCGATGGTGCGCCATGATATGACTGTGATAATGGTGGCGTTGCTGTTCGAGGCCGTCAGACTATATGGCTGGGAACTAAATCATATCCTACTGCTGCGCCACAGTGCACTGGCTACTCGAGCCTAACCTGAGGTCTAACAGGCTGTGAACAACGTGAGCAAGAAATGTCAGAGGAAGGGGATGCTTACATTGACGACGACGGTTGATCGTCATGAGGCTGGAGCAGAATGACATCGGTTATGGGATGACACCGATGGAATGTACGTAGAATAATTTAAGGTCTTTCTTCCTTTCCCTCACTTCTTGCGCGCATATTTATTTTTGCTGCGTCAGAGGCGCGCATTGATGGCGACACCTGGCCACTATAAGAGTACATCAGTGAGGATGGTGGAAGACGATTGAACCACATCATTCCGAGAGGTGAGGCTTCTCACCACAGGCATGTCCCAAGCCTTACACTGACCCTGCCGACGTTGCCGTGTGCCTAGTTGCGTCACCTAATTGTTATCTGATCGTACTAAAACACTTGGCATGATAGGGACTCGTGGAAAGTACTGGAATGTATCCGTCTCAGCTTGGCTGCAAAAATCCGAAGAATTACAGCCTGAGAGCTCAGGTTCACTTTTGCAAAGCTCTGTCAGACTCAACAACGACTTTCATCTGTTGGAGTGGACGTCCGGACTCGTAACTGCGGATCGTCATGGAGTGTGACACACTAGATGTACTGACAGGGTACCCTAGCAGTAGCATAATCGCTCATTTGCATTATTGTCCGGGTACTCATTTCTCACTATTTTCGAACCGCATATATAATATATAGTTCATGATGTCTGCTCCCTCAGTCGTCCACTCAGTGACGCCCAAGCTCATCTTCTACTATCATCGGCACGGTAACTTCGTATGCACGGTCATCTTAAGTTACTTTGAGTGCCAGCAGCACTGACTAGTTTTTTCTCCCAGATACAGCGAGGGTCAGCAGACATGTATGTATGTTCTCAATACCTAGAATCTGCATTTTTCTCTCAGTCAGGCGAATCCAGAAAAGAGGCAAGGCTGTGGCATATTATACATGGACCCATTATAATCCATTCCAATAGAAGGTATCCTTGATTTCCACATATCCATCGAGCGGTAATAAGTCACAGTTGAATCCAGCATGAATTCCATACAGCCCCGCCGTTACTTTCCAAGCATTTTTGGACTCATCCCAAAACGAGAAAGAGTATTTATCAAGTGTCATCTCAAGTCCCTCAGCAGATCCTGGGATAACGTCTCGTACTTTCTTGAACCCACGCAACTGTTTAAAAGGTGTAGTAAGTCCCACGTCGGGGTATGACACATAGACCTGTAACACTTCTGAACCTGCGACATCTCCCTCGTTTTTGACCAAGGCAGATATAATAACCTTGGAAGTAGGAGAAAAATTGGTGGGTGCAGATATTTTAAAATCAGAGAAAGAAAATCTTGTATAAGAGAGACCATGCCTAAACTTGATTGTCAGCGTGCACAAGGGTAAATAGGGCGTTACTGACCCAAAAGGGAATAGGGGTCTGATGTCTCTGGCCTGATAGTGTTTGTAGCCCACGAAGAGATCTTCACGATAACTAATTCCTGACAGTAAGCAACTCGTCGACGAGAAGTAAGATATCACCGACTGGATCTTTCCATTTTCGCATTTGTCGTTCAGATACGAGGGTACATCTTGAATACGGACCGGTAGTGTCAAAGGCAGGCGACCGCTTGGATTCACTCTTCCAAATAGTAAGTCTGCAAGAGCATTTCCCACTTCATTTCCAGAATACCAGGCTTGGATGATTCCTGCGACAGCGTTCACCCAAGGCATTGATACAGCAGAACCCTTGAATTATGGATGACGAGGAAATGAGTTCAAAAATCAAGGGGAAGTTTCGAGCTCTTACAGCTTGAATGACTACAATGGTATTCGGGTTAGCAGCTGCAATGCGTGCAATTGTCTGATTCTGAAGGCCGGGCATATCCAACGTGGGTCTATCAAACCCTTCACTTTCCCACTCCGGAGTAAGGCCGCCTATGAAAACAACAGCATCCGATTCTGCTGCGAGGGTTACTGCCTCTTGTATGGCCATTGAGCTGTCAATCTTCTCACATCCACCAAGGCGCTGAAATGGGTTCGAAATTGTTATGCATGGAAAGAATTTCATAACTTACCACACCACGCATGAGTGCCGGCTGAGAGATTCGACCTTCTCCATGTTCATCGTCGTCGGATTCTACAGTGTTGGTGTATTCAACCAAAATATTGGCCGTTTCCCCCGCTTTGAAATCTAGAACAGCCTTCTCTTCAATAGTTCCTTGACTTTGGAGGGTCAGATGGGAATCTTATCCGGCGATTCGGCGACAAACCCGTAGAAGAAGTCCCCAGGCGTTTGTTTTGTCCAATTATCTATGGTGAGCTTATCATCGACCCATAACTTCGCCCTCCCTGGCAATTTCTGATTTCAGCTGAAGGTATGTCCTATCATCGAACAAGGGGGCAAACCTGCAACAGTCAAGCCAAGTTCATATACAGCAGATTTATCAAATGTCAATTTTCCTATGAGTCTCATCGTCCATTTGGGTCCGAGGCCAGAGGGCAAAAAGTCATTCAATTTGATCCTCGTATCGCGAAGGGTAAAGCTGGCAACAGGATCCCCCGGATTTCCGTATTGATCGTTAGTGTAGAATGTACACAACCACCCAGGTTCACCACTTGGAGTAGTAAGGTTGTTCTCAAGTGTTGGGAGATACTTGTGTGCTGTGAAGCATATACATGAACTCATGTAGCCGGAATTCTCATGGCTGTCTCACCATAGCAACCCAATAGATAGGTGAACTCAATCCCAGCAGAATCCGCAGTCATACCCTCCCAGGGAGACACAACGTAGCTTGGCTTAAGGGCAGCAGAACCGCCACCTGATATAACCCGTTCCTTGACATTAGGACCGATGACCGCAACTCGCTTCACTTTGGCCAAGGATAGAGGCAAAACGTTGTTGTTATTCTTTAATAAAACCATTCCTTCTGCGGCTAGGCGACGACAAAAGGCACGAGATTCTGGAGAGTCTCGGCTTCGCTCGACACCATCTCCAAAGACGACTTCGGGATTACGTCTTGTTTGTTGTTGGATGAACGTCAAGAGATTCGTGACGCGTTCATCTAAGGTTCGAGGTAGCAGTTTCTGTGTGGAGAGGCTTTGCAAGACAAGCAATGGCTGTCGCCAACGAGGTGGACCAGGCATCTCGAGGTCCAGCCCAGCATTGAGGGATTGATCTACCGCATAAGTACCATACCTATGAGGCGATTAGTATTGCGCTGCCTGTTTGCACAGCAAGACTCACCAATCACTTATGACTATCCCTTCGAAACCCCACTCCTTCCGCAGAATTTCCTGAAGAAGCTGAGGGTTTTCGGAACAGTGAACACCTTTGATGCGGCCGTACCTATCAAATATCAGCGTCTGACCAATGCTTGATCCAAGACATGTCCACGCACGATGTCATGAATGCCCAAGGCTGGGCGTCCCTTTGAGCGAGCATGAACCTGACTTTCTTGTTATTTTAATCGGCGTATAGGTCATGTCAAATGATTTACGGATAGAGATATATTTCTCGGAGGGCTCTATCTGACATGACGGAATCAGCAGCGAGACGCTCGTGTTCTTGATCATTGCCAACAAAATGCTTGATCACTATACAATGTTCAACTATCCAAGTGCTATCTCGAAAATCTGATGATGTACCTGCGGACACACCCTTGATTTGTAATCCATTCACGTAAGCAGCGGCCATGATACCTAAACGCATGCCTCAGACACGACGGCATTCAATAACGAGGGATTTTGATACCGGAAAGATGAGGATCTTCGGAGAAGGATTCAAAAGCTCGGCCGCCAAGAGGGTTTCTCTGAATGTTACAGGTAGGTGCCAGCAAGAGGACCGATGATTTAATTTTGGCTTCTTCAGCTAAGAATTCTCCCGCTTTATTTATGAGCTCTGGATCGAATGTCGACGCGAGGGAAGTCGAGCACTGTAATCTCTTAGACAATGGGAGCTTATAAGAAAGTGATTCTAACTTACGGGAAGGCACTGAGTAGGAGTTGAGACGAAGTGAGATGATCCTCGAACACCCTAAGACAATGACGATCAAAGAGACAACTACAATAATACGTTTAACGTACATTTGGCCCATCACTCATACGAATAGATGGGATGTTCAACCTCGGAATGGGAGTGGTATTCCACCAGTTGGGAGCACTAAGGAGTGAAATCTTTTCTTCGACCTTCAGTTGCCCGACGAGGTCAAGAATTGATGCATCCAAGAACTTGTGCGCAGACATTTTTCGCCAGTGAAGGAAAGAAGATTCGAGCTAACATAGACTCCTTTATGAATGCGGATAAACATCGGGGAAATAAAGCGTTTCATGTGAGCGATTGACCATGCGAGATAGAAGTCAGAAGGCAACGTACAGGACCGTACCACACTGATAGCTGTACTCTCGGGTGACTTCACCTATCACTAAACTACTTGTTGCATCACAACCAAGATCTAACCCAACAGTCCCGGACCAATCGACACAGCCACCACACTTAGCTTCGGTTTTCCATGGCTTCTTCTGAAATCTCCACTCTCACAACCAACCTCACACGACCAAAAACATCTGCAACCCTTACCGTCCGGATCATCAAGTCTTTCGAGTACCGAACAGAGAAAAGCCTTGTACTCCACAACATCAACCTCGAAACAACAACTGTTGGCCAGCTAAAGGAAATTGCTCGTCAAGGTACAAAACTTGCCAACACACTTAGAAGGACATAGACTCGAACATAATTCTTTCTCTGTTCAGCTGTACAATCTCAGCCAGGTTGGAAGCCGTATCGAAATGTGTCTTTTGGTTCGCCCTCTGTCTCATTCCTAGATCTCATTCATCTGACCAATGGTCTGATTGTACAGACACATTGAAATTCTATACCAAAGCCCATGGCACTAAGGTAGGTCACTGACCGATGTTCAACGATTGGGGCCTTGATAATTTCGATGGCAGACTTCAAATCTAATTATCAATCTTGATCATGATGATTGGATACTAGATGATGACAATCGTACACTCGTTGAATTGGGGTTCGGTACGTAACCCCCTGACTATATGACAAATCTTATTTATGGTTACCGAAGAGAATGAAACTGAGACCAGCTTTTTCAACCGCCAACTCTATGAGCAGTTCAAATTAAATCCTCAGGTGAGTTAGTTCACTCTACTCCATGAATCTACTTCATGTATCCAATCTGGTGTATTGCAGACTACTTGGGATTGAAAAAACATGCAGGTATTAAGGGATGCGTATCAAGTAAATGGCAATGTATCTACTATGCGGACGAACAAGCAGAATGATACAGATATGTCCCGCATGAAGGGATGATCACTGGTTCGCGCACTGCACTCGGGGTTCACCCTCATCTTCATCCATCGGATCATCTCCAGCTGCCGCCTGTGCAGATTTGAAGCCACTCTTCGATCTTGTATCCGCGTCATCCAAGGTGACCTCTTCAAGCGAAATTTCTTTGCCGTAATTCTCCAGTGGTGTTCGAGGTGGCAAGGCCCGCTCAAGCAGGGGCACTGAAGCAGCATCGATAGTTTCCGGTAACTTGACATTGACTTTAACATAAAGATCTCCAGCATCGTGGTGCCGCTGTGAAGGCATACCCTGACCATGGATAACCTTGATGTCGCCTAAAACCCTCATAAGTCTTCAAATAGGCACACATCAAAATTGAGCATACCATGCTTTGTGATATCTCCAGGATGTACCTGGACGACCAAGGCTCTATCGTCAAGATGTTTGACGGCAAATTGACCACCAGCAAGTACAGTCAAAAGATCAATCTCAACCTCAGCAATAAGATCATTCTCTTGTCGGCGGAATCGGTCATGAGGCTTTTCTTCAATGACGATGACAACATCTCCAGGATCAGCTCCAGGTGATTGGTCGGACTCGCCACGAAAAACGACTGTTTGTCCACCTTTCATACCCTTATCGATGTGAACCTCCAGCATCTTTTTGTCAGGAACGACTTTCTTGCCCTTGCAGACGTTGCAGCGATCTCTGGTATTAATAAACTCGCCAGTGCCAGAACAGTCATCACAAGCAGTCTGAATTTGCTGAATCATTGGGCCCATTTGCCGCATAATGACTTTGATGCCACGACCGCTGCAACCGGGACAACTACGGACGGCGCCATCCTTACCACCCTTCCCCTTACATTTTGAACATAGGATATTACGTGTCAGTGCAAGCTTTGTGGTCTTGCCCTTGTATAGTTCCTCGAGGGTAACGTTCACACGATGGACAAGGTCTTTAGTTTTACGGGGTCCCTGCGGGCGCCCTCCGCCCCCACCAAAGAAGCCACCGGCACCACCAAAGAGTTGACTAAAGAGATCCTAGAACAGACTTATTGGCTGTCTTTTTTTTATCGATGAATATTGGAACATGCCTGAGGATCCATGCCACCCATGCCACCAGACTCAGAAAGACCAGCCTCCCCCCGGGCATCATAAATGGAACGCTTCTGAGGGTCAGATAGAACTTCATACCTGTAAAAAGAACAAAATGATAGGTTTGAGGGCTACGGGAAAATTTTATGACTTACGCATGCGACACCTCCTTGAACAACTCAGGATCTCCACCCTTATCAGGATGCAGCTTAAGTGCTCTGAAGACATGCTGGATCAGAAATGATCCTCAACGGGTGTGATGAAAACGTACTTTTTGCGATAGGCCTTCTTCAATTCGGCCTCAGAGCAATCTGGGGAGGTATCCAGCAAATCATAGTATTTTCTAACAAATAGGTCAGAAGGAGCAAGGCTGAAGTTGAAATGGACATCTACGTTTCTTTTACCATGGCAGAGAACCAAACGAGAGAGAAGAGAAATGGAAGATTGTTAAGTGCACCAGCGCTGCCCGTTTTGGCTGCCGTTCGATCATTCTACAACCTTCTACGCGTCCATCCAAATAAGGTAATACCAATTCTCATTGGCTCTCCAGCCCTTGCACTCGACGGTTACATTGGCGAATCAATTGGATCGACTATCCTCAGTATGCTTTTTCCTATGTCTTTGCTTTGAGTTTTCGGTGGCACGCTGGAAACTGATGTTTGAAACATAGCCTAAGTCAATAGTATGAAAAAGGATTTCTTTCGGCTCATTGAGATGAACATACCGAAAATAAGCATACCAAAATCAGGCAAGGTAAAGTATCAACTGACCGGTGTCCGTTCGTGGTGTCAATCTCTTTCGTATAGTGACCATAGACAAATTGCACATCGTAATAGGCCACAGGATCTGTTTTATTCACATTGATATCCTTATCGAATGAACCCATTCCAGAAAAGTTGTTCATACGAGATAAATACCTTCGAGGGACTTCTCATCCATAGTTGAAGTTGAAAGGACAAGATGGGTAGTGAAGTGGTATCGGTTGACCAGAAATGGCACCTTCTGTCAACCAAATTTTGGCTGGGTGTTTGACGCACGCTTTCGGCTGTGTAAATTCTGTCGAAATCGATATCCTCTGAAATGATATCTCATCCGAAAGTAGTCAAGTTCGCCTTTTTTTGAACAGAATTCATACATCAGTCTCCGGTTGACATGTAAACAGTTCAACCCGCGTTCTCTAGGTACACCCTCCTAGGGATAAAAACTCCATGGAGGTTCAGAATAGACATGAGCATTTTCGCGTGTCGGGGCAAGGTATAAAATATCTGGGAGGTTTTAGGAAAACGAGAACTTGCACAAAGTCTATACCTCAGGTGGAGGAGAGCCCGCTTGATACATGTACACAGAAATTGTATGTTTGTACATCCGCACTCCCAAGTATCATCATCTTAGAATTTGGATTTGACACTGACGAAGTATAGCACTAATTGGTTCAAAAAAGGCCTCCTAGACTAACAATCGTACAGTTTTTGTCATAGGGTACACCCAGGCTCGGATACCGTAACATGGAAAGGACTGCTAATCTTCACGGCAGTTTAAATACAAACCGTGAACTAGTTCGCAAGCGTTCACCCATATAATGAAATATCCTCCTTCTTTCTCCTCTCGTGTAGCTCCTTAATATGAGGAATCTTAGCTACTGGCCCACGGAGATCCCTCTCTGAGGGCAACTTTGGTGGAGACAAACCGGTTTCTTCTAGGCAATGCTGCCTAAGCTCCTTCATAGATCCACCACGATTGAAAATTTCCCTTGATAGTAAATCTTGGCGCGTTCTCATTGAAGTTCGTAAGGATTCTGTTGCTTGAAGATCCACCTCGCCACCGGTGGTCAGACAAACGCCGTATCGGCGGGTGTTTGTAACCAGACCTTGCCTAGCTTCTTTGGCTACCAGTTCAGGATCTCTCTGTAAAGGATCTCCGCTTCGAAGACATCAGCTATTTTGGCGGGCAAATTCAGAACATGGCTTACTATCCTCCACCTAATACATGATGAGTAAATTTTCAGACTTTGTAGCAATGTCACTCGCCTCCCCAAGTAACCCATTCCAGAACATCGCCTGCACTGACCTGAGGTATAACTTAGCTCACATCACACATACATCCGAGTGATCACACCTGAACGAAATCCTCTTTGGATTGAAGAATCTCACGAGGGGGACGCGTCTGACTGATAGAATGTCTCACGAGAGTCTTGGTTGACCGCGTCCCGACTCCTCCACCGTTTACTCCCCAAGGCTTGGTGTACCAGCGATCATCATGCAGGGAAATATTACCGTTATCAAGGAACACATAGTCTGATCAGGGTCAGCAGACTTGGAATACATTTCCAAATGTCAAACTCACTTATGCGCATGGCATTCCCTCCACGGTAGAAGCCTTCGCCTCCAGAGTCTGGGACGGTCTTATCATCAAGAAGAGAAATGTATTAGTGTGAATCATTATTATGGAGGAATCCACTCCCCTCGTATTTATCAACCCGAAGGGGCAAGTAGCTTTCGAGAAACTCGTTCGGTACAGACCTCATCGATGGCCACATGCTATGTCCATCTGGGCCGTCTCCACTGGGTCGACTTGGGATACCCTGCTCCAAAAATCTATTGATCAAAAGACCTGGAAAGTTGCAAAGCACCTACGCCGAATCCTATCTGGTAGAGCTAAAAATAAATGTTAGCCGTCGTAAAGGTCGTTCCTGAGGTGGGACCAGAATACCTGGAACCATTCTCCCGCTTTGTTCCATCCACTAAAGAAGAAGTGAGGAGAGTCGCTGTATCCAGCGGCTGACAGAAATTCCGGCGTCTTTTGACCGAACACAGCTCCAATAGTATCGAAAACGCGCCCAAGTAAGTGTGTTCTACACGACAAGGCTGCCGGTCTCACAGGATTAAGAATGGTACCTTCTGGAATTTTAATCTTGATCAGGTCGTAAGATCCATCGTTCACCACAGTTGCAGGATCCTGAAGGACATCTAGATTAATGGGAGGATAAATTCTAGTTCCTTGCACTTACAAAGATAGTAAGGAGATAGAAGGCGACGAACATCTTCAGCATTTCATGTGACAACGCAAAGTTTATGGACCGGTCTGATTGAGGGTCTGTGCCATCAAAGTCAAGAACCACTACTTCATCACCTTCACCATTTAGCTCTTTCCACATTGTACTGGATCTCAGGTTAGCCTCACTTCACATATTGGAGAACATCACCCACCAAGCGACTCTCCATGGTCCGACTCCGAACCCATCATCATCAACGTAGTCTTCAAAAAATACTCTTTCGGACGAAATAGTCTTGCGGATTATTTGTCCTATGGCAACCTTATTTCTTGCGAGTAACATACTCAGTGCTTGTTCGTAGGCCTCGAGACCGAAACGATCACAAATTTCAATAATACGCTTTGCCGCAATCCTCGTCGCCGCAACTAATGCTCTCAAATCGCCCTTGGCGAAACCAGACTTCCTGCTATTGCGTTCAACAATCTGTGGGTACCCCTTAGATGCAGCAAAACCAAATAGACTTGCTGATTACCTTAAATACAGTTGTATTGGGTATGTTTCGGGAATAGAGCTTGCATAGAGGTATCTGAAGACCATCTTCATATATGCTAGTCGCACAGTCTATACAGTTTTTAGTCACTTTCTCATGGAAAAGCACAAAGAAAATTTACTGGGCATGCTTCCAGGAACACATGAACCAATATCTGTGAAGTGACCGAGATTCGCCACCCAAGCGACAATCTTGCCCTGATAATGAACCGGGGTAATAACAAGGAAGTCGTTGAGATGGGAAATTGCATTGTTACAGGAGTAAGGATCATTTGTTAAGAACACATCACCTTGGAAGGGGGAAAAATGATAATTGATAATGCGACGAAGATGGACGACGGCCTCACTTACCTTCTTCAATTGACTCATCCCATGATGACAGGAAGCCTGTTTTACCATTATGCAAGAGCACCAACGATAATGAAAAGGACCTCATACCTGGTATGAAGCTCCCAAATTGCCCACAGACCTGTTTACCGGAGTGTGGTCCTTCTCCTGCAGCAATCATTGGGAAGTAGTCGAGCTATTTCTTGTGAGACACTACCCGAACAGCCTCAACTTCCTGTAGCATACCTGTTCCCGCATGGCTGGAGACATTGCCACTCGTAGTATCAATGTATCCATCTCATTTCTGATGTTTTGAAGCCCAGCTGTGTAAGGATTCATCATTTGTTGGGTAAGAAATAAATTCAATGTACCTTCCACTAGTTGAACAACAATAGGGTCCGATAAGGTTTTTGGCACAGTGGTTCGAGTGACATTCTGAGATTCAGGCCATATCAGGATGTTTGCAACATCATCTATTTCAGCATGATGATCTGGGGTAATGAAGGTCGTGCTATCGATCTGGAAGAGAGATAGAAGTGGAGCTTCACGACGGCATATAAATCAGCTACTCACTTCGGTGACAATGCAAGGTCCTCCGAATTTGTCTCCAGGGCGTAAATGGGCTCTGTTGAATATAGGCACATTCTCATATTTCGTGCCATAGTAATACTGCACATCCAGAGTTGAGCAACTATTAGAAGAAGACAAAGCATGACCGACCAATGATGTGGTAGATTGTAAAGCGTCCTTACTTGGGACGCCAGTACCTCTTGGTATTGGCTGTGTCTTGACATCTTTAACATTTTCTTGCGCCACTGAGCGAAGATTAACCATTTCCACTTCGGAGTCGAGAGAGAATGTGAACAACGAAACATGGTTATCCTCGAAACTAATAGTCATAGATGGGTTTAGAACAATATACCGATGAATTGATCCAAGTTACCGTTTATGAAGGACTGAGATGTCACCTCCCAATATCTCAGCCATTTCAAATACCACAGTCAGATTGGTAGCCTGGCCGCGGTAGCGGAGATCCACCTCATATCTAGATGTAAAATCCGAGATGCCTTGATCTGATATAATTTTAGAAACCCGCGCCTGGAGGCATTCACAAGCAACTTGAAATTCGCCAATATCGATGTCCTTGAGATTTCGAATCATAGTGGTGGAAATTTCATGGCGGACTCCAGTACACGCATCACCAAATGCACACAGTACTGTGCTATTTATCAGTAAAGATCTACAATTGAAGAGAATCACGTACCTCCTGGAGAAGGGGGGATGATGATAGGATACTTCACCTCACATAGCTTCGCCAAATCACAAGCGACCAGACCTCCTGCTCCGCCAAAACTAACCAAATGATAATCTCTCGGGTTCTTACCCTTCTCCACGCTGACACTTCGCAAACTTCCGTACATTCGTTCCAGTGTGATTCTGATAATTCCTTCAGCTGCTTCCACGACACTATCGAGTTCCATCGGTTTGACAATATTTTCTTCAATACTTCGATAAGCAGCGCTTATATCAAGCCGGAAAGAACCACCAAGAAGAGCAGGAGGGAGATAACCAAGGACAGCGAAAGCATCCGTTACTGTGGGTTTAATCCCACCTTGATTGTAACATGCTGGTCCTGGGACTGCCCCTGCACTTTCGGGACCGACACGGAGTGCACCAGTCATTTCCGCTACGAAGGCAATAGATCCCCCTCCAGCGCCTACAGTACGAACGTCCACGGAGGGTACATTAACTAGTAGGTCCTTAGACAGGATTTTGAGAGCATAGGAAATGAAAAGATTCACTGTTGAGCTCTCCTATAGTGCTTTCTCTTCGAAGACATGGTTTGCCATCCTCGATCAGACATACATCGGTACTCGTTCCACCCATGTCGAATGTCAATAAATTCTATCCTGGAATTCAACAGAAAAATTGATGTAAAATCGGGGTATCTCAGACCTTGTATTTGGTCACTCGAGCGACCTGATTGACTATTCCACTAACGCCTCCGGCTGGACCCTACAAAACTCAGCGCAAGGATTTACAACGAGCAACACCGCTCACCGAATACAATAGACTCGCGCAATGTTCTTTTGCAACGCTCGCAGTCGAAAGCCCACCATCGCTCCGCAAAACCTTGACATCCACATCTTTTAGTTTTTCCTCCAGACTCACCAGATACTTCCCGATAACAGGCTTGACATATGAATTGGCAACAGTCGTCACTGTTCTTTCATATTCCATGATCTCAGGCAAAACATCACTACTCAACGACACGGGCAGATCAGGAAATTCAGAGCGGATGACAGAGGCAGCTTGATGTTCATGTATTGGGTTTGTGAATGAGTTAATGAGTGAGATAGTGATGGCTTCAGGTTTGAGGTTTGGTATGGACCTGAGTTTGGAGAGGCGGTTGCGGAGAAGAATCTCATCGAAAGGACGGATTATTTCCCCGGTGGAGGATATTCGGCCAGGTACTTCAATGGTCTAGATGTCGATTAGAGAGATGTGATAGGAAAGAGGGAGGTGTGGTGACCTACCAGTTCGAGAGGAGCAAGAGGTTCTGGTTTAGGCCATGTGATCCTGCAGGAGCAATTGTCAAGTATGGTCTCACTACTTAGGCAAAAGTTGTGTACCATCCTGCTAGTCCTCCTGGGACGTATGACCGCCGAACTTGAAGGATATCCTTATATCCTTCGGTCACAAGCAGGGCAACGGTGGCACCTTTGCCTTCCAGAATCGCATTAGTGGCAACAGTAGTCCCTTTAATACCTCAGCAAACTGATGTCTACAGGTTATTGCGATACGAACCATGGTGAAGGGCAGGGATGCGGATATTATCGCCATTTGGTACCTGTACACTGTTGGACTATGAACCTGTCTGTGCGCCTTACGTAGATGGAACCCAGCTTACCGTAAGGAATTGATGGCATTCAAAACACCCTGACTTTGGTCGTGGACAGTACTGGGAACCTTGATTACATATTCTAAGCGCCATTATCGACGGCTAGCAGACAGTGCAAATGTTACCTTCGCTTTGTATATTTGTCCTGTAGTCTCGTCATATAACACTGCATCGGTAAATGTTCCTCCAACGTCGACGCCCAACTTCCAAGCGCTTTCGCTGTTCAACCTTTGCATGATAAAGGAGTTAGTTTATCAGGTATATGAGCAGTTTATCAGGTATATGAGCGATTTCTCACACTAATTTAGTAATGCCTCTCCTTGTCGTCTACAATCCCGTCTGTGGTTCACGTTCTGCCAAGTCACTCACAGAGGACCACATTCTTCCTCTCCTCTATCAATACAATGTTACCGTCGATCTCATCGTGGCTACCGAGCATGCCGGGCACGCGGGTGAATTGATAGCCGACCGTCTCAGGTCGACAGTCGACCTGACACTCATCCTTGTTTCTGGGGATGGTACGTTGCACGAAGTTGTCAACAGTTGCACTATCACAGAAAGTCAGGCTGCAAGAGAGCATCGGGTTGATCTCCCTCGGGTTCAGATTTCTGTGGTCTTGGTACCGGCAGGGACTGCCAATGCACTGTATTCTTCTCTCTTCCCGCCGGCGAAAGGAGAAGCATCAACTGTGGAACATAAACTAAGATCATTGAAAGCTTTTCTAGATGGGAAAGAGGGAGTTCCGCTCTCACTTAGTGTCACAACGCTCTTGCCACCAGCTGGCGAGGAATCCCAGACCCCCTCGAGGACTGTCGTTTCTGGAGTTGTCACATCTACAGCTCTTCATGCCTCCATTCTCTATGATTCTGAGGAACTGAGGCACGAGTACCCTGGAATCGAGAGGTACTTTTGCCATATGCTCAATGAATGAATGAACACTGAAGTTTGCTTCGAGATTTAAAGTAGCAGCTCAGCAGAATGGAAGACGGTGGTACGATGCCACCGTCCGGCTACTCCCAGAATCACTTTCTTCGGATGCTGTACAGGTCTACGACCCAGTCTCTGGGAAATTTATGGACCATCCCGAATCGAAGAAAGAAGAAGCAACCGTGGAAGTGACGGGTCCTTTCATCTATCTTCTGTCCACGGTCAATGTTGATCGACTAGAACCAGAATTTAGAATCACACCTTTGGCAAGGACTTTACCTTCTGGAGGTACCACACATGATATTGTCATGGTACGACCGCTGCGTGATCCTTCACTTAATGAAGACGATGAAGTGTCACGAGAGCGATATGCTGATAAGATATGGGAAGTAATGCAGAGTGCATATGCAGATGGGAGTTTGACTAGCTTAAGATATGATGAAACGGGCCAGATAGGAACCAAGGGGAACGGACCCCTCGTGGTAGAGTATGTCAGATGCGGGGGGTGGGAATGGATACCTGTAGGTCCCTCATCAGTGAACCTGGAATCTCAAAGTTGAACTGTTTCACAGAATGGAAATGACGAACGGGCACTGTTTGTGTGTGCTGATGGGGATATTTTAACGATCCCAGTCGGAGGAAAGGCAGTCTCAGTTGCAAGTACATCGAATGCGAACCTAAGATTCGCGGTCTATACTTGAACAAAGCAATATATTCCAAACCCATAGTATTAGAAACAGGATGGCAATCAGGCTGCTAGGTGATTACCATGTCAATCAGTAACAGGGGTCAGGAACCTTCGTATGGCTTGCTCAGTCAATGCAAAGACCTGCTCGATTGAACTGGAGCTATCAATCTATGGATGACTGAGACAACAGAAGGGGTTGTGATGAGAATATCGAGACCGACCTTGATGATTTTATTCTGAGATTGGTAGTGTTCGATGACAGGCATTGTCTCTTCCTTGTAAGTCCTGAAGCGCTTCAAGATACTTTCTATGTTGTCGTCTTCACGACCACTTGTCTCTGCGCGTCCGAGCAAACGATTTGTGAGGATTTCCTCAGTAGTATCATAGAAGAGAGTCACGGCAGATAGACAGACCTTGGGTGAATGAGATGAGGCCATGAAGATTTGCGAGAGACTTACAGTATCGTCAAAGAGCTCTGCTTGATCCATGTTTCGAGGGAAACCATCAATGAGGAAGCGACCATGTCCGTAACTCCAGCCGTCGTCCTCGCCAGCCTTATCTTGAAGAGCTTTGATCATGGCGATTTCGATGAGTTTGAGGGTGATATAGGAGGGAACAATCCTGCCTTCGCGAATATTGGTGCGGATGAGTTCGCCGTATTTAGAGCCTTGGCGGATCTGCTCGGCGCGTAAGAGATCTCCGGCTGCCAACAAGTTGAGTGCTGGGACAGAGAAAAGAGCATGACGAACGGACCAGAGAGATGACAAAAGTTGTGGGCCTGGACGAGCTTGAAACACTGGGTGCCCTTGCCCGCGCCAGGTCCGCCGAGGACGAAGATGACAGTGACCTTGTTGTTGTCGAAAGCAGGAGCCGACATTGGAATGACACTCTATGGACTGTCGTTGTGACGAGGGGGCACGAGGGGATGGTCTGCTTGTCTGGGCTGTGCAGATGCGGGGTATTTCTGCTCGCGATGCCTGACGACGACGGCAAAGAGGGCAAAGGAGGAGAGAGAAAGAGTGAGGAGGAGCCAGGGATTGGGACCTTGTCGCGGGAGCATGCACACGAGTCACAACATTTGTCACTCATTTGATATGCTCTCGACAAATTGGAATATCAAAGAAATGGACGGTGTGACACTACCCCGCCATGATGGAACTCTTCTACCAACTACCCACAATTATCCATGTTATCAAATCCTCAGTCACTCAGCACGCAAACGACCTCATCGCAGTCGGCGGCGACTACTCGGTAGACGTTCTGCAGGTCTCTAAAACTGGTATCCGCCTCCTCGCGTCCTTCAACATCGGTCTGCCCATCACTACCCTTGCCTGGTCCAACAAGTCTGTCTCCCCTTCATCTCGCGCGGACTGGTCCATTGAGTGCGTGTATTTTAATTCTACTCAACCCTCTGCTCATTGTTGCACAGGCTCGTAGTAGCCGGCAACGATCGAAGGCTCTACCTCCTGAACAAGGGAACTGACAGTGAAGAGTCCATCTTCCCCTTTGGCGGTGGTCTTAGTGGCCATCATGATAGAGTCAATAGCATGTCTTTTTGTGGTGGCCAGGGAGCGGACAGCACTCGCTATGTCGCCACCGTCGCGGAAGACAAGATGCTGATGATCTGGGACCTCTACCCAACCTCTCCTTGCGACATCTCTCCCTCGCGCCCACAGCCCACTGCTTATGCCATCCCCTTCTCCTATCCCCTCTCCTCTGTTGCTGCTCACCATTCCGGCAAAGAGTTTCTGGTAGCCGACTCAAGAGGCTCCGTCTTTGTTATCGACTGGCGGTCTGACCCCGACGACCAAAATGGGCTTGACCTCCGGAATTCTTGTGTGGTCGAGCTCGTAGACACACAGGTCATCTTCCGTTCAGCTCTGGGTAAGCCAGTGGAAGGAGTGACTTGTGTTGCGTGGTGTGCAGATTCGTAAGCTTTCCGTCCCCGACATTTTCTTTCTTGTTCCAGTCCCAACCACTGTCTTTCAGTATAGGTGCAACTTACAGCTCCAGGCTTTCTTTCTGGGACCTCTCTCGTCTTCAGGGCGGAACGCCCTACGTCACTATTCAAACTTTTCCTCGTGGTGTTCGCCAATTCCGGTCTGTGCATTCTTATTTACCAACTCATTGATCTCCTGATCTCGTCTTCTAGATGGTCAACCACACACCCAGATTATTTTGCTCTTTTAGATCTTTCTTCGACAAAAGGCGCCGTTATCCATGTTCGCAATAAAAACCATCTACATGCCCAGCCAGCCATTGTTAAATTTCCACAACCTCATACCATCCAAGACTTTGACTTCCTGGCTATCCAGGGAAATCTTTTTATTGCTGTTGCTATGGGACACATTGTTCGCATTGTTAACGTTCGACGAGACTCGTGACTCTTTCACCGGTTTAATACCCGATCGGTGTACAAGATTTATCTCAGATTGACCCGGTTTACATATTCAGCGTGTTATACAAAGAAACAAGGGCAACAGAGAGGAGCTGCGATTAATTACTAATATATTCTAACCTAAAATGCTACGACGACAAACGAAAAGGGCATAGCTAACAGACTGAAAGCAATGGGAATCATACAATCATTGATTATAACTTGTGTGTTGTGGCATGTGATGTGAATATCCCATCGAATCTTGATGATGCCCAGGCTGCGCTACAGGCGGATTTGGCTCTCCAAAGCCAAGCTCAATGAACATGTTCTTGTAATAGCTTTGATCCTGTTCTGTCGCATGCATGCCGCTACTTCCACCATTCGTAAAGTAATAAGCAGCATTTTGTCCATAATACTGCATTGATGCGTTGCCACCGGCTATTCCGTTGATGCTATTATGGTTGCTTACTGCACCATTCCGCATAGACATGTCCAGTGATTGTTGTCCGTAATAGTCGCCACTTCCAGTCCCAGAATGATGTGATTGATGTTGCTGGGGTGGAGAAGGCTGCTGATGGGAAGACATCTGGTGGACATGTTGCGTATGGGGTGCTGGGGCATAATAGACTTCTCGGCTAGTTGAACTTGTCTGATACGATTGGGTCGGCGAATTCTGCACAGAGCCGTGCGCATTGTTTTGGCCTGGGCAAAACGCGTTAGAATTAATAACCAGAAACGCGCAGCAAAAATAGGTCCACTGTCAAGCAGAACATGCGTTTCATACCTTGTAGTCGGGGATCAATTTGTATACCGCCGTCCCGTTGCCCGAACCGGTGTCTATCATTCTCCACCAAAATACGAAGAAAACGAGCATGTACTGCACCATTGTTGTGTGTCGAACTTCCTGCGTTTTCATATGCATCAGCTGTCTTCAAGATAAGGCAATACACTTCTTCCGTGGCTACGACTTCCTTGGATGATGTGGGACTACGAAGAAGCTGCCAAACATGGTCATGTGAATACCTTCTGAATGAGAAGCTCAATCGGTTACCTTGAGGAGTATGATCGCAGAATAAGCGGTCATCACCGTAATTGTTTCCTGTCCATATCGCTTAGTACGGCCATTGTGAGATCTTCTCAAAAGATGGAAAAGCATGTTGACATACTAGCATCGTCAGGTTCGTAAAATCGTCAGTCACTATTTGAAGCGACTCCTTGCAGCTGCTATAGCATATTGAGTGTGCCTGGACACTGTGGTGCTGCCTTCCACCCTAAACAAGAAATGGGGTTAGAGAGGTGACGTGTAAGGCATGCACCCGGTGATCCGCGGTCTAGCAGGGACGTACAGATGACCCCGAAGTAATACCAAAATAGTTCAAGAACACTCTAACATAGAGCCGGAAATATTTGAGAAATGAAAAATGAAATGTTTCGCCCTTGGCTGCAGGCACACTGTCAGCTAATCATCGTCCAAACACGCCAATCAGTGCTCCAACCTTGCTCCATTTCAAAGTTCCATGTTTCACTCCACTTGCTCAACTTGGCATTACAATTGCGCAATACGACTTCATAGTTGATGTCGTTGGCTCCAGTCCCCTTTGACGCACTGAAAACATCGGTTGTTTCAGCCTGTGATAAATAACATCAGATTCGTCTCTAATTGAAACGAGGAGCTGGCATACGGCAATACGACGCAGCTCAACGAAAGCTGCTACGATGACGTCCTCGGGGCGAACCTTATCGTCAACTCCATGGCGATGCCATATGCCGGAGTTCTGAATAAGGTCATCGTTTTCCGGAAGCATCCAGTGGCGACCTGTCTGGGTACTAAGGCTGCGATCGTGTACAAAGAGGACCAAGTAGGTCCGCTCTCGATTGCGTCGTTCAAGCTTTTGTAATGTAGTCTCGTTCGGAAGAGTTGCCGCATAGCGGTTCAGACCCAGCTCGACGGCCATGCGACAAGCCTAATGCCACGGTCAGAAGCGAACTGAATGAACGTTTTGGCAATATAGCTTACGTATCCAATATACGTCCATGTGCGCTGTGGATGCTAGACGTCAAATGAATCTGAAAGGAGGTGAGACTGGTAGACTTACATTGTCTTCGGAATCCCGCCAATACGTCAAACAAGCAAATGCTTGGACCACTTCGACACTTTTCCATGCCTCTGAGAAGGCACGAAAAGCAAGAGTATTGGCAAGTTTTTGACAGGCTTTATGCGCATCGCGCTTGAAGAACTTGGCGGCGGCAGTGATTAGAGTGCTGAACAAGAATGGACTTCGATTGCGAACATAGTCATGCGTGTGGAGTTGCGGGTCAAAAAGGTTAATGAAAGGATTGAGGCGCAAGAAGAGAGCATCAAAAAGAACACTGGCATCTGCCTCGGAAATGATGCCAGCCGAAATGGGATCAGGAATAGGCTGATTGACGGTGGCAGCATTAGATTGAGGAGGCGTATAGGATGATCCACGGTTGGTAGGGGATGAAGTAGATATAGGAGCCTCTTCAGAGTTAAGGATAATGCGGAAGAAGGAATTACGCTGAGTCTGCTTGATAAGCTTTGCAGGATATGGAGGAGTGTCGCTCTTGTCGGGGTCATCGTCCTCATCGACATCCATGGTATGAGTGCTGGCGGCAGAGGAAAGATAGGTCGATGACGGGAGCGGAGGCGGAAGCTGACGGGAAGGGCTGTTGAGTGAAGGAAGCTGGCGGGAAGAGCCGTTGAGTAGAGGAAGCTGTTCTGCAGGTTTGTACTGAGGAGCAGCGGCAAATGCAGCTTCGGCGGGGGATGCAGCGCTGTAAATAGCCTCTTGGGGAAGATTATGAGCTTGTAGTGGAGAATACGGGGTAGACATGCCGGGTTCTGCAGGTTGTGTCTTTAGTTTGGCCGAATTAAGACCTTTTTCAAGACGGCGGAGCATTTTGGAGGCCTCGGAAAGTCTTGGGTTGAGCAGATAAGTGGTAAGGGAGATTGAAGGTGGAAGAGACGCACTTTGAGCCAGGCTTACGGCCTCTCCTGTGCTTTTCAAATATGCATCTAGAGGAGCGGCAGGGATGATAAAGAAAGATGTAGCAACAGAGAGGGGAATGACAAACTCGACGTTGGCCCGCTTACAGCGCTGACACTGCTTCTGGCCGTCTTCTGCACCTACACACTTCATCTGCGGGCGATGGGATTAGAGCTTGGAGGAGCCAGAGAAGATCGCTGACCTTTGCAGCACGGCATACGGTGCAGGCTCTAGCGCCGCGGACGACCTGGGGTTTTGGGCTGGGAGAGACGTGAGATGGATGTCATGGAGTGGGGCAGAAGGGTAGCTACTGTGGCTTTGAGTCCTGGCTGAGGTCGGACTGCGGGTCCATGTGGTCTGTGTGGGGGAGATGGTGGTAGGAGGAGAAGAGGCCAGGGGAAGCCGGCTTTCATGCAGCCTCCCTTATCCGGCACTCCCATTTTAAACACCGCCATCCGGCTTAGTTGCCGGCCATCACACAACATTCCCACGACCTTACTCGTCACGCGTCCCATTTGCTCTGTCACACCATGGTCCGAATTATCATCAAAGGAGGTGCGTCTGTCCGTCTCTCGTCTGTTTCTGGCTCACAGCTGGATTGCAGGTGTCTGGAAGGTGCGTCTATCCTAGCTTTGATTTTGCATCGCCAACCGTCTGCCAGAACACCGAGGACGAGGTCCTCAAGGCCGCCATCGCCAAGTACGGCAAGAACCAGTGGTCTGTTTGCTTTATTTGCTGCCAGCGTCCCACTCACACCCACCAGGGCCCGCATCTCCTCGCTCCTTGTTCGCAAGACACCAAAGCAATGCAAGGCCCGCTGGTACGAATGGCTTGATCCCTCAATCAAAAAGACAGAATGGTCCAAGGTGTGTATACTACCCGTGCGCTCCATCCTTGTCCCATCCTTCGTCCAGACAGAAGACGAAAAGCTTCTCCACCTGGCAAAGCTTATGCCCACTCAGTGGCGAACAATAGCCCCTCTGGTCGGTCGCACCGCCACCCAGTGTCTCGAGCGGTACCAGAAACTTCTTGACGAAGCAGAGGCCAAAGAAAACGAAGAGCTTGGTCTTTCCGGTCCCAGTGACGTCGGTCCCGGCGCCGACGATGTTCGCAAGCTTCGTCCCGGCGAAATCGACCCTGACCCAGAAACAAAGCCAGCTCGTCCGGATCCCATTGACATGGATGAAGACGGTGTGCAATACGTCGCTCTTTCCTCCTTTCTCTTCCTCACCATATCCAATAGAAAAGGAAATGCTTTCAGAAGCTCGTGCTCGTCTTGCCAATACCCAGGGCAAAAAGGCAAAACGCAAGGCAAGAGAGCGTCAGCTGGAGGAGGCCCGTCGCCTCGCTGTCTTGCAGAAGAAGCGTGAACTCAAGGCTGCTGGTATCATGTCAGTGCTTTTGTGTCAGCCCTCCTCTCATCAGAGCTGATACCTCTCAGTATGCGACACAAGGTGAAGCGAAAGGGAATGGACGTATGTACAGGTCTTCTGATTCCCGGGTAATGACAGCTGTTGACTCCTGTACAGTACAATCTAGATATCCCTTTCGAGAAAAAGCCAGCTCCCGGTTTTTATGATATCGCCGAAGAACAGGCTCGCATCACTGCCCCCCCTGTCGGTCACTCACTTCGGAGACTTGAGAACAAGCGAAAGCCCGAGGAGGAAGAAGCAGAAAGAAAGAAACGGCAAAGGAGGAACGAGAAGGGTGATAGTGGTCCACATCAAACCAAGTTCGTTGCTGCCAGAGACGCACAGATCCAGAAGTTGAGGGAAGCAGAGTCAATAGGTCGCCGACAAAAGCTCGTTCTTCCCTCAGCACAAGTTGGAGAACGTGAATTGGACGAAATTGTGAAGATTGGCCAAGCCGGAGAGAATGCTAAAGCCCTTGTCGGTGGAGGCAGCGACGCCAGCGGTCGGCTTCTTAGTGATTATGAAGGTCTTGAAGCTGCAAAAATGTCACGGACGCCCCGCACTGCTCCTCAACGTGAGTTTGCTTAGATGATCGACACGTACCATAAGGCTTATTCTTGCGATAGAGGACACTGTTCTAATGGAAGCGCGAAACCTGCGCAATATGACAGCTGCTCAAACACCTTTACTTGGAGGGGAAAACACTCCGCTCCATGTACCAAGCAATGGTAGCACAGGTTTCGAAGGGGCTACCCCTCGTCACCAAGTCGCATTTACGCCCAATCCTCTCGTTAATGTAGCAGCCACGCCTCATGATGCCGCCACTCCACTCCGAACTCCCCTTCGAGACAATCTTTCCATCAATGCCGAAGGTCTCCCCACCGTTATATCAACACCTCGCGAGCAGAAACTGCGCACTAATTCCGCCAAACGTTCTTTACAGCTTGGGTTTGCTAATCTGCCTAAACCAGAGAACAATTTTGAACTTGTGGTGCCTGATGAGGTAGAGGGCGAGGAAGAACTGAATACCACTCTCAATGAAGAAGATGCTGCTGAACGCGATGCTCGATTGAAACGGATACAAGAAGAGGAACGGGAGAAAGTGCTGGCTCGGCGATCTCAGGTTATTAAACAAAATTTACCTCGCCCAGCTAATGTCGACGTTGTGGCGCTCATGGAACGATTGAATGTCATGGACGAAGAAGAGGACACTTTATCAAGGGCTGCAAGACGGTTAATAGACGAGGAACTCGTGCAGCTTATCCAACATGACGCCATCGTGTATCCTCTTCCTGGTACCACAAACCCAGGATCGACAATCTCAACATATGAAATACCAGGAGATGACGTCGTTGTCATGGCCAAGCAGAATATTCACTTTGAGCTTGCGGCCGCAGTTGGATTTCAAAATACCACCCCTGAACAACTACGAGATGGTCTTTTGGCTATCGCTAAAGCGAATGCATCTGAAGAGCTGGATTCAATGACTTGGGACTCGTTTCGACATACTTTGGCATTCGATGCCAGTTCAAAGACAATGGTGGAATTCAACACTTTGTCTCTGGACCAGCGCATCGCAGGCTATACTTCACTCCTCACAGAAAAACGGGAGCAAATGGCCAAGGGAGCCAATAAGGCTACCAAAGCTGAAAAGAAGTTGAATGTCATGCTTGGTGGATACCAACTGCGTTCACAGGCACTGTCTAAGCGCATTACGGATGCATTCGAGGAGATGGAGAAGACAAAGATGGATCATGATAGTTTCATACGTCTACGGGCTATGGAATCGGTTGCAGGACCACGAAGATTGGGTTTGTTGAAAGAGGAAGTCGAGGTTTTAGAGCGGCAAGAGAAGTTACTGCAGCAACGATATGGGGAGTTGGAAAATGATAAACGAGATGCAGAAGCGAGAATAGCGATCCTGGAGGAGAAAGTGATGGCTGAGGCTGAGGCCTTGAATGAGGCACAGCTAGCAGCAATGGAAGACTAGATCTCGTATTTTGTAATTTTCATAAATCGACATGGTACCTGGTCTTTGTTCACCTTGGAACGCCGACGATTATTCTGTGGTGCAATTCGTGAATCAGACGGCTACTAGGTGAAACCGTTTTTGCACGTGGATTTACTCGGACAAACAGATTTAGACATTCAAAGTAACAAGAGTAGGTATACACGTCGGATAGCATTGGAACTCGCCACTGATCGCGATAGTTAATACTGTAATAGGACAAGATAAGGTATCACACGCTACAAAGTGCACAGATCAGGGGTCAAAGATTCGCCTTGGCCCAAGGCTATCACTTGGAGACTTTGCAGGGGCTGGGAAGGCCCTGACTATGCAGCCGCGCCCCTGCTTGACCTTTTTCAGACTGGATCATAGCCTCCGTCGTTTGGAAAATCATTACAACAACTCGCTACCAGGTGCGAATGGTGATGATAACAAGAACAATCGTCGTCTTAGCCAGCAATTGAGGTAGTTTCTTTCGTAGGGTGTACAGAAGCCTAGTGCATACAAAGCATCCGATCAAACCTGAGTAGATTGTCCCATCATGGTCAAGCTCCCTCCGGTCGTATTCTTGGCGGAAATAAATACAATCGAAATCCACTGCGTGCTGAAGACCGTCAACTCTCCGAAAACAACTTCCCAGCTGAACAACACTTTAAGCATAGTCAGCATGATTATTATGGGTCATAAACTGATGTAGTTCTTGATTACAACTTGCTATATCTCTATAGTTATTACTGTAGGGTTTTGAAATAATTCTAACGGAAATGTCAGGATGGACATTAAACAACGAGAAGAATGGAACACACCTGCTCTAATTTTGCAACAGATTTTTTGAACTGATCGACCTCCTTCTCACAATTCAGCGACGTAGTCGGATTTTGTCTTGCACGAATTCAGAACAGATATTCGAGAATGCGTGAGCTTGCGTACCTATAGCACTCGACTACTGCATCGCCGCAACTTTTCACCTCTGGGTAGTCAGTCAACTCCTTTCGCGATTGGTATTTCCTTATTTTCCCTGCAACTTCTTCTAGATCTCCTCGAAGAACTGTGCTGCTCTTGATTTCTCCTGCACCGCTCCCGTCTCCCTCCGAAGCGTCACCAGCCATGGTGCGCTCTCTGTCCAGGTTTTCTTTTTCCAACGCACGCTCAATTTCACCTTGTACATGCTCTTCCTCTCTCCTTAAGTGCTCCAGTTCATGCTGAATCCGGGAACGGATGTGAGCGTCGAGGACAGTTTGCCGCTCGGGGCTGGTCTCAGGAGACTCTAGTCGGTTGGAAAGCTGGTTGACAATATCCGGTGAAAACTGGAGGAGAAGTAAGCCCGGTGTTGCGTGAATGGGAACCAAGCTTTTACAGAAATGGGAGTCTCGCTATGAAAAACATTCTCATCGGGTTCCGACCTCGACTGAGATGCGCCCATGACCAATAGAGGAGAGCTCGAGCCTTCCCACGTTACCTTGCATAGCAACTAATCTATTTTATTATCATATTACAGTTTACTTGGTCTAAGAATCTATCGGATTCATCGCCGCTGCTCTTGGTATTCATGCCCGTGGTCGAGTAACCTAATAGGATGATCAGACCCTAAAAGTAGAGGATGACGACTCAAAATCGCACCAATCCGGTTCTATTTCTGTCAAAATCCGTATCCTATTCGAGTTCAGTGTAGTGTCGGTGAGGCTTAAGAACCAGATAGCTTACTGTGTCTTTTTGGTCTCCTCCATTTCATGAAAGATGACCCAACCAGAACGAGGTTTTCTCGTAAACAGGACCGAAGTCGGATGAACACTCAGGACCTAACATATTAGTCTCAACTACCACCGTGAACACGGTGAACCAGACGCACTCTATTTCCCCTCACGGACCTGTATGTTCCATCTGCCATCCACTGAGCACCGTTCCGCCAGTAGCCACTCACAAGACATCGTCTGAGACGTTTAGCATCTCCTTGACAGCTTTCCAAGGGTAAGTTGAATCGTTGCATGTATTTTTTCAGTTGTGCCCGAATGGAGACAGCCCTTGACATTGCACGGAAAGACAAGGCATGTGCTTTGCACCAACCTGACGATCGCCCAAATTTTGTGAAGGCATTGTATGCTACCAGAGGTCAACACAGTGCTGGTACTGAGGTAAAATTTGGCCGACCATTCAATAGAGTAAGGTGATCCTAGTTCGGTATTAGTGAAGAGGGAGACAAACGAATAGGCAATACAGACCCCTTCTTCAGCAGTAAACTTTCGCCGTTCAAGTTCAGCCAAGGCACCGGGAGCTCCGTCAGGTATAACGAAAACATCCTGTCCTTGGTTTAGCTTCATGAAAAAGTCAGTCAATCAGAATACTGACTTGAACAGTGGTCATGGCTGCAATGGATAGAATCTCCTCTCCGCATTTGTACTCTTTCGATTGGAACAACTAGTGAACATAGATATAGAAGATCAGAATTGAAGTCATACGTAGAGGCATTCATTTACCATTCGCGCAATTCCAACTTCCACTGGGCATTCGGCCACCTGCTCACCCATGAGGGTAAGCCGACCATTGTTATCAATCATACCCGCAGCGTGGAGACCTTCCAACGCTCGCAGAACTGTTTCAGCCGGGGGTGCAGAAACCCATTCAAATTTCATGAGGTCATCAATACCGAGGGACTTGAGCTGTAATATAGGAGTGGTCATGTCGGTCCTGGTAATTTCTGGCGGTGTAGAGAGGGGCATGGTACTCAGAGTTGATTCTGGATACAGCCTGTAACAGATTCCCGGGGAGGTACGCCCTGCTCTTCCTGCACGCTGGGTCGCTGATGCAACAGAAATAGGAACTGTGAGTAAAGAAGCTAGAGCAGTCGTTGGATTGTAAACACGGATCTGAAAATCATTGGGGTTGTAGTATATGATTTGTGTGGAGCTGAAAAACTTACTTTGACAAAACCGGAGTCTATGACATATTTGATCCCCTCTATCGTAATACTTGCCTACCCGAATTGAAGATGTGTACGAGAGCCGCGTTGGAAGTCAAACTTACTTCAGCTATATTTGTGGATACGATGAGTTTACGGCTGCCTCGTTCAGCAGGCTCAAAGACACGCAGTTGTTCATCCGTCGTGAGTCCTGCATGAAGTGCCAAAGGATTCAGTCGCAGAGCGTGACGGGGCAAGCTACACAGGTTATGAGCTTCTAATGGTCCAGCAATTCTGCATAACTTGCGTTGGAAGCATCTCGGATAACTCTTCAAGGCATCGTTCGATGTCTTCCCGCCCGGTGAGGAACACAAGTATGTCACCTGGTCCTTGCTAGGCAAAAATTGATCAGTGTCAGAAATTCTCTCTCGAGGTCAAGTTGCATACTTGCAAATTAATATTCCATGCCACTTCTGCCGCTTTCCGGACGTAATCAGGGGTTGGTTCTCGAAGATACGCAATCTCAACAGGGTACATGCGTCCTTCAAGACTGATAATGGTAGCTTCCTCCGGGGAAGTTCCGGATGTGAAATAGTCCTTGAAGGATGTGGCGTCAAGAGTTGCGGAGGAGATAATCAGTCGAAGGGAGGGTCTTTTACGACGAATCCTGTGAAATGTGGTCAACTTAAATGATAAAGAAATTATGACGAGAACTTTTTGAGGATACCGAGAAGTAAATCTGTATAGATACTTCTCTCGTGTGCCTCATCGATCTGGATAAATGCAAGCGTAAAACCTCGGAATTTTGTGGTACATTCACAAATTGACATGCCATTATCACGCTATAGCGCGAAAGAAGCGGGTCTCTGAGAGTTTCTCTGAACAGCATGCCATCTGTCATATACAAAATACGGGTTCTCTCCTTGCTGCTGACATCTTCGAAGCGGATCGTGTAGCCCACCTCGTCACCTAAAACGGTCCCAACTTCAGCGGCGACTCGACCTGCTACAGAAGTTGCAGCCACACGGCGGGGCTGTGTACATGCAATTGTGGACCCGTTTGACGTCCAACCAGCTTCGTGAAGATATTGAGGTAGTTCTGGGGTTTCGATGAGTGGTACCTTGGGAGCCAGTTGAATATTCCGACATACGTGTTGTTTTGCCGCAACCGGTTTGGCCAACGACAATAGTGGTACCATGTCTTTCAATACAGTACAAGAGCTTGGAGCCTCGAAGACAGGTATTAAATGGGCTCCGTACTGGGAAGATGCCTAAACCCACGATGCTGGAATATTGGAAGACGCTCGCGCTGGTCTTGTATAGAAAGAGATGAAGTGAAGGGAACCGACTGGACAAGAGAACCTTCTTGTTCAGAAGCTCTGTCAAGACTGCTTCCTGGGACAGCAGTGCCTGGTTTCCAGAATCTGAGAGCCGTCGACATATGGATAAAGAGAAATCTCAATCACGATCACTAGAAACCACTGCTGACTAACAAGTTCTTTTCATCCATGTCCGAGCGTAGGATACATTTACAAGGCAAAGAAAATTCAATGCTAGAACCGTTGACTGGGAGGCTTATTACGGGATCAAGATTTTCCGTTCTTATATCAGACGGTGAGTTCAGAATGCTGATGGTCAGTTGTCTACAGACTTTTGTGTGGTACATTATGTCCTGCAGATTCAATCCCAACAACACAGAGTATGCAACAAGACATAGGATATCGCGAAAATTTGAACTACAGAAGGAAGAGAAGGGGAGGACAGACTGGCGAAACCGGAAGGGGACAACTCTAGCGAACCGGACGACTGACTCGAAACAAGAAATGGATGCTTTAGATGCATTGCGGGACATCCATATGCAACGCATGAAACGAGCGAGTAGGGCAGTTGGTGGATCTGCTTGCACGAACAAATTCATAAGAGATAGAAGACAAGGGGACAGCATGAAACGAAAAGAATCAAGGTAGTGATGGAAGATGTCGGGCTAACAATGTAAAGCTTGTTGCCTGACTCTGCTTGCGCACTGATTACTTCTGTGTTGTTAAACCAGTGGTGCAAAGAACGCGCTCGGAGTTACAGTTGTGAAGAAGGTAAAGACGCAGGTTGTACCTTACTGAGTGTTAGATAGCCAGTTTAGACAGTGTGCATTGGAACGAGAAGTCAACTTGTAATGTTTTCAGCCTGCGTCGTGCCGTGATGGTAGGAGATTGGCCGAGCGACGAGCTCACCTCTCTGGTATCACTTTAGGTTATATATAATTACCAGACACAACTATCAGGATAGGTTAATAAGGGAAATACCCAGCGTGTGATTCAAATTTCTTAATTCCTCTACCATGAGTCTCTTGACCGCCAGACATCTACCCCAGATGACCAGCATTACTCTCACTGAGGTTGTACTGGATGCTTTATCAAATACCGCCTATATTTTTGCATCCAACAATCCAGAACTGATTGAACAGTCATTGACCCTTTCAGAAACCCATCTCCACCTAGGTTCTATACATGAGCTCACTCCAGACAAGCTACACAACGGGCATGAATCTCGTACTATTCTACAATATCGGATCCTGATGCTGGAGCCAACCTCCCGTGGTCGTGTTGACCCCGAATCGACGAACATCATTGTTGTTCACTCCGAAGATTCCAATTCCCTTGTCTCCTCCAGTTGCCTTTCTGACCACGTAGATTCAGACAGTATAGAGATCGATGAGACTTTTCTGAGGAATTCAATTGCTTCGAGTGCTCTTCATGGAAACAACTGCTCTGCTCCCAGTTCGATCAATGGACACGCACCTCACTTTTTCTTCGATGCAGAGCCCCTCATTTCTTCGGTTTCACCTCCAGAAGATCATTGTTCTTTATTTCTACGTACAGCCGATCTGGGTCGAGTTGGTCTTCTCAATGAAGATTGGGTGTGTATCCCCTCGTGCCAGTTCAGTAGTCTCAACTAGTCTCAACTCCCCTTGAAGGCAATTGCGAGCTCAGGTCAGGAGAACAGTTATCGACTTGTTCGTGTTGTAGCATTTGACCAATTGATCAGGCACCCGTGCGTGTTAATACTTGTCTTCTCAGCCTTCCTAATATTCTTGCCTAGTGGAACGATATATGGCTCGCCTGTCCTCCTTTTCAATATAATTGGGTATCCAGAACAGAATGATGATAAGATGCATCAATTAATGTTGAGACCAAGTCCTTTTGGTCATCGACAGCCTGCTATACCCACCGCAAAGTCGGTCACGATTGCCAAAATTGCTTCTCCTTTTTCTATCAACAAAAAATATCAAGTGGCATCCCTGAATGCACTTAAATCATATTTTGCTGCTACAAAACGGCTTATTAAAGCCAATGACGTCATTGCGCTCTCGCTTTATGCCGGATCCAGTCCCACAATACATGACAATGAACATGGACAGGACGAATGGTGCGCATCTCACCTTGACAATCCGTACTCTGCTCCTGCTAACAACTGACAGTACAACAGCTGTCAACGAGATTGTATATTTTCTTGTCACTAATATTGAACATTCTGTCATTCCGAGTACAATCACCGATGGTGAACAAGACTTCTATACCGGGTCAACGGTGGGCGAGCTAGGGTGTTGGGTGGATTCTTCGGTTACGCGAATCATTCAGACTGGGTTGGAACATGCCCGGGTTCCAGGACTAGGGTCGTACCTCGAACCAGGTATATTCTTTTGCCGTAGTTCTCTGCTAGTTCTCTGCTCAGCAATGACTGTTTTTCCAGATGTTCAACACAGTCGATCGACATTTTCTTTCCTCAAGCGACTCTCTTCCTCTCGCCTCCTGTGTCCTGAGGCTCCTTTCTCCAAGCTTCGAGATTTACTATCTGCTGGATTCTCGCGACACTCGATTAACTACGGCCTCCAGCTCACTATCCTCCTGAAAGGAGTGCGAGGGATTGGAAAGTTTTGGACTGTTTTTTCGGTGGCTCAGAGTTTAGGCATGCATATTCTAGAGGTAATAATACTGGCATTCACACATCTATCGTTTCATGCTCTCATATCTAATGTTCAGGTAGATTGTTTTAGTCTAATTGGTGAGAACAATGCGAAAACAGAGGGAACTCTTCGGGTTCGCTTTGACCAAGCATGTGCTTGCTCTCCTTGCATCCTCGTGCTGCGCAACATTGAAGCATTGATGCAATCAACCCAACCTTTGGATGCTGGAAAGGGTGTGTGATCCGGAGAACACGTCGCAAAGCAACTCATTTTTTGTCCGTAGAGCCAACTATCGTAAATGCCCTTAGAGAATGTATTGCAGAGTCTGCTCAGTCCTGGAGAATGGGGGGTTTTCCAATAGGGGTCGTTGCCACCAGTAATGACACTTCACGAATCCCTGCAAGCATTCTTTCATCTTTTAAGCATCAGTTAGAGTTTGAGGTGCGCTTAGAATTGAGATAAATTACTAATTTTGATAATATCTCAGGCTCCAAACGAAGAGGAGCGCCTAGAGATCTTACAGGCTCTGCTGTGGAACTTAACGCTTGCCGCGGATGTATCACTCAGAGATCTAGCAAGACAGACCGCTGCCCTGATTGCTATCGATCTCTTTGATCTGGTCTTTCGTGCAAAGTCGTCAGCCCTAGAACGAGCGTAAGTGATGAGCCGTTTGATCATCAGTCTCCGAACAAGTTTCCTAGGGGCGAGATGGGCATCAATCACATTCTCGTATCAGCACAGGACTTCAATAATGCCCTGAAAAAAGCCAGAGCAGCTTATTCTGAAAACATTGGCGTCCCCAAAATACCTAATGTAACCTGGGACGACGTCGGCGGTTTGGTTCACGTAAAAGCTGACATCCTTGATACAATCCAACTTCCGTTAGAACATCCAGAATTATTTACAGATGGCGTGAAGAAGCGCTCAGGTGGGTGACTTATACAAAGGACTCTTTGTTAGTGAATTTGACCCTCCATAGGTATCTTGCTATATGGTCCTCCAGGAACTGGAAAAACTCTTGTTGCTAAAGCAGTCGCGACTTCCTGCGCACTTAACTTCTTTTCAGTGAAAGGTCCTGAGCTCTTGAATATGTACATTGGCGAGTCGGAGGCCAACGTCAGACATGTCTTTCGAAGGGCTCGTGATGCAAAACCTTGTGTTATCTTTTTTGATGAACTGGATTCAGTCGCTCCGAAGCGAGGGAATCATGGTGATTCTGGTGGAGTCATGGACCGCATTGTCAGCCAGCTCTTGGCTGAAATTGATGGAATGTCTAGTAGTAATGACGTCTTTGTCATCGGCGCGACGAATCGTCCGGATCTATTGGATCCAGCCTTACTGCGTCCCGGGAGGTGAGTTAGGAAGAGATTAATTAAGACAATCGTAAATGTCCATTGGCCAGGTTTGATCGAATGTTGTATTTGGGCGTGAGCAAAACGCATGAAGTACAATTGAAGATCATCGAGGCGTTGACTCGCAAGTTCAGATTACATCCTGATCTGGATCTTAGGAGCATAGCAAACGCATGTCCCTTCAACTATACGGGGGCGGACTTCTATGCTTTGTGTTCGGATGCTATGTTGAATGCGATGTCAAGAACGGCTCAGCAGGTAGAGGATCAGCTCGGTGAGAAAGTGCATTCCTGCAAATGTTTGTTTCAATCTCACATATACCTCTAGCGAAGCTCAATCGAGATCCAATGGATTCAACACATCCTTACCCCCTGACCCCTCAATACTACATGACTGAAATCGCTCATCCTGACGAAATTCAGGTAGAGGTATCTCAAGGAGACTTTTCTCAGGCTCTGCAAAATTTTGTCCCGAGTGTCAGCCAAGCAGAGATGGAGCACTATGCACAAGTACAAAAACAATTTTCGCAGGATGCAAGTAACGACGAGAACGCGTCCATAGAGTAGATGATCGATTTTCAGTCGCCCATTGGTTGTGAGACCTATCTTCTCGAGAATGCTAGCTGTAATCTTGACAGGTCAGTGACAGTTGAGATCTCCTTCAGTTGAGATCCTTCAATTGTGAGCTGATTGATCCTTAATAGAAAGAAAGCAACTGAGTATCGTACACACTTATAAGTAGAATTGCCATTGATAAAATTTTCTGGATGAAGGAGGGTTCAGATATGTTGATCAATTGAGGGAGGCCCCTGTATCTATATCGCAACATCCGTCGCAGTCTCCATTCTTGGTGTCTTAAATTTTTCTCAATTACTCATTTGTTCATTTGTTACTTAGCTGCATATGCTCAGAGTCATTAGAGCTTACAAATATGCACATACTTATTTCTGGTATCTAAGTAGTATACTATGTATGCCTAAGGTCCAATTTCTGCAGAAAGGTGCCAATAAGCATAGTGCTGAAAGGGTGCAAAAGAGAAAGTTGCATTTACTGTGTCAGATAATTAGGGAACTGAGACAGCCCTCAATCATATGCTAAAGAATTCATAAGGAGAAAAAGGAAGTAGAAGTATTAAAAAATATATTAAACAAAGAATGGACTTAGCTGTAATCCAAAAATAGTGTAAGATTGATCTAGATCCACCTTGCAATAGATCCCTCTAATGTAGGGCTTTAAGTCAAGGTTGAGTAACCTTAACCCTAAACCCACTCTTAATCAGAGTTAACAAAGAGAACTTGTTAGAGTCCTTGCTAGATTGAGTACACTACTTATATAAGTCTGATTATTTGTTCTTGTTTACTGATCTGACAATATTACATAATTAAATGAAAAGAAAAATAAATATTGACTTAGAGGGAATGAGCAATTCATGACACCACCCCTCTCTCAAGGGTCCTCATCCCGAGGACTTCTTCATAGTTCGTTGTATAGGTCTCTTAGGTCACCCATATCCTGGTTTTCATCCCTTAGTTCCTCCAAATACTTCCTGTCTTTTTCTATCCTCCATTGATCTTCCTCATCCTCTTCTTCATTCTACTCCTCTATCTTTCCTCCCTTGTATTCTTCCTTTTCTTCTTCCATCTTCTTCAAGAACAGATTCTTATTATATTTGAAGAATGGATTTTTCTTCCATCATCTCCAATTTTCCTTCATTTGCTTCTAGTACTCCCTGTCATATTTCTTATTGCCCCATTCATAGAGCAACTTAGCTGTATATCTTCCCAGTATCTCTCTACTAAATGTCTTCCTATTTTCTTTGGCTTCTTGTTGTCTGACTTCTTCTTCTTCCTCTGCATGATAACTCTTCTCGAAGTCTTCTACCAATTCTATGGTGTTCTTTAAGTTCTTTTTACTCTTCCAAGTATCCTCTTCTGCTGTACATCCCTTCCATTGTACCAAGTATTTATTCTTTCCCTATACTTTCCTCTTGTTCATGATCTTTTTGACTTCCCATTCTTCTTCCTCTTCAATTACCACTAGTTGTGGCGTTTCCTTCCTCTGCCCTTCTACTTGCGACTTGTACCTTCGTACTCTGCTAACATTGACTACCAGATATATTCTAACTGTACTAGGCAATTCTAACTTTATTGCATTACTAGAAATGATTGCCTTTACTTTGTAAGGTCCTATAAAGTGTTCCGTGAACTTTTCCATATGTTTTCCTGCCATTTGGTACTTTAAGTCTTTAGTGCTAAGTAGCACTAAGTTGCCCACTTTATATTCCTCTACCTCCCCTCTCTCTCTATCTGCATACCACTTCATATCTTCTTGCGCCTTCTGCAGTACTACTTTCGCCTCCTCTTGTATATTCCTCATTTTATCCACAAACTTCTCTGCTCCCTCATACTTTCTCTTCTTTCTCATTTCAAATCCCATTCTTAGATCTTATCCTTGATTTGCCTTAAAGTGTGACACTTTAGTTCTAGTGTGCATCTTATTGTTGTAAGCAAATTCAGCTGTACCCAACCACTTTGGCCATTGTTCCTGTTAGTAGTCTATGAATATACAGAGATATTGTTCCAACTCCTGGTTCATCCTTTCTGTCTGACCATTGGTTTGAAGGTGAAATGCTATTGACAACTTTGTCTTGATCCTTAGCATGCGATTTAACTCCTTCATGATACCTGCCACGAACTGTGGTCCCCTATCTAAAATAATACTATTTGGTAATCTGTGTAGCTTCCAAATATTATCTCTAAATAGTTGTGCTAGTTCTTCTGCACTTGTTTTTTCTGTAGTAAATACAAAATGTGCCATCTTTGTAAATCTGTCTACTACTACCAGAATTAAGTCATATCCTTGGACCAAAGGTAACTTTGTAATGAAGTCTACACTGATGTGAGTCCATGCCTTGTCTGGAATCGAATTTGACATTAGTTTTCTTGTTGGGGGTCGTGTCCGATTCTTGTTATGTTGACAAACATCACATCCTTTCACATATCACTTCATCTCTCTAGTGACCCTGGACCACCAGAAATTCCTTGTCACCAATTCTGCCATCTTCTATTGTCTTCCATGTCCTCCCACAGGTATATCATAATGTAGCCTGATCACCTCTGCTCTTAGCTTCTCGTCTTTTGAAACATACACCTTTTTCTCTTTCAATATTAGACCATCCTCCTGACACCATTCTTCATCTCTCAACATCTTTATACCTGCTTGTTTTATTTCCTCTACTGCCTTTATCACTTTGTCATCTCTTGTCTCATACTTCCTTACTTTGTCTAATAAATCATTTTCTTTTAATCTCCTCAACACTTCCTCTACAATTTCCTCATACCCCTCTTCTATCTCTGTTCCTATCAATATGTTATCCACAAATGCCACCACCTTTTCTTCGTTAATCATATCCCTTAGGATTTTGTTCATCATGCCTTGGAATGTAGCAGATGAATTCATCATCCCAAAGAACATAACTACTGGTTTATATAACTCTACATATGTAGTAAAGGCCACCTTCCACTCATCTCCTTCTTTTATCCTTACATTGTTATAGCCCCACTAAAGATCTATCTTAGTAAATACTCTCTTGTTTCCCATAGAGTCTACTAAGTCCATAATTAATGGCAGAGGATAGTTATTCTTAATTGTCTGCTTGTTGAGTCTCTTATAGTCCATAACCCTCTGTCCTTTTGCCTACAAAAAACACTGGTGATGTCTGGGGCAATTTAGAAGGTCTAATATATCCCTTCTTTAAGTGCTCATTAACAAACTTCTGTACCTCTTCCTTTTCATTCCTGGAAAGAGAGTAGACTCTTGTTTTACTTGCTCTGAAGTCATCTTTGAGACCAATTGCTTGATCCCATACTTTTCTAACCAGCATTCTTTCTGATTTTACTTTTTCAAATACTTTTAACCACTTATGGAACCTTTTAGATACCATTTCTTCCATATTCACTTCTATCTCTTTCTCTCTTTCCCAATCCTCTTTCTCATCTACTGTCTATCTTACTATTTTCTTTTTATTCTCTCTAACTTCTTTCTTTCTCTTTTTCTGTATTTACACTGATTTTCCACACAAGGGTGGACACCTCATCATTCTCACTTCTCCCTTTTCCCAGTCTATTTTTGGATTATGGACAGTTAACCATGGCATGTCCAAAATGACATTTGTCTTCCCTAGTTCATAGACATACATTCAAACTCTCTCCACATGTCTCTTGTAGAACATATTCACTTTTACTTCATGAGTAATTGTACCTCTACTATTATTGGTGCCATTCATATTTCTCACTTGTAAAGGTCAATCTAACTTGATCAATCTATATTCTCCCTTCTAAGCTAAACTCTTACTCATGAACATTCCTGTTGCTCCACTATTGAACAATGCTTTCACTGTCCTCTCTTCATGTATATCTATTCTCTCAATACCCACATTCATCCATACTTCTCTTAAATGTTCACCTTACTTCTCTCACTTCTCTTTTCTGCACTATCTTCTAATTGATAGTTCCTGCTACTCTCTCTGGCTCAGTAATTCCAGCCCTCCCCTTCTGGGCCCTAGATACTGACTGTTTCAACTTTCTACTCCAGTTTCACCATGGCACTTTTTTTTCTGTCCTACAGAGCAGCTTCTTTGTAATACCCATACCACATGTTATGTAGCTGCTCCTTACTCAGGAATTCTTATCTCTGGTTCTTCTGGATCTTTATTCTTTTGTAATCACATTTCCTATATTCTACAAAGGTCATTACTTCCCTCCATGTTATTCATCCTTCTATACTCATCATTGCCTCTCTTGATGGCAATCCTATCATCTCACTGTGCTCTTTCACCTTCTTCTATACCTCTTACTTTGGCACTGCTTTCTTTTTTCTTCTCCTTTCTTCCTTTTTTGGACACTTCCATTTTTTATGTCCTTCCTCTCCACACTTGAAGCATCTTGCTCTCTTTTCTACCTTCTCCTGCCTCCTCACTTCTCTCACTCCACACTTCATCACACGATTCTTCAGCACTTCAAGTCTATTCTCCACTATTGTCTTCTTCGTCTGTTCTTCTCTGCTCCTGCACTTTCAGGCGAAGTGCCCAAACCTCCCACATTGTCTACACAACCTTTTCTCTCTCCCTTCTAATTCTGCTCTTAGTTTGGTGAGAGCACATCTTTTGTTGAGCATGTCACTCATAAGTTTGTTATATTGGTCCAGAAACATGGTGTTATGTTCTGAACAGGTTTAGTCATGTAAAAAAAAGATTATATTTCTTGAGGGTGCATCATTTTCTTCAAAGAGCTCACAGTACATCTACTGGGGCATACAAGTCTTCTTCCAGCCAAGTGCCTACTACCTTACTGACTACTGCTCTAATAGTACTTTGACTATCACTCCAAGGAGAAGATCCCTATACTAATTGCCTTTTTAAGAATACAGCAATATTCCTCTGCATAGACTGATCACAATGGACCAGTAGCATAAAGTATGTAATGTGAAAATGTGTACAAGTATACTACTGAGCACCACTCAATTGCAAGATCTGGTCTGAGCTAATATCTGAGCTTAGTCCTAGCTGTTCACCTCTGGGGTCTAAACTTCCCAGTCAGTCCACTTAAGCCTGTGGCCCGACTATAAGAAAGTTAGGAGTGATCTGAGTTGATCACACACTGAAAGAGCAATAAAAGTAAGTTGGACAGGGATTGAGATGATCAGTATCCTAGATGTGAAAAACAAGCTCTAGTGTAAGGAACAGTCATCCAAGTAACTCAGGTAGGCAGCTCCCAACTCTAAATCAGAGTAGACAAAGAGAACTCATTAGAGTTCCCATTAATTAGTTCAGCTACTTATACATGAATGCATGTTTACAAGTATTTGTTTAGCTATTTTATCTTGTATATCCCTTTTGAGTCACCATATTCTGTACATATTCAATATTACCTAATTAAAATAAAATAAAATAATCTGCTACCATGAATCATTTAGCTCACCTGCTATTTCATAATAATAAGAGATGAAAAGGTAAATAGTGGAGGAGAAAGTAATATAGTATTTTAGATGCTAGGGAGAAGAGAACAAAAAAGAGAATTGAGTGTCTAAATATAAAAGCAGAAGAAAAAAAAAGAGCTAAAAGAAGAAATAAAAAAGAAATACTAGTATTAAAAATATAAGGAAAAAGAACTACCTCCAAGAAGGACAATCATAAAAATACAAGGGTAAATGACATAGTGGAAGATGGTATCTATAACAATCCTTAGCTCAGGTTGAGTAACCTTAACCTCAATCATACTCTAAGTTAGAGTTGACAAAGAAAACTCATTAAAGTTTTTGCTAATTCATGTGTACTACTTATACAAGTTTAATTATTTGTTCTTATTTACTGATCCAACAATATTACATAGTTAAAAGAAAAATAAATATTGACTTAGAGAAATTGAGCAGTTTATAACATTATTCTTCTCTCAAGGGTTTTCATTCTGAGGACTTTTTATAATTTATTATATGGGTCCCTTAGGTCACCTATATTGTCTTCTTTATCCCCTAATTCTTCCAAGTATTTTCTGTCTTCTTCAATTCTCTATTAATCTTCCTTATTTTCTTCTTCATTCCATTTTTCTACTATTTTTCTCTTGTATTCATTCTATTCTTCATCTATCTTTTTTTTATTTTATAGTTTGGTACCATAAGTTTTAGGAGTTCCCCAGTGATAGAGGTGATAAAGGAAATTTAAGATTTTGTTTTGTAAAAGGGAAATGTAGTTTCAAATAAGAAATAAATATGCTTTACTGTCCTTACAAAAGTAGGTAATACTGAGTTAGAGAGTCAGAATCTCTGAGTCATTCTACAATTGTGTGCAATTGAGTAGGCACTGGGAAGGTAATCAAATATAAAAGAGAAGTACTCACGAAATGACAAACACTTATAGTTAGACACTAGAATAAAGAAAATGTTTTTAGTTTCCACTCAAGAGCACTCTCATCAGTCGGATCTCAAAGGTATGTATTCCTCTTACACTATAGTACTATCGTCCAAGGTACTAGTCTAGTAAGCTGGCTTGTCATTAATACAGTAGTCCTATCTAGATCTCATATTATAAAAGGGCAAAAGAGGATTATCAGTTTAACTGTGTCAAGAACAAAAGAATATTGAGATAGCCCTCAATTGCGTGCTAAAGAGTTGGTGGGGAAGAGAAAGAAAAAAGAGTATTAAAGAAATGATTAAATGAAGATGGTTTAGCTGTAATTCTAAAAATGGTGTAAAGATCATAAGATCGATTTAGATTCATCTAACAACCAATTCCTCTAAGGTGTCTACCTTTACATACCATAATAAGCTCTTTAGCAGATGTAGTTAGTAAATCACTCCTGGGCCTTACTACACTCAATCCATTCCTCATCTATATTTCTATACCAAACCTTATGGATATGATACAGGCTGAGTGAAAAACTAGCCAGGCTTTTCAAACCTGCTACTTTACCAAAGATCGTCTAAGTTATCTTCACTATTAGGCTCTAGAACAAGTAAGAACTTATAGTACAAGTTGTCCTAACTAGTCTTTCACCAAGATCAACTCTTACACTCATAGAACATCATATACAACAACTTCTAGAGCTTCTGAGATGAAGGCAAGAGCTAAGAAGGCTCTCTTCTGCCTATCATCCTCTACCCTAAGTAATATATTAAACTTTACAAACAGAGGAGACTCAATTAGACTGAAAGAAGGAAAATGTGATCTCCCTTAGCCTCCCTCACTGCTCTCCTCCAAAGTATTCTCATATGGGCAATGACAGTGCCACTGCCCAACTACATATTACCCTTCTAAATCTATTCATGTAGTTCTGCTCCACTACCACCTGACTTCATAGTTCATCCATTCCATCTCTATTAGTCAGCTTCTCCCAGCTTCAAACATAATCTAAAAATAACTCTAGTATCATGTGACTGCATCTATGTTTTTAATTTGCATGTAGTGTCCGCTTCTAAATATTAGGCCATATAAACTCACATAGACTTCTGACCCATCACACCATTCTAACTCCAAAGACTTTGTTGCTAGCTCATCTGTCTTGCCTCTTGAGGTAATAGACTATTTCAGCCCATAATAGCTTGAAAGCCATTTGGTAAGAGTATCCTGTTGGAAATCTAGGGTATGTCTGGGGCTTGTAAGAGAGTCCTAAGAGTGTATCCTAGTTAGGAAGCAGGGCTATAATACTTATCCTATGTTACAGTTCTATGGCAAATTTGCTGGCAGCGTAACAGTATGTCTTTGCTTGTAATTGCATCGAGCAGTCCTTTCATTTCTACGAAGTCATTCTTTTTAACTACTAGGCTCTCATATCTGAATTCGTAGAGGAACTTGTTATTGCCAATGAGTACCACTTCTCCAATCCTTCCTTTTAGGTCAACACTGATTTCATTCTAGACCTTTAGACTCAACAACCCGTTCTTAGCGCTGCCTTCGCTGCCTATAACAACCCTACAGGTCTATCTGCAAGTAAGACCTTCAAATGCCTCTTTCAATCTCATTTAACTATCATTGATAGTTTCTTGTTTGCTCTTATGAAGGCCAGTTTCAATAGCTCTTTTTCCAAAGCTTAGAGTTAAATGTATCTCTACTCTCTTATCAATTCAGGTTCCTCAACAGATGCAAAGAGTAAGGATAAGCCTAGCAAGTAGGAAAGGTTTGTTTTTATTCCATATTTTTGTTTGTTATGTATCACACATCTATAATCTGTATCTACTAATTCTAGTACTAATAGACATTTTTCTGTTGTTTTTCATAGTTCAAAAATTCATTCAGTTCTTAGTCACGACTTCATTATGTGAGCTAAGAACAAGTTTTTCTAAGTGCACTTATCTCTTTTATATCTAAAGATAAGTCTATTTCTAAGTTTTTAATGAGGTACTACCCTCATTCCTAATCATCTTTCTATATTATTGTCTTGTTCAATAGTTATAGAATATATGAGTTTTGTTGTAAATTTCCTAAAATGTCATTCTGCAGTACTCATGAATATGTTATGTATTTTGTAGAAAATTTAAAGCTCTTCTCCCCTCCACTATAAGATTATGTGTTCTCACATATTCTATTGTTAGAGTGTTATAGTCCATAATTCATCTGAGATCTTTTGTATTCCATGTGTCAAGTTTCATTGTACACTCATGAGTGTTATAATCTATTTTGTTTTTCATTTCATATAAGTATGAAATTTTCTTTCCATTTTCTATTTTATGGTGTCTCTTTGGCTTATTTATAGAGGTTAAAGTAGCATCTTTTGATGCTCTCACTATCTTTTTACTATCTCTTTTGTCTATGCTATGTCTAACATTGCTGGTGAAATTTGCAATCCTCATATTGAGCTTTTCAACGTTATTTCCAATATAGTATACTATAGCAATTGTTTCAAGAACAAAGAGTCAACTCTTGGGTTTGTCAAGCGAGCAGTTGATAATCTCACCAATCCCATTATAAGTTACTTCTTATTTCTGTCTCTTCTTTTTAATCTGTCTTTATAGTATCTATATCTTGAGCAATTGGCTAAAGATCCTATTACTTTGATTAAGACTGACTACATCTGCACTCTAGTCACCGCTAAGCATGTCTATGAGCTCTTTTGTCAAGAGTACAATCCCACATTTATATATTCTTCTCCCTATCATTAAATCCAAACTTTTCTGAATGAACATGATTGTTCTTCTTAGTAAGCTTTCCTGTAAGAGTTTAGACTTTGGTAAGTGACCTTAGGCTTAACTCCACTCTAAGTCAGAGTTAACAAAGAGAACTCGTTAGAGTCCTCACTGAATTGTGTCTACTACTTATACATGTCTGATTGTTTGTCCTTAATTTACTGATCCGACTATATTACATAATTAAATATAAAAAAAAGAAAAATAAAATAAAATAAATATTGACTTAGAGGAAGAAGGTGATTTATGACACCATCTCCCTCTCAAGGGTCTTCATCCCGAGGACTTCTTCATAGTTCGTCATATGGGTCCCTTAGGTTACCCATATCCTGATTTTCATCTCCCAGTTTCTCCAAATACTTCCTATCTTCTTCAAGCCTCTGTTGATCTTCCTTGTTCTCTTCTTTGTCCCATTCCTCTATCTTCCCTTCCTTATACTCTTCCTTTTCTTCCATCCTTTTTAAGAATGGATTCCTACTATACCTAGAGAATGGATTTTTCTTCCACCATCTCCAATTTTCCTCTATTCGTTTCCAATATTCTCTGTCATACTTCTTGTTGCTCTATTCATAGAGCAATTTCGCCATATATCTTCCTGCCAATTCTCTGCTAAATGTTTTTCTATCTTTCTCTTCTTCTTCCCTTTTCAAATTCTTCAACCAACTCCATGGCGTTCTTCAAATTCTCTCTGCTCTCCCAAGTGTCTTCCTTGGCTGTACATCCTTTCTATCACACTAGATATTTATTCCTTTCTCATACTTTTCTCTTGTTCATGATCTTTTCTACCTCCCATTCCTCTTTTCCCTCAATTACCACTTGTTGTGGCGTTTCTTTCCTCTGTCCTTCCACTTGCGACTTGTACCTTTGTATTCTGCTAACGTTGACTACTAGATGTATTCTAATTGTGCTAAGCAATTCTAACTCTACTGCATTGCTAGAAATAATTGCCTTTACTCTATAAGGTCCTATAAAGCGTTCAGTAAACTTCTCTGTATGTCTTCCAATCATCTAGTACTTGAGGTCTTTAGTACTGAGTAGCACCAAGTCACCTACTTTATACTCCTCCACTTTCCCTCTCTTTCTGTCTACATATCGCTTCATATCTTCCTATGCCTTCTGCAGCACTGCCTTAACCTCCTCCTGTACCTTCTTCATCCTTTCTGCAAACCTCTCTGCTCCTTTGTACCTTCCCTTCTTTCTCAGTTCAAATCCCATTCTGGGGTTTTGTCTGTGATTTGCTTGGAAAGGTGACACTTTGGTTCCTGTATGTACCTTATTATTATATGCAAATTCTGCCGATCCCAACCATTCTGGCCACTGTTCTTGTCTATAATCGATAAACATCCTGAGGTATTGCTCTAATTCTTGATTCATCCTCTTAGTCTGTCCATCTGTTTGTGGATGGAATGCAGTCGACAGTTTGGTGTTGATCCCCAGCATTTGATTCAACTCCTTCATAATCCCTGCTGCAAATTATGGTCCCCTATCAGAAATTATACTATTTGGTAACCCATGTAGCTTCTAAATGTTATCTCTAAATAGTTGTGCCAATCTCTCTACACTCGTTTTCTCTGTAGTAGGTATGAAATGCGCCATTTTTGTAAATCTATCCACTACTACTAAGATCAAATCATATCCTTGTGCTAAGGGTAACTTTGTAATAAAGTCCACACTAATATGGGTCTACACCTTCTCTGGAATTGAATTTGGCATTAACTTTTCTACTGGTGGTTGTGTTCGATTTTTATTCGCTGACAGGCATCGCACCCCTCCACATACCTCTTCATCTCTCTAGTGACCCCTGGCCACCAGAAATTCCTCGTCACCAATTCTGCTGTCTTCCACTGTCCCCCATGTCCTCCCACAGGCATATCATGATGTAGTCTGATCACCTCTGCTCTCAGTTTCTCATCTCTGGGAATGTATACCTTCCTCTCCTTTAACATTAGGCCATCTTCTTGACACCATTCTTCATCTCTCAACATTTTTATCTCTGCTCGTTTCATCTCTTCCACAGCCTTCACTACCTCATTGTTCTTTGTTTTGCATTTTCTCACTTTCTCTAGCAAATCCACTCCTTCTATTACTACTTCTGTTACTCTAATTTTCTTTACTTCCAACCACTCTTTCTTCACCAACATCTGTTCTTCGTTATCCTTTTTTATCCTAACCTCCCAATCTGGCCTCCTACTTAACCCATCTGCTTTTCCCATTTTACTTCCTGCAATGTATTTCAATATGAAGTCAAACCTAGATAGATATAGAGCCCATTGCGCTTGTCTACGATTTAACTTTTGATTGCTCATGAAATATTCTAAGTTTTTATGATCCGTCCAAACTTTGAATTTACTTCGGGACCCTTCTAGAAAGTGTCTCCATACTTCCAAGCATCTTATTACAGCCAGCATCTTTTTGTCATGTATCTTGTAATTTCTTTCAGTTTCATTTAGCAACTTAGAGATATATGCCACCGGTCTCCATTTATTATCTTCATACTTGATCAACAATACCTCTCCTGTTGCAAAGTTAGAAGCATCTGCTTCCACTCTGAATTCCTTATCTATGTCCGGTGCAACTAATAAGGGCCTGCTCGTGAAGACCTGCTTGAGCTATTTGAATGCTTCCTGCTACTTGTTTCCCCATCTCTACTTCTCCTCCTTCCTTGTCAAGTTATTCAATGGCCAAGCTAATTTGACAAAGTCTTTTACAAATTGCCTATAGTAATTTGTGAGGCCCAAGAACTTCCTAACATCTCTGACCATTTTAGGTACAGGCCAGTTTAACACTTCCGCCACTTTATCTTCCTTCATCTCAATTTTCCCCTGATCCATCATTACTCCCAGAAAGTTTACTTTTTATATCTTCCAAGCACACTTTTCTGGTTTCACATAGAGGTCATTCTCTTCTAATTGCTTTAACACTTCTTTCACCAGCTCGTTATGCCCTTTTTCTGTCTCTGTTCCTATCAACATATCATTCACAAATACAGCCACCTTCCCTTTGATGATCATGTCTCTTAGGATCTCATTCATCATGCCTTGAAACGTGGCAGGTGAGTTTGTCATCCCAAAGAACATTACCACTGGTTCGTACGACCCCACATGTGTAGTGAAAGCCGCTTTCCACTCGTCCCTCTTTTTGATTCTCATATTGTTATATCCCCATTGTAAGTCCATTTTGGTGAACACTCTCTTGTTGCCCATACTATCCACTAAGTCTGTAATTAATGGTAATGGGTAGTTGTTCTTTACTGTTTGCTTGTTGAGCCTACGATAGTCTATAACTATGTGTTTCCCTTCATTCTTTTTGCCCACAAAGAATACTGGTGATGTCTGGGGCAATTTAGAAGGTCTAATGTACCCTTTCTTTAAATGCTCATTGATAAACTTCTGTACCTCTTTCTTTTCATTTCTGGAGAGAGGATACACTCTTACTTTACTTGCTTTGAAGTCGTCATTGAGATCTATTGCATGATCCCACACCTTTCTAACCAGCATTCTCTTGGACTCCACCTTCCCGAACACCTTTAACCACTCATAGAACTGCTTAGGCACCATTTTCTCTATCTTTCTATGATCCACCTGTATTTCTTCTTCTCTTCCCCAGTCTTCCTTCTCATCCACTGTCCATCTAACGATCTTTCTTTCATCTTCTCTTGTTTCTTTCTTCCCCTTTATCTTTACTGTCTTTCCACATAATGGTGGGCATCTCATCATTCTCACCTCCCCTTTCTCTTAGTCTATCTCTGGGTTATGGGCCGTTAGCCATGGCATGCCCAGAATTACATCTGTCTTCCCTAATTCGCAAATGTCCATCCGTACTCTTTCCACATGTCCCTTGTAGAACATGTTCACTTCCACTTCATGCGTTATTGCACCTCCACTATTACCAGTGCCATCATACATTTCTTACTTGCAAAGGTCAATCCAATTTGATCAACCTATATCCTCCTTTCTGAACTAAGCCTTTGCTCATAAATATTCCTGTTGCTCCACTATCCAGCAACGCTTTCACTGTTCGTCCTTTATGAGTATTTATTTTCTCAATATCCACAGTCATCCACACTTCTCTTAGAGGCTTAAATGTTCACCTCACTTCTCTTGCTTCCTTTTTCTGCACTGCCTTCTGATTGACAGTTTCTGCCACTCTCCTTGGATCAGTGATTCCAGCTCTCCCCTTCTGGGCCCTAGGCACTGTCCATTCCAATCTTCTACCCCAATTCCACCACAGCCTTGCCTGTCCTGCAAGACGGGCAAAACACTTCCCCTTTTTCATTCCTTTCTACCTTCTTTCCTACTACCACATTCTTTCCTCCACATGTGCTACACTTCACTCGCTCCACTTTTCCATTTTCTGTCTCTCTTTCTCTCCAATTCCATGCTTCTTTGCAACTTCCACACCACATGTTGTACAACTGTGCCTTCTCCAGGAAACCCTGTCCCCTGTTTTCTTCTGTCTTTGTTCCCTTATAATCACATTCCCTATACTCTACAAAAGTCACTACTTCTCTGGGTATTGTCCACCCCTCCATGCACATTGCTGCTCCCCTTGGAGGCAGCCCTCTCACTCCACTGTGTTCTTTTACTTTCTTCCACACTTCCTGCAGCGGTGCTGCCTCTTCCTGTTTTCTCCTCATATTTGGACATTCCCACTTCTTGTGTCTCTTTTCTCTACATCCAAAGCATTTTACCTCTTCTCTCACTATCTTTTGCCTCCTCACTTCTCTTACTCCGCACTGCATCACCCGACTCCTCAACACTTTGAATCTGTTTTCTGCTACCTTCCCTTTCTTCTGTTCCTTCCCACTTCTACAGTTCCAGGCTAGGTGCCCGAATCTCCCACATTGCCTACACAACTTCCCCTCTCTCCCTTCCAATTCTGCTCTTATTTTGGCAAGGGCATGCCTTTGGTTGAGCATATTGCTCATGAGGTTGTTGTATTGTTCCAGAGACATTGCGTTATGTTCTGGATGGATGGTTTGTTTGTAAAAAAAAAGAATTTGTATTTCTTGAGGGTAACTCGTCGTCTTCTTCAAAGGGCTCATAGTATGTCTGCTGGAGCGCACAGATCTTCTTCCAGCTAGATGCCTACTGCCTTACTGACTAATGCCCTAATAATACTTTGGCTATTACTCCACGGAGGAGATCCCTACACTAATCGCCTTTTTAAGGATGTGGCGATATTCCTCTGCGTAGACTGATCACAATGAACTAATAGCACAAAGTATGTAATATGAAAAAGTGTACAAGTATACTACTAAGCACCACTCAATTGTAAGGTCTGGTCTAAGCTAGTACCTGAGCTTGGTCCTAGCCATCCACCTCTGGGGTCTAAACTTCCCAGTCAGTCCACTTAAGCCTGTGGTCCAGCTATGAGGAAGTTGGGATTGGTCTGAGGCGACTGCACACCAAGAGAATAATGAGAGTAAGATTGACAAGGATCGAGGCGATCGGTGTCTAGATGTGGAAACGAGTTCTAGTGTAAGAGTTTAGACTTTGGTGAGCGACCTCAGGCTTAACTCCACTCTAAGTCAGAGTTGACAAAGAGAACTCGTTAGAGTCCTTGCTGAATTGTGTCTACTACTTATACATGTCCGATTGTTTGTCCTTATTTACTGATCCAACTATATTACATAATTAAATGAAAAATAAAAATAAAATAAAATAAATATTGACTTAGAGAGAGAAGGCGATTCATGGCATTTCCCTTTCTGTTATTTTCCATTCTAACATTCTATTTTTCAGACCCTCTAAAAAGTCTGCTCCAAATAGAAACTCTGTCAAAACAACTTCTGTCAAGGTGAGCTCTTTTGTTCTTAAGTATCTTCTACTGATTTCTTAATTTCTAGTGTTGACATATCAAGACTGCATCTCTACCTCTTTCTATTCCTGATTCTAATATTCCTAATGGTGATGAGCAAGAGGTTGAAGTTATCATGTTAACTTCTGAGAATCTAGTGCCTCAGGGTATCTTATCCCTGGCATATGCTCCTTTCTCTCCTGTAAGCTTTCTCATTCCATTTTTTCTTTTATGTTCTAATTTTCTCTTTCTAAGGTCCTATGCAAGTTGATGATGAAGAAAAGGCCTCCAGTACTCCTACTGTGTCACCACTACCTCTGAATGATCCATTCAAGCCTCTTCTGATCTCTCAAGTAGTTAGTGTCTTCCTCTTCATAAGTATTCATTTCTAACCAATGCACTTCTTAGTCTCGGAATCAACCTCGTCAGAAAGTATTCCTTATTCTTTTTCTTTGTTCTTTTGTTTTCTTCATATCTTCTCCAGAAGTTTGACCATAGTTGTGGCCTCAGCAATCTGGTCACCAATGGTAACTTTTTTTTCTTTTTCTTATCTCTTTCCTTCTGTTCTAATGTCTGTTTTTTTTTCCTAGCCAATTGGATGTACGACTCTATACTTGACTTCTTTTAATTTAACACAACCATTCATACAGATATGTCTTATCATATTGGTTTCACTGCTCTTGAGAGTAATCTTATGGAATGTCTAAGAAATGTCCTTTGTACTGTTCAAGACATTGAGAATATGACTTGTCGCTACTGTGATCTCACCATTGAGTTTGAGTATCTTTTTAAAGTTTGAGAAGATTGTCACTTTTGAGGTCATTCTTTTAAATAGCATTCTCATTATGTATCTGTATCCAATAGCAAGTATACTTCCAATAATGATTCTGCTTTATTCCATTTCTGTTTTCTCATCTAAGTCCTTAGCTTTATTCAAGCTGGCTTTCAGTTCCTTTAGACTTTCTTCTGTTACATTTAGTAAACTTTTGACTTCATCCGTGAATAAGATCTCTGTTCTTGGTAGATAAGGTATTACCCTAAATGCTGCCACTTTATTCTGCTATATAGCTTTGTTCATTTTTGTCAAAATTAAAAGCTCCTTCTTTAAGACATCTAATATAACCATAGGTCCTAGATGTCATGAACCGCCAAATTTGTAGTGAATATTGGTAGAGATAACCTCAGCTCACACTCTAAGTCAGAGTTGACAAAGAGAACTCGTTAGAGTCCTTGCTAATTAGTCTAGTTACTTATATGTGAATTGGTATTTACTAGTATTTGTCTACTCAAATTATCTCGCAGACTCCTTTTGAGTTGTAGTATCCCATGCACTTCAAACTATTACATAATAAATGAAAATGAAATAAAATAATCCACTGCTACAGATCCCCCAGCTTGCCTGTCGTTTCATTACACCACCCCCCTTTCAAGCTTCCTCGTCCTTGAGGATTTTACAACTCGCTGTCCCAATCCTTAAATGTTCCCTATCTCATCTTCTTCTTGTTGTTTTATCCATAAGAATGGATTATGGCTTACTTTAGCAAATGGATTTCTCTTCCATCGCTGCCAATTTTCTTCTAACCTTTTCCAATACTCCTGCTCGTATTTCTTCTCCCCCCACCCATATAATAATTTTGCTATATACTTCCCTGGCAATTCTCTGCTGAACACTTTCTCCTCTTTCTCCCTCTCCTGCCACCGTGTTTTTTCTTCTTCCCTTTTGTATTTCTTCTCAAACTCTTCTACCAAATCGCTTGCATTCTTGAGATTTTCCTTACTCTCCCAAGTGTCTTCCTCTGCTGTGCACCCTTTCCACTATACTAGGTATTTGTCTCTTCCTCGTACCCGTCTCTTATTCATTATCTTTTCTACTTCCCACTCTTCCTCTCCTTCAATTATTACCAGTTGTGGTTTTTCTTTTTTTTGCCCTTCCACTTGTCTTGTGTACCTGCATACTCTACTTACGTTGACTACTGGGTGTATCTTTACTGTACTTGGTAGTTCTAACTCTATTGCATTCGTCGATACTATTGATTTAATCTTGTAAGGCCTGACAAACCTCTTCATAAGCTTTTCTGTTCTCCTCCCTGTCATTTGGTACTTGAGATCCTTTGTACTGAGTAGTACAAGGTCTCCTACTCGATATTCTTCTGTCTTTCCTCTATACCTATTCGCATATTTCTTTATGTTTTCCTATGCCTTCCCCAGCACTGCTTTTGCTTCCTCTTGTATCTCCTGTATTCTTTCCACAAACTTGTTTGCCTCCTCAAGCTTCCCCTTCTTCCTAAGTTCAAATCCCATGCAAGGGTCTCGCCCACTATTTGCCATGAACGATCCCTTCTTTCCCTCTAACCACCACCATGGTTAAGTCGAATATTCCTAATAAATCCTTCGCTTTCAGAGCTTATCCCCCTGACCCCCAGGCCATCCCTCCCAGTGTTGGTGAGTTCCCAGACTCACTCAACTTATTCTCTCGCTCCAGCTCTAGAGCTGGTAAACGCGTCCACCGCAGAGGACGCTCACGTGAACGTCGCAT